>OBLT010000872.1_pt1 | contig 19532 bp, 11 predicted proteins | sample 1518721 | NCBI WGS metagenome assembly OBLT01 (sample SAMEA3539307, study PRJEB22396) | soil metagenome | biome: tundra; feature: field; material: soil | place: USA | collected 2010-05 | depth 0.15 m | reverse complement strand
ACTCCCGCTACACCTGGCCCACCGACGCCGTCCGCATCAGCGACTACTACACCTACACTAGCCTTATGTGATTGGCGGCCAGGCTTTCAGTCGCACTGGACTCTGGGCTGGACCTCAGGGTTGCGGGTCAAGTTTGCGTAGCCATTTTAGAAATAGCTCCGTCTTGTGTATCTGCTCGTCGTCCAGGGGATCCGGACTGAAGTGCAATACTTCGTTACGGATCTGCCGAATACCATCCAGTGCTTCTATAAAGATGCGGCGATCGATATTCAGGTCGAGCCTAACCCATCTGCTTGGATCCTCCAGAAGCCGGATGTACTCGCCAAGAGTGAGATCGCTAGCACGCGTCGCTGAGCGCTTCGAGTCGGCGGGATCGACGATTGTGGCAAGATCCTCAGGGCCAAAATTTTGATCGATAAGTCTCCGCAGTCGCCTCTCGATCTCGGCCAGAAGAAAGAATGGTTTGGCGAGCGTGGCGAACAGTAGACTTAGATCAGCGGTGGTGACGATTCCTGAGATCTGCCGATCTTGCGCCTCGACGAAGGCGAACCCGGCGTCAACTATCTTCGGTATCTGAGCCAGGAGATCGTCGTCAAGTCGTACGGTCTCGGGTGGGAAGAGCGCTTCTGGAAGCCCCGCAGTGGGGTTGCAGATCTTGGCATGAGCGATCGATTCCCAGCTGACAGCGCCCCGGAGGCTTCGCGGACCAGTCATTACTGCCAACTGGGAATAGTCCTTACTCATCATCAGTGACTGAGCCCGTTCGAGGCTGTCATCGAGTCGGACGGACACAACGCCCGCGTTGGCGGCCTCTAGGCTGCGTACTCGGAGGGAGACCTGAGCGGGTGGGGCTGCTGGTTCTTCTGGGTCGCCTGTGATCGGTAGCGGCGTGGCGAGCGTGGCCCTGACGAGGGGAACGAGAGCGATGTGCGCGTCAATCCATCCATCAGTGAATGACGGAATAGTGGTCAGATTGGCTGCAGCAAGGTCATTTTTAATGTCCTCTGTGATCAATTCCCCACGTCGCTTGGCGTTCCAGAAGCTGAGGAGTTCGCGGATCGTCAATTCGATCGGTTTAGCAGAGTCGCTGCTGGCTGCCTCAGTAAACAGGGCCTCCCGTGTACTCGGCAGCCTGCTGTTCTCATAAGGGGGCTCGTCAGCGTCCATATTGCACTCCGTTCTGTAGAAAGAGCTACAGTTTCCTTCTGCACAGGCCGGCGAGGTCGCAGCGGTCGCATGTGCCGCACCAGGTAGCCAGGCGGGGCAGATGGTTTGCACGGAGGTCTTCGCCGGCGTGCCGGATCTTGGCGCGGATACCGGAGAGAAGCTGGTCGTTGACGACTTCGCGTTGGCTGTCGGCCTTCTTGTCGAGGTTGAGGACTTCGACGAGGTCTGCCCGTTCGCCGGTCAGCTCTTCGTATCCGACGACGTACACGTGCAGCTGATCGAGGGTGATGTCGTCCGCTTGTGCCCGTTCGGTGGACTTGAAGTCGACGATCGAGGTCTCGTTCGTGTCCAGACGCCGGATGAGGTCGATGCGACCGTCCACAGTGATGCCGGGGGCCACATGAACCTGGACCTGCTGTTCGGAGTACAGGGTCCGCGGTAGCTGTGTGCGGTTCTCGTCGAGGTAGCGGGTGACGGCCTTGATCGCGGCTTTCCGCAGTTGCTCGCGGAGCTGCGGGTAAGCGAACGGAGCATTGAGGTGGCGGTCGACCAACTCTTCGGCCTCGAAGTCCGACACGATGTCGCCGGTGATCGCACGCTTATGGATCTCGGCCATCACGTCATGGACGGACTTGCCATAGCCGAGTGCCTCGTGGATCGGGGGGTTGAAGCCATAGAGGAAGCGCAGCTTGAACTGGTAGGGGCACTCGAAGAAGTACTTCAGGTCGCTGAAGCTGAGGTTGACGTCGGGTATCTCGTGTCGGGCCCTGGGTTCTGACCGCCCGGAAGGCAGCGGCGCCTCTGCGGTCAGGAGATACGGGTTGCGCGTAGCGAAATCGAAGAACGATGACCGTGCCCGGTACATCTGTGAGTCCCCGGGTGAAAAGCTAAGCACCAGGTACTTCTGCGCCCGGGTGACAGCGACGTAGAACAGCCGTATCTCGTCGGCCTCCGTGCCCCGGTACCGGTCAGCGTCAGGTACAGCGGCCTGGGGGATGACGTGAAAGACGTTGAGACCGCCCTGGCGACGGCCCGGGAAGCGGTTCTTGCGCAGCGCGGGCACGAACACCGCGGGCCACTGCATGCCCTTGGCCTGGTGGACGGTCGCGATCGTGACCGCGTCAGGGGTCGCGTAGCCGACGTCGGCGTCGCTTTCTGCGTAGTAGTCCGGAGCCTGGTATACCAGCCACTTCGTGAAGCCCTCGTATTTGCGCTGTGGGTCGGACTGGAAGTAGATCTGCTCGAAGTCGGAGATCGCCTGGCTGAACTTGCCGAGATTGTAGAAGACCAACTCACCGCGGGTCGTGCCGTCAGCGGAGGGCACCGTCTCTTCCCGAATTCGCAGCTCTTCAAGGAACCGCAGGTAGGTGCGCTGGATGTTGTAGGTGCCCCAGCGCTCACCCGGCTTCCAGATCCGGGCTTCGTTCAGAATGAGCACACCCCGGGCGAGGTCGTCATGAGTCAGCCCGAGGTCGGCGTCGAGCCAGGTCCTGATCACATCCTCGGCGCTAACTTCCTGCATGACGTACTGGAAGCACATAACGCATGCCTGGACCTCCGGGGCGTCGAAAAGCCGGGTCAGTCCCTTGATCACGTACGGGATCTCGCGGCGCTTCATCTCCTCGACGAGCGGGCCAGCGTCCTTGCTGACGCTACGGAACAGCACCGCGAAGTCTGACCACGACAATCCACGTGGTTCGCCTCCGACGTCGTCAAGGAACGGCATGCCGCGCAGCCGTCCGATCCGGTCGCAGATCCAGTGCGCCTCATCCTGAGAGTCATCGAAGGTGAGCGCGAGCATGTCGCCTCGATCGAACCGCTGGTGACCGGAGGCGACCATCTTCTTGCCCAAGCGCTGCGGGTTCTGCTCGGCAACCGCCTGGCCGAGGGCGACGATCCCCTTGCTGGAGCGGAAGTTGTCGTCGAGGGTCACCCTCTGCACGCCATCTCGGCGTTCGACGAAGGTGAGGATGTTCGACACCGCGCTGCCGCGCCACTGGTAGATCGTCTGATCGTCGTCCCCCACGACGCACAGGTTGGCGCCGAACTGGCACAACCGCTCGATGAGCTGCTCCTGGACGGGGTTGGTGTCCTGGTATTCATCGACAACGACGTACCGCACGTGGTCGCGGACGTGCCGGACGAGTGGGCCGGCGACACGGTCCTGCTCAGGCTCGGCGAGTAGGTCCACGACCATGCGAAGCAGTTCGGTGTAGTCGAAGTACCTAAGCTTGTGCAGCAACCTTCGGTACCCGTCGAGACCGTCGATCAGCCCGTCAGGGAGCAAGGTCTTGTCGACATCGTCTTCGCGCAGGATGTTCGTCACCTGCATGTAGAGCCGCGAGTTCACGTAACGGCGCAGCTTCTTGGGCTGCCCCTTGACGACAGCGTCGGTTGTGGTGAGACCGCTCTCGCGGCTGTGCCGGTCGATGAGCAGGCGAGTCTGGATCTCATCGAGTACGCCGTACTTGAAAGTCTGCGCGACATGCGTCTGCAGCGCGTCGAGCGCGTAGGCGTGCATGGTGCCGACAAACAACTCGGCCAGCCCGAGCATGTTGCCGAACTGGTACGTGACCAGGTTTGTGACACGTTCCTTGAGCTCGGCGGCGGCCTTCTCGGTGAAGGTGAAGGCCACGATGTTGCTCGGCTTGACATCCGGCCGACGCAGGATCTCCACGATCCGCTGCGAGATGACCTGGGTCTTGCCTGAGCCTGCACAGGCCACGATCAGCAACGGATCGTCAATAGTGGCGATCGCCGCCTGCTGTGCCTCGGTGTAGTCCACCGGGCAACCCCCTACACGTCGTAGACCTGAAGTACCTCGTCGCCGTAGTGATTGATCACCTTGACCGCGATCTTGCCCGTCTGCGGCGGGGCGAAGGGGCGCGACCTGGTCGAGTAGAGCGACGCCCAGGCCGCTTCGTCGATATCGGCCTTGAGCGCCCGCTTGAGCCGGGTGTAAGGGTCGTTACCCCCTGTGAAGTAGCAGTGCCGGACGAAGAACGACTCCTCGTCGTAGTCGGTGTCGACCATCCACAGAGCAATCTCGCCGGTACCGCTGGAGCGGATCTCTCCGGTGGTCGGGTTGTAGACATCCACGCCGCGGATCTCCACTACGACCCCATCAGGCGTGCGCTCGATCGCTACATCCGGTTCACCGAACACCATGAACAAGTTGGCGCTGCCTGTCTTCTTCAGCAGTACGTCACCCATGGCGAGATCGGAGTTCATCCGAACCAGCAGGATCGGCACCTTTCCGAGCCTGCGTTCGGCCTGGACGGTCGCGAAGTCGCCTGGGTCGCTCGGCGAAAATTCCTCGGTCGCCTTTACGGCCTGTGGGTCGAACGCGAATGCACAGACCAGCAGCAGGTCGAACCCCTGCCCGTGAGTTGCCTCACGGGCAGCCTTCCTGATCCACTCCGGATCGACCGTGCCGAACTGAGGTCCGATACTCACCGCGATCCGCTGCGGCGTGCCCTGCTCGCCATTCCTACGGGTGCCATCGGCCTGGATGTAGGTGCCTGGATACGGGGTCAACATCTCGAACTCCAGGCGTTCCTTCTTGCGGCCGTTCTGCACGCCGGCCTTGAGCAGGTTGTCGAGGATAGTGCGCTCGAACGGTGACGCGTCACCCTGTTCGGCAGCCCGCTCCGAAGCGGGCTGGGCCGGAGAGACCGTTTTGTGTGGGGACAGGCTCTCCACGGTGAATCTCCCGGCCACCCGGACGCGCCGTATGTCCTCGTGCGGCTGGTCGTACAGCAACTCAGTCTCCGCATGCCGCGCGACCGCCGCGTCGATCTCCGTCCGAGACATCCCCTCTCGGAGGTCAAGGTTATTCGCGATTGATTTGAGCGTGACATGAGGAACACGTCCGTAGACGAATCCCTTGCGCACGTCCCCGGAGGTGGCGCCTTCGGGCCGGAGTTGCCCTGTGAGCTCCGATTCCTTGCGCCGACCTTCATGAGAATCAGCGAGTAGGTAATAGGGAAATCTAGCTCCCATGATCCGCTGTCGAGCGAGCGCCAGCGCGACCCTTGACGTGTCGACCGTGATCCACCGTCGAGCCCACTGCTCTGCTACGAGCCCTGTCGTACCGGATCCGCAGGTCGGGTCCAACACGAGATCCCCTGGATCGGTCGTCATGAGCAAACAACGCTGAACAGCCGTTGCGGATGTCTGAACAACATAAATCTTGGGATCGGTTCTACTTTGGATTCCGCCGATATCTGGCCAGTTATTAGTCAGGGGGAACGCCGGAAAGTCATCGAAATAGCGAACATAGGATACGTTGGATCCAGTCTGAGCTACACGACCTGCCATGAGTAGTCGTGACATACCCAATTTATTAGTCTTCCAGCCGCCAGTAGATGGTCTGAATTGACGGCCTCCCAGATCTATCGCAAAGACAGTTGTCTGGCCTATTCGTGTCGTTTGCGAAGTCAGCGTGTCGTAGCGTAGGATTCGCCCTTCCTGAATTTGCTTCTCCGTGGCTTGACTGAGCGGAATTCGGCGGCCATCCGACTGTTCGAGGGTCGTGTACTTTGCCCCACCTAGCCCACTCACCTGTCGACGCTGGTATAGCTGCCGATACTTAACCTGATCAATGTTGCGCGAATACCAGATAAGATAACTATTGACCGACGCTAGGACGTTCGTTCCACCGGCAAAGCTTCCGGCACCGCCAGTTGTGGCAAATGAAATCAAAGAAACAAAGTTTTCATTACCGAATACCTCATCAAGCAGGGACCGGACAAGGTGAACGTTCTCGCTACCTATCTGGACGAATATGGACCCTGATTCCGTGAGCAGATCATGAGCTACAGAGAGCCGATCGCGCAGGTAGGACAAGTAGGAATGGATGCCCTTCTCCCAGGTGTCACGAAATGCTTTGATCTGCTCGACCTCGCGAGTCGCATCCGTGACTTTCCCGTCAGCTACTCTTGTATTGTTTGTCGTTACCTGCCAGTTGGAACCAAAGCTTATTCCGTACGGCGGGTCAACGTAGATCATCTGGACTTTACCGCGAAGGTTCTCCTTCTCTGCGAGCGAGGCCATCACTTGAAGAGAGTCGCCGAGGATCATTCGGTTCGACCAGTTCGCATCGTGCTGGTAGTACTCAACCGCCTCCCAGCCGGAGAGGCCGTCGAAGTCTGCGAACAGATCCAGTTCGGGCTGATTCGCGGTGCGGCGCAGGTTCTCGATGAGCACCTGCGGGGCGATCTTCTCCTGAATGTAGATCGGCGGTGCGTCGACGGCGAGATCCTCATCGTCCTCTTCGTCTTTGCCCTTCCACACCAGCTGAGGGTCGAGCGATGTGTCGCGAGGGTAGCGAAGCCGCGCCGACCGCCCTGCGTCCTCGTCGAGGAGTTCCTCGGAATCGGCGGTCGGGATGTTGAGCCGTTTGTCCTCGTGCCGGATCGCATCGACTGGCGTGGGGCCGCTTGGCAGCTTCTTCCGTGGAGCCATGCTCACTTCTCCTGCTCCCGCATCTCGACGGTTCCCTCTGCATCAACCAGAAACACCGTGATTTCTAGCCGGTCAAGCGCCCAGGCCGCCTCGCCGAGCAGGGTGCGGTAACGCGGCATGTCCGGCAGTGCCAGCGCCAGTCGCGACCCGGGCTCCGTGCCGCGCCGTATCAGGGTGGTGAGGCCTTCCGCGAACCAGACGGCAGCCTGGGTTGTCGGCTGGGTGGGCTTGGGCTGGCCGGCGCGCTCGCCCCGGGCGTAAGTACTGCTAGGCCAGCCCTTAACCTCGACGAGCAGTCGTTGGCCATCCTGTTCGGCAATTATGTCGACGCCTCGCTCACGCTGTGCTGTGTCGGCCACCCGGATGATGGACCATCCGGTCGCCGCGAGGTGAGTTGCAACGCGTGATTGCACATTGCCCTCCCACGCCCACTGCGTCGCCATGCTGGTCGACTGCGGGGGCGCGTCGCGGATTGCTGGCGGGGGATCGCTAGTCAGTCTGTTGATGATTCCGCCGTAGGAAGAGTCCCTGGCAAGCAGCCCCTGGTTGGCGAGGATTCGACAGGTCTGGTTGATGCTCTGGTGGCGCCTGCCGAGCGCCGTGGCCAGTTCCGAGTCGGTCATGCCCGTCGGGTGGTCACTTAGAGCTTGCAGCACATCACCGGCTACAGTCATGGTGCTACCACCGCACTCGCTCCGGCGCCGGCCTGAAGCGCGCCGATAGCTGCGTTGAGGTCCCGCCGGAATCGGGTGGGGTCCTTAAGCTCGCAGTAGCTCCAGCGGCCGAACCCGCCATGGTTATTGACCGCTGGAAGCCACAGGTTTTGGGTGGTGTCAGCCTTCTCTTTCGTGGGCCCTGGCGGTTTGCGGCCACCGGATACCTCGACGATCAGGGTGCGCGTAGCTTCATCGTCCAAAGGCTTGAGGCGGACGAGGAAGTCGGGCAAGTACTGCCTGCTGCGGCCCTCGAACACATATGGGATGGTGAATCCCAGGTGATCGTTCTTCACGTAGGCGGCGACCTGGGGCATGATCTCGAGGAGTTGGGCTACTGCTTCTTCCCAGGTGTTGCCACGTAGCCCGTCGAGCACTACGAAGTTAACGTGGCAGCGTTCCTCCGAGGTCGGATAGACCTCCTTGGTCGTGAAGAAGTCAACCTCTGCGGTTGAGCCGGCTGATTCAGGCGCCCGGAACATAGGCTGGACCGTGGGTTGCCGGTGCCCTGGTTGTGAGCTGACGGACTCGTTGAAGATCAACCTGGCGGCCCGCTCTGCGTTCTCGGCAAGGAGCAGTAGGCCCGGAAACGTGCCACCGTCGTAGGAAACGCACTGCTGCAACCAGTCCTTGGTGATGCGCAGGACTTGTGGAAAGTACCAAGGCTTGGGGTCCTGCCCGTCCGTGAGGAACCGCTCCATGACGCGGCGGGCCAGCCGGAAAGCGATCTCTTGTTCTCGGGCACGCCGCAAGTCGTCCAGAGTGTGCGTGCCGCTCATCCCGATCAGGCCGCTGACCACCGTCTCCGTCGGAACATCTGAGGGTGTGAGAACCAGTCGGCTCTGGTCGGTGAAATGTGCCCACAGTTGCTCATCGGGCAGTTCGATGCGGTACCCGCTCAGCCTGGGGAACGTAATCGCGGCCTCGAGGCGTTCCGACTCCGCGTGCACTCGGTGAACCGATTTCACCTTGAGGTCTTTGGTCTTGCCGACCGTGGGGATGAACTGGAACGGTACGCCGTACACGTCGGCGTACTCCGGGGTGAAGAATCCATTCTCATCAGCGGCGTACGATCGTCTGCGCAGGCCACGTCCGACGACCTGTTCGCACAGCAGTTGGGTGCCGAACGCCCGGACGCCGAGGATGTGGGTCACCGTGTTGGCGTCCCATCCCTCTGTCAACATCGAGACGCTCACCACGCAGCGGACCGGCTCGCCAAGCTTGCCCCTCTTGCCAACGGTGTTCATCACCTCGCGCAAGATCTGGGCGTCGTCGATGTCATCAGCGGACCGGCCCGGGTATCTGCGCAGGTAGTCGTTCTTGAAGTCTTCTATCTCCGTTGCAGCGATCTTCTTGAAGTCCGCAGACAGACCTTCACCGGACTCGAGCTGCTCGGAGTCCACGAGGATGGTGCGGGGCCGGTGCGCCCAGGCTCCCTGCTCCACGTTGGAGAACAGCCTGAGCTCGCCGGGAACGAGAGCGGACTGCCCGTCGGTTCCGACCGGCCGTTCCCAGCCAGCGACGTAGTCATAGACCATCTTCGAGACTGTGGTGTTGTTACATACGATGATGAAGACTGGTGGCGGCTCCCCTTCCTTCGCGGCGTCTGAGCCTTCCCACTGGCTGAACTCTTTCTCGTACGAGCCGTACAAGCTGTTCAGCGCCCCCTCGAGCACGACCGGTAGGTTGTCCGGCGAGACCGTGCCTTCCTTGCGGCTCTTCTTCGGCAACTCGGACCCGATGCTCGACCACAGGTTCAGGTACTTCACGTCCACCGACACTGCGTCGTCATCGACCGGGACTCGCGGGATCTTCACGATGCCGGACTCAATCGCTTCTACCAGGCCGAAATCGCTGATCACCCAGGGGAACAACGTGCCTTCCTGGTAACCGGAGCCGGACAGGAAGGACGGGGTCGCCGACAGATCGTAGATGGTCTTGACGCCAAGCTTCTCGGCGACAGCCCGCAGGCCGTTGAACCAGACGTGGGCGGCCTTGGAGTTGGCTCGGGCCTCTGCCTTCTCCTCCGCGGTGAGGATCTTGTCGGCGGTGTCAGCCCCTGGATCGTCGACGCGGCCTCGGTAGCAGTGGTGTGCCTCGTCGTTGAACACCACGATCTCCGATGTGCCGCCGAGGTCGCGGCAGACCCGACTGACCATCTGGCCCCACGATTCCTGAAACGGGCTAGGTCCGCCGGAATACCCGACGAGCAGCTCCTTGGACGTTTTCGACACGCCTTGGCCCTGCTTAGTCTCGCGCCGCTGGAAAGCGTGGAAGTTCGTGATCACGATCCTGGCCTGGCTGAGGTCGCTGTACAGGTCAGCCGGCACCAGGTCTCGCAGCTTGTAGTAGTTCTCGTCTTGCTCGGGGAGCAAGACCCGAAGCCGGTCTCGGATGGTGAGGCCCGGAGTGACGATAAGGAACCGCCGTGCGAAGCGGGCGTCGTTGGGACTGGCAGCCTTGTTCAGTGTCTGCCATGCGATGAGCATCGCCATGACCACCGTCTTGCCGGTGCCTGTGGCCATCTTCACTGCGACCCGGTTGAGCCGGGCGTTGTGTTCCTCGTTCTGCTTCTCTAGCTCGTTGCGGATCCATGCTTCGCCGGCCTTCTGTGCGGCCTCGGCGAGGTAGATGGCTGTCTCGGCCGCCTCAAGCTGACAGAACAGAACTGGGTTGTCCCGATCGGGGTCGGTCCAGTACTCCAGCAGTCGCCGCGTGACCGGCGTCACGTCGCGGTAGTCCGTCTCGCGCCAGCGCTTGACTCGAGACCGGATCTCGTTGACGAAATTATTCTTCTCGATCTGATCCGCGGTCAGTTCGGTGAACTCAAGCTGCTGCTGGGCGCCTCGCTTACGCGGCCGGGGAACCGGGACGAAGTACGAGCTCTCTCGCCTGTACTCGACCACGCGGTCGGTGATGCCGTCGTTGTCGAAAGCAAAGTGCCTGGTAGGCGCGCGGTACGGCGAGTTGATGATCGGGTTGCTGATAACGCGGTCTGCCACCCTGCCACCCCTCATCACATGCTGTAGCGGCCCAACACTTAGCGTATCGCCGTGTTTTGAGCGCTCATTACATATGACGCGATAATCCCGATCGGCGTGTACATGGACTCGACGCCTTGCACAGACCATTTGTTTGCTTTTCAGGCGGTATTGATCCTCTGGTGCTGAGGTCCCGAGAACCAGGTCAGCGTAACGCCGCTCGGTGGGTTATGCGCTCGTGGCGAGTCGCGGTCGGCTGACGGCGAGCAGCTCCCGGCACCCTCATCTCGCAAGTTGCTTCGCTGGGCGCCGGTGGGCCTGGGAAGCCGCTTGCTGCGAGACGTGCTGGTTTCGCGTTAGCTGGGGAGAACGGCGTTCGGCCCGGGCCATTTCGATTACTGCGCGCCGCTCCGCGTTTTGGGACCCGGGCGTCCTTGGCAACTGCGTTGGCCAGTTCGGCGGTGACCTCGGAGTGGTCGGTTTCTAGGCGCTCCACGACCCGGACGATTTGGCAGATCGCGTCGGGGGGCAGAATCCTGGCGATCAGTGCTAGCTCAGGGTTGGGGATGGGCCGGACGTCTTCGGCGAGTGTTTCGGGGTGCCGTCCGTCCATGATGCGGAGAACCTGTTCAGCGGTGTCGGCTGGCAGCATGCTCGCGATGAACGAGGCTGCGCTGCGCGTCGCGTTGAGCTGTCCTTCGACATGATCAAGCTGTCCGGCCCAGCGATCGATGTGGGCGTCGATGACGACCTTGGCCAGGGGCTCGATCTGTTCCAGGGCATTGCGGAGGGTGGCGGCGCCACCGGTCTGCAGGATCTCGGCTGGGTCGCGTCCGGTGGGAAGGATCACGGCGGTCGCGTTGCGGGTGACAGTCAGTAGGACGCCATGCGCCTTGATCGCGGCGTCGCGGCCAGCGCGGTCGCCATCGAGGGCGACGAGGACGCCGGTTTGGCCGAGATCGGCGACGCGGCTGAGGAGGGCGGCCTGCCGGGTGGTCAACGCCGTGCCACTGGGTGCCAGGCCGACGTACCGAGTTGAGTCTGCGGCAGTGACGGCGATGGCGTCGAACGGGCCCTCGACAATGACGGGTAGAGCCCCATGGCTGAGTGCGTCGCGTGCTTCATGCAGGCCAAACAACAAGTCGCCCTTGGTAAATGTGACTGTCTCTGGGCTGTTCAGGTACTTAGGCACGGTAGGCCGAGCGCCTGGGTGGGCGCGGCCGATGAACCCGGCGATCGTTCCGTCCTCTGCGCGGATCGCGAGCATGACGCGGTCACGGAAGTGATCGATGAGGGTTCCGCGGGAGGATCGGCGGGCCAGTCCTGCTGCTTGGATCGCGGCGTCGTTATGGTTGAGGCCGCGAAGGTGATCGGTAAGCGTAGTCCATCCGGCCGGGGCGTACCCGATGCGCCACTGTGTCATGGTCTCCGGACTGAATCCGCGGGTCGCGAGGTAGCCGGGGACCCAGCTGCGCTTCAAGTTGCTGAGGTAGAACGCTTCTGCATCCGCCAGGGTCCTGCTGATTGAAGCGGGCGACGGGCCTGCCGTGATTGCCTCGGCGATCTCAGGTCGCCTGGCGGCAGTGGCGGCGCGCTCTCGTTCAACCTCGGCGCGTGCGACTGGCACGACCTTTTGAACCGGGACCACGGCGGCCTGCGCCGAGGGCATGCCGAACAGGGCGACATCGAGGTGCGCGGCGACGGTTGCTGCAGCCGTCGCGATGCGTTCCCCGGCGGCCTGGATCGCGGCCTCCGGCCGGGCGCGCGAGTCGCTGCCAGCCCAACTCGCGACGTAGGGCCAGGGGTGCCCCGCGGTGTCGAAGCCGAGGCGGCCCGCGATGATGCAAGCGACAGAGTCAGCCTCAACCTTCTGGACACCACGGCACTCTGCAGTGGTGGCTCTCGGTGGGTGTGCGGTCGTGTCGTGCATGAGGACGTGGCCGAGTTCGTGGATCAACGCCCAGGCTGCGGCGGCGTTGCTGAGGTCTGGGCGGATCCGGATGCGCCGACTGGTCCAGCTGGTCAGGCTGTCGGCGCCACTGCAATACTCTCGCTCGGCAGCGAAGCCTTCCCGCCGCGCGAGCCAGGTCAGGGCATCCCAGAGCCCGGTCGGCACCTGCCCCGCAGCCGGTGACGGCATCGCCGAGGTGAGTACCGCGGACCCGCTGGTCTGGGTGATGTCCCACACGTAAGTGAACCGCGGCTCCCGCATCTGGTTCCCGGCTGCGCGTGCCGTCCTCGCTCGGCCGCCTGAGCGAGCGGTGTCGCCCGTGCCGCGAGAGGGCTGGGAGTCGGCGATGATCTGGATGCCGGGTTCGCCCTTCGTGACGTGCCGCCCTTGGTCCTGCCACTCGCGGTATCCAGCGACGAGAGTCGCGTCGGGCCGTTGCGCGGCGATGAGCATGATGTTGGTGAAGCTCTGCTCCGGGAACCGGGCCGCGAGGCGCATCCAGCCCGCCCAGTCCTCTCCGGCGCGCAGTTCCCGGATCTGTCCGAGTGCGCGGTCGTGTAAGGCTGCGATCTTGCGCTGGCGGTCTTCTTCACGCACACGTCGCTCTTCCGATGTCGGAGCCTGCCGACGGCTCAGGGCCATCACCGCTGCTCCCACCAGGGCTCAAGTCCGCTCACCGTGGCCAGCCACCGGAGCCGGTCATTGGCAATGCTGTACCCCTCGGTGCGCAACTGCCGGGCGAGGTCGGCCTGGCTGATGCGCACGCCTTGCTGCTTGGCCTGCGCCACGATGCGCACGGCCGCGTCGACCAATGGGCTGCCGCCGGCGCCGGGCCGTCGCTGATCCGCGTACGGACCGAGCGCTGGGAACCCGACCGAGTGTGTCGATCGCCCGTTACCCGAAGCAGCATGGCCGACCACGCCGTTCGGGGTCATCAGTGCCGACGCCAGCGCGCCGTTGAGGCCGGGTCGGGCTGGGGATCCGTTGCGCGTCTTGTCTGCGATAGCGGAACCAGCCCGCCGGAACGGGACAACAGAGCTGGTCTTCGAGTCACCCAGCAAGACGGGAACGGGCCCGGGCGTGATCAGGCTGGCGAGGGCCGCCTGGGCCGCGTCCGGGGTTGCGTAGTCGAGCCCGGCCAGTGTCCTGGTCAGCGTGAGAACCTGGACCTGGCGCAGCACCTCGGCCGCAGCACCAGGGTCAGCGAAACGAGCGCGGGTCAGCGCAACCTGAGCGCGCCGCTCGGCCCGTCGCACCCGGAAGGAGACCACGGCGCCCTGCCCCGCTGCCCGGTCTGGGGCGCCCAGCGTCCGGCGCAGTAAGTGCAGGCGCCGCGCAGCAGTGTCCACCCGGACCCGCCGGGTAGCCGCCTCGGCAGGCAGCGTCTCATCGGCGGCCAGTTGCAACTGGACCCGGATCCGCTCAGCGGGACGCAGCCACCGCAACCCAGTCAGCCGACGGTCGGTGCGCCCCGCGGTGTGCCGCGTTTCCCGGAGCGAGAACTCGAACAACGTCGCGGCGATGACCGGCATCAACGCAAACGCCTCGCGCGCACCCGGGTGGCCAGGGGCATGCGTCCAATTGAACAAGCTGGACGCGGCGACCAGACCCCACACCGCCAGGCGAGGAGCCATCGCCGACTCCCCGCGCGCCGCGCGGCGCATCAGCAGCACCGCGCACAGCCCGGCCGCGCCGTCGAGGGCACCCCACAGCAGGTAAGGCCACGGGCCGGGCAGGCCCATGTTGCTGCGGGCGAACCCGACCAGGCCGTGCGCGGAGATCGCCGCCGCGACCGCGGCGAACCCGAACAGCAGCCCGTACTGCGCCACGGCGGCGGCCGCTTCCCTGGCGCGGGCCCGGCGGGCTGGGTCAGCGGTCACCGCCAGCCGGATCCCCGCGCCGACGGCCACGATCAGCAGGATGACCGCCGCCGCGATGAGCCATGGGACACCCGTGCGCATCAGGTACCCCCAGGTCCGGCATGCACACGGTCACGCATGCAGCGGCGCGCGGCCGAAGGATGACACTGACCAATTCGCGCCACAACGGGCTCCGGCTGCCGGTCACGCTGCACACGTCCGGGCCGGGCCATGCAGCCGCAAGGTTGCGTCCGCACCGCTCGTCGCCTGGTGACCTGCACAGCCGCCCCCCGTTGACATAAATCCAAGAGGATGCTCGTAGTTCAGATATTCAACTCAGATTGCTACGCTCACTATAGGCAGCCGAGACGCGGCCCTGTCAACCTGAAGTCACAGCAGGACAAGCGGTCGTTGATCTGAAATGATGACCAGGCGATGCGAGGAGGTGAACGATGGCAGATGCAGCCAGAGCGGACGACCCGGCCGACCCGCCCCTGCGCACGCTCGCCGACAAGGTCAACTGGCTGATCGACCGGGCGCACCCCGCCGGGCGCGGGCCCTACTCCAACGCCGAAGTGATCGCCCTGATCGAGAAGGTCACCGGCGAGCAGTTCTCCCACACCACCATCTGGAAGCTTCGCAACGGCCAGGCCGCCAACCCCCAGATGCGCCTCATCGAGGCACTAGCCCGCACCTTCGGCGTGCCCCCAGCCTTCTTCTTCAGCGACTACGACGACGAACAAGCCGGACTGCTCCGCGAGCAAGTAGAACTGCTCGCCCTGGTCCGCGACACCGGCGTCACCAGCGCCCAACTCCGCGCCCTGCTCCAACTCAGCCCCGGCGCCCGCCAGGCAGTCGCCGACCTCATCGAACACACCGAGACACAACGAGGTCGGCCTGACCGGGACTGACACAGCTGGAGCCAGTGTCAGGCGAGGGACTGAACGTTGGCTGTCCAACCGACAGATGCAGAGGGTCGTAACAGATCTCCAGTCCTCATCATCGCGCGCCTCGTGCGAGCGCGTGGCCAGCGATCTCCGGAGTGCCCGGCCCGCGAACGTTCCGCGGCCGATGCCCGCTTCCCGCGCAATCCCGCCGACCGGGTCTGCGGATGACAGCTGTCGAATCGGGATACTGGCCGTTAAGAAGGTAAACATCCGCCGGGCGCTCGCGCTGTCCGCCGAACGCCGATTTGGCATCGTTCACAGCGATGACCGGCTCGGGCTATCGAGCGCGGTCGGCGCGGTCGTCGGCGCTCGGTCGTGCCAATGTGAGGGTGTTCAGGTAGTTTGAAAGGTTCAATTTGCCCTGTTTGCCTATCTTTTCGATCGGCATGGATGACGAGCGATGCAGCCAGCAACAGAGTAAGTCCTATCTGCCCCAATGGTTAGTTACCGACTTGCAACATTCCTGCTGTCATACCAAGATTGCAGTGTGGCGTCTGACCGGTATCAGGTACAAACCTGAGCCAGGTGCGCGCCTTAGAGGCTGAGGACCCCGAAGCTTCGCCTGTTTGCTCAAGGAGGCAGTATGGCTTTTAGTGCTACGAGGCTTACGTGCTTCGCTCTCATTGCTGCCATGGAAGAAGATATGCGGGCAGCTATCGAGGAGTACATGGGAGATCTTACAATCAGTGGGGTACTGCCGCCCGAACGAGCAGACAGAGCACAGGCACGACGGCGGACTGACGGTTTGCCGTCGGCTACGTCTCTTCCAGGTCTCTTGCCTTATCTGGATTTCGGAGACAGTTACGAAGCCCTGATGGGCCGGAAAGATATTCTGCCAGGCGAACTGGTGGCGGCCTTGACGGCGATCGGCCCGAGAATCGCGCGCTTGATCGCGATACGTAACCGCGTGGCTCACACGCGGCCAATGGAGATCGATGACTCGGCGCATCTGCTGGATACCGCTGCGATACTGCTTGAGAGGGGTAGGGACCGCTGGGCATCGCTGTCCGAGACGCTAGCCCGGTTGACACGAGAACCTGCGTTTGTACTCGGCCTCACTATTAACTTGCCGATTGATCCGGATCCTGCACCGCAGCACAACCTTCCGGTACCGGATTTCGATGAGACGGGTTTCTTTGGCAGGAAAGATCAATTGCGCCGCATCAAGAAAGCTATCAAGGGTGCCTACCCGGTCGTGTCGGTTCTCGGTGACGGCGGAATCGGGAAGACATCGCTTGCCCTCAAGGCGGCATACGAACTACTCGAAGACCCAGAACAGCCGTTCGAAGCCTTCATATGGGTAACTGCCAAAGCGACGATCTTGACGCCCAACGAGATCCGGCGAATAAGCGGGGCGATCGAATCGTCGCTCGGTCTGTTCGCGCAGGCAGCTGTTGAACTCAGCGGATCCAGATCTGAAGATCCAGTTAGTGAAGTGTTGGCCTATCTGGAGAACTTTAAGATTTTGCTGATCCTGGACAACCTGGAAACGGTACTAGACAAGCGGCTGCGTGATTTCCTGCTAGACCTCCCGGTTGGAAGCAAAGTAATTGTGACTAGCCGGATTGGACTCGGTATCGAAAACCCGATCCAGCTCGATCCCCTAACCCTAGATGACTCGGCGCGGCTGCTGCGTGCGCTGGCACGAGTACGGGATGTCGGCCAGCTCAAGAAACTTCCCCAGAATGCAATTGAAACGCTTGCTCGAAAGATGAGCGGTCACCCGGCGTACATCCGATGGTTTGTGGCAGGTGTCCAATCTGGCAGGAGACCGGAGGAACTTGTTGGCGACAACGCGTTGCTCCTTGATTTCTGCATGTCGAATGTATACGGGTTCCTGAAGGATGACGCTAGGGCGGTCGTACGCTGCATGCAGGTACTTCCTGGGGCACGGAACCAGGCAGAACTGGCCTTTCTCAACAGCTTCCCGGCAGGCAAAATCCAGGCAGCCCTGCTCGAACTGCTCACCACTAACTTTGTGTACATGTCCAGCCAGGCCTCAGGCCAGACACTTGACACCGTCTACCAGCTCTCGGAGTTCGGAAAGCAGTACCTCGACAAACGTCACCCAGTGCCTGCGGCGCAGCGTGAACAGTTCCTCGCCCGCAGCCGTGAGCTGCGCGCTCTTGGCTCGCAGCTGACCGCAGCCAGTTCCGCCAGCCCTTATTCTACAGATACCATCGATGTAAGGGGACTTGGGGACGTTCATGTCGCCCGTCTGCTTCGGGAGGCGATACGTCACTCGGGCAGGGACCCGGCTGCTGCGCTTACCTTCTGCGCCGAGGCCCAGGTGCTGGCGCCGAGCTATTATGAGGCCTGGCGAGTCGAGGCTTACGTACGCTCGGAAATGCAGGATCATGCATCTGCACTAGCAGCGTATGACCGGGCGCTCGAACTCTCCCCCGACTCTGCAGCGCTGTACTTCCACTACGGCGCTTTCCTGCTCAACGAGGCAGGTGAACCGCAACGAGGCCTCGACCTACTTCAAACGGGCGCCCGGCTCGACCCGGAAAGTCCCGCGCTCGCAGGGCAGATCGCCTGGGCCCATTATTGCCTGGGCGACATGGTCGCAGCAATAGTCACGTCAAGACACGTGCTGGAAATGAGAAATTCGAATCAGCATGAAGCCCAGGCCGCGGTGGTGGTCGCCTTTCGCTCCGCGACAGCAGGAGTGCGAGCAGCGCTTGATGAGGCGGCATATGAGATTGCTGGAGAATTGCTGGAGTTGTCAGTGGAACTCTCGGAAGAAGCTAGAGTTGAATTCCTCAGCGGCGAGTCCTACGACCGGCTCCTCCAACTCCAGCAGTTGGCACACGACTTGACCAGCGACGCAGAGGGCTACACGGCAACCAAGGCAACAGAATACCGTGCAAGGCTCAAGGAGCGTCAACGCTGCGCCGACCCCAACAATATGGACCGGAAAGTCGGTGCGCTTAAGCTCTTTAAGTCCGATAAGGGGTTCGGTTTCATTACGCTAAACGGCACGGACTTCTTTTTTCACTACCGCGATCTAATCGGCTATTACGACTGGGAACAGCTCACAGAGCGGATAGCATGCGCCTTCGAGCCAATGCCGGCTTCGCCACGTGGCCCTCGAGCCCAACGTGTACGCGCCCTCGACTGAGCGCGTTGACTTCATTCGGCACATTTAATGCCGATCAGCGGATAGCTGGCTCGTGCAGCTCGATGCTGATGTGGAATGCGTCGATGACGTTCCCGAAACCAAGCCGGACGGTGATCTCGATCAGCTGCGCCTGATCGAGTTCGCCGCGGTTGCGGGCCCGGCAGGCATCCAGGAACCGGCTCCTCGACGAGGTGGCCTGCCGGTCCTCAGCCTGGAGATGCTCGCAGATAGCGCCCGCGAAGGGGACAGCCAGATCCTGCAGCGAAACGGACGTCTCCTGCCGTGCCCCGAGTTTCAGCAGCGTCCGGCCGATAGCGAACTTATAGCTGGCCACGTTCCGGCCGAACTGTACGATGTGCCGCCAGTCGTCTGCCTGAGTACAGGCGACGTCCCGGAACGGCATCACGCAGCCATCTTGCCGCCAGTGGCCATGGGTAGCGTCCAGGGACATGCGGGTCGCTTACCACAAGCTAGTCCGCGACAAGATCCCCGCGATCATCCAGGCGGCCGGGCATCAGCCCATGACGGGCATCCTCGACGAGCGCGGCTACCAGGCTGCGCTGCTCGCCAAGCTGATCGAAGAGGCCCACGAGGCACACGCCGCACCGGCCGAGGACCTGCCATCGGAATTGGCTGACGCCCTGGAAGTGCTCCAAGCCCTGGTGGCAGCCCAAAACCTGACCTGGGACGAACTCCTGTCACTGGCCGCCTGCAAACGCGCCCGCCGCGGCGGCTGGCAGCCCGGACCTTCCTGCGATCGCAGACCAACGCATAGGCAGCTTGACAGGCCGGGACAAGCAGCACGGGCAGGCGTCTTTGATCAGGCCGCGGTGATGTGGTTATCCAGCGTTGCCGAACCTCGTGCGCCCGGCTCGGCTGCAAGTGCGACCAGGGCACGCCTGTATTCGGTCAGCACGGCCAGCAGGTCGCGCTTGCTGCTAGGAACCTCGGCGGTTCGGGATAGCAACTCGCGAGCTAAGGCAACGTCATAGTGGAGACGTGGCGAGCCGTCGAGTACGCATTTCGGGTACTCGACTTTGAGGCGGGAAAAGCGCGTACCCCGCCTGGCTACCGAGATGGTCCGCCTGGCGTCGTTACCCGCCTCGGGGAGCGTCGGTTGTCCCGCTGCCGCCTGCCTAGCTTCCATCGTCTCTCCTTCTTCCTGGGTTGATTCTCAGTGGCTCCATCGTCACGGTCGATTTCCCGGGCAACACGGCGGACGACCTGTGCTGCGAGGCGGCCGTGCCGACGGTGAGCCACAGCTGGTATTCCTCGGTGAGCATCCGGGTGAACAGGTCGCTGTTGGCCTCGCGGAGGATGGCCA
>OBLT010000871.1_pt1 | contig 19549 bp, 15 predicted proteins | sample 1518721 | NCBI WGS metagenome assembly OBLT01 (sample SAMEA3539307, study PRJEB22396) | soil metagenome | biome: tundra; feature: field; material: soil | place: USA | collected 2010-05 | depth 0.15 m | reverse complement strand
CCGCCTGGCTACCGTCCGCCCCGCCCTGCGCGCCGCCGTCCGACCCGCCCGGCGCGGCGCCGCCGCTGTCCGAGCCGCCCAGGAGGTCGCCGAGCGCGTCGCCGATGTCCGACAGGCCCTGCGAGACGGCGCCGCCGATGGTGTCGGCGGCGCCCTCGGCCATGTGGCCGATGCCGCCGAGGATGTCGCCCTGGTCGAAAGAATGCAGCGACTGCACGGACTGGTCGGTGCCGACCAGGGCGCTCAGCCCGTCGCCGAACGCGTCCCCCGCTGCGTGCGTGCCCGCGCTGAGCAGGTCGTGTGCCGCCTCGTGCACCCCCGGCAGGCCGACCGCTTTGGCCACGCCATCCACGGCTTCCTCAGCCTTGCCGAAGATTCCGTCGGTGGCCGCGTTGGCCGCTGTTTCGAGAGCGCTGACGGACATGTCCAGCGCGCTGTCGGCGGCCTTGTCCCATTCGCCGTTTACCGCGTGCGCGACGGCTTCGGCCGCGTGCCCGCCCGTCTCTACCACGCCCTTGATCGCTTCCGCGCCGATTCCCTCAGCCATCGTGTGCTCCTCCCCCGTGTTCTGATACTGATCACTGTTGTGTGCGTGTGGTCTGTGCGCCCGTGGCGCTTTCGCCCGTCCCGGCCGCGACGGTCTGCGGTGCCGGGCTCGCCTGCCTGGCCGAAACGGTCTCCCGGGCGGGCACGGTGCGCGCCGGATCGGCGCCCGGTACGGGGTTGACGGTGACGGTGGCCTGCTGCTGCACCGGCGGGGCGGCCGGCAAATCGGGCAGCCCCGGCATCGGCACGGTGACCGTGATCTCGAAGCCCGCCTTGAGGTCACCGCCCATGTTGATGAACATGCTTCGCCTGGCGCCCGACTCGGTATTGACGAGCACTTCGTAGGGCAGCTCGGCCAGCGCCGCGGGCAGTACCTCACGCGGCAGTACCGTCATCGACCCGAGGCAGCGCAGGACAGCCGCCAGGATCTTGTGCTCTACGACTACCTTGGGTGCCCACGCGGTGACGGTGTAGTGCAGGTCGAAGCGCGGCGGCGGCGGCCTCCTGGCCACCACGACGCCGCCCTCGCCAAGGACCTTCTCGTACATGACCTCACGCCGAGACGCGTTTTCCTTGATGTCATAGAGGAAGAGATTGACCGCCGGCCCGGTGAGAGACTGAATCCATGGCCGGTTCGGCGGGTCGAACGTGATGGCGATGGCCGCGTTGCCGATGACCTTGGTCTTCAGCAACACGGCGAGCGCCTGGTCTGCTTCCGCTATCACATAGCCGAGCATCCGCTGCCGCGGCGCCGCGCGTAATGGCGAACAGGGCAGCCAATCGGGCACATCGGAGCTGCCCCAAGGGGCAGCCCGGACGGGCACCGCCCGGTGCACCATCCGGTGCACCAACTGACCTGCCCACCGCGCCGGTGTGCGCCTAGCTTCTGGCTCATGGGTGCAGAAGCAACTCTCAGGCCAGGTCGCCTGCCCGTCGCACCGGGCGGCGAAGCGCACACCGAGATCTCGGTGAAGAACAACGGACTTGTCGTGGACTCGTTCGCGCTCAGCGTGCTCGGCGAAGCCGCGCACTGGGCGGTCTGCGAACCGGACGCCGTCTCCCTGTTCCCCGGGCAGGACGCCGTGGCGCGGATCTTGGTCCGGCCGCCGCTGAACTCTGACGTGCCGTACGGGCCAGTCCCGTTCGGCGTCCGCGTCGCCTCCAGCGAGGATCCGCCGGGATCCATCGTGGAAGAAGGCGTCCTGGACGTCGTCCCGCTGCCGATCGTCACCGCGGACATGTCGCCGCGGACCGGCCGGGCCCGTGGCATGCGGGCAAGCAGGCACCGGGTGGCCGTTGACAACCAGGGCAATGCTCCTGTCATCATCGAGCTCGCCGGCTACGACGAGGCAGATACGGTGAACGTGCAGGTCAGGCCGACTGAGCTTGAGGTGCCGCCGGGCTCCGCAGCGTTCGCCCAGGTCCGGGTCCGCGCCCGGCGCCGGTTCTGGCGCGGACCAGGCGTGACGCACAGGTTCCAGGTGATCGCGCACCCGCTCGGTGGCGACGGCCCTGTCCGCAGTGACGGAACCCTGCTGCAGGAGGCGGTGCTGCCCAGCTGGCTGCCCAAGGCCGTGGCCCTCACTGCCGCGGCGGCCGTCGCGGCGGTAGCGCTGTGGTTCGGCGTGCTGCGGCCAGCCGTCAGGGACGCTGCGACCAACGCGGGAACCGCCGCGGCGCAGAAGACGGTAAACCTGGCGCTGCAGCAGGGCGCCCCGGGCGGCAGCCCGGCAAAGAGCGGGGCGGCCGGTAGCGGCGCCGCCGCGGCGAACAGCACGCCATCGCCGAAGGCGTCGGCGGGCGCCAAGTCATCCTCGAAGCCGGCGGCAGGCGCCAAGTCATCCTCGAAGCCGGCGGCAGGCACCGCCGCCGCACCCGGGGCATCAAACGGCCCGGGATCCAGCACCGGGAAGACGGCCTCGGTACCGTTCGCGCTTACCCTCGACACCGGCAACCCGACTATCACCGCACCGGCCAAACATGCGCTGGCGCTCACCGACCTGGTGATGCAGAACCCGGCAGGCGATCAGGGGACGCTCACCCTGAGCCGGGCCGGCCAGGTCCTCTTCTCCGAGCAGCTGGCCGACTTCCGCGACTACGACCTGCACTTCATAACCGCGATCATGGTCACGGCCGGCCAGAACTTCCGCTTCTCCGTCAGCTGCACGAACCCTAAGGGCAAGGCATGCACTCCGGTCGTACTGATCAGCGGCACGAACTCCTGAGGCGGGCGAGGGTGGCCGCGGCCACCGCGGCCGTCCTCATCGCAGGCACCCTGGCAGGTGGCGGTGCGCTGCTGGCGAGCGCGCCCGCCGCCAGTGCGGACAGCATCACCGTGACGCCCGCCGCTCCGCTGCTTTACACATTCACCGGATACACCGTGAGCGGAACGGTCAGCGCGAACAACGACGGTTTCGTTGACGTGGCTCTCGACACCGTCAACGCAGGCAACGCGGAGGTGGACGGGGACACCGGCACCTTCAGCCAGTTCTTTCCGTTCCCGCCGCTCGGCGGAGCAGGCCAACTGGCCCCACCTCTGTGCGGCACGCACACCGTTACCGTGACGGCAGAGCTGGACGGGGGCACCGGCTCCCTGGTGGGTTCGACGACGATCGACATCCGCTGCGCGAGCATCTCGGTAAGCCCCGATCTGGTCGGCAATCAGCAGCTGCCCGGTACTTTCCAGGTGACGCCGCAAAACTTCCCCTTGCCTGGCGGCTTCGCCCTCACGGTCGACGGGACGCCGCAGGGGTTCACCACGACCGCGGGCGGCGGCCTGGACTTCACTGGCTCGCCATCCTGCGGCACGCACCAGGTAGTGCTGGACCAGACGTTCAACGAGCAGGTGATCTCCGCGACCGCGCAGATCACCGTGCTGTGCCCGCAGATCACGCTGACGCCATCGGCGATTCCGCTGGCCAGCCAGCCCGCCACGGTGCTGGTGACGGGCAGCCAGTTCCATGCCGGCCAGCCGGTCACGATCTCGCTGGGCGGCAAAGATGTCGGCTCGACCGTGACCGGTGAGAACGGGAGCTTCAGCCTGCCGATCACCGCGGCGGGCCTTGACTGCGCTGCGCATCAGATCACAGCCAGCGAGCAGGCCAATGCGGGCGGCCCGGCGTTCCTGCTGAGCGCGACCGCCCCGCTGCAGGTGACAGCGTGCAAGCAGGCCCTGGCCATCGACCCGGCGGTGCTCCAGCCAGGCGAGCTGACGCATGTCACAGGGACGGGCTTCGCGCCCGCCACCCCGGTGACCCTGACCTGGCAGCCGCCCGGTGGCGGCACTCCGCTGCTCGGCACGCTGACTGTCACCGCGGGCAGCGACGGCAGCATCAGCGCCTTCTTCCTGGTGCTGCCCAACGACCTGGTCGGCGCCCGGCAGCTTGCCGCCACCCAAGGCGGCGTGAAGCTCACCGCCAACGCGATTGTGGACGCCGGGCCGATGCAGCCGGTCTCCGGTGCCCGGCTCGTCTACCGCCAGTAGCGGTACCTGCACGTCAGCTCAGATCCACCCGTTCCGCACCGCGCAGGCCACGGCCTGCGTCCGGTTGCGTACGTTGAGCCGGAGCGTCAGATCCTGGATCACGTTCTTGATCGTGCGCTCCGAGTAGGCGAGGCGGGTCGCCACTTCACGGGTGGACAGCCCGTCCGCGATGAGCTGGAGGACATCGTGCTCCCGGCCGGTGAGCCCGGCGAAGGACAGGCCGCGGGGGGTGAGCAGGTTACGGCTCAGCTGGCCGACATGGTCGAGGAGGTGGCGGACAAGCTCAGGCGGCAGGTCCCCGTGCCCCGCCGCGGCCAGCTTGATGGCCCGGACAAGACGGTCGGCTGTCGCGTCCACCCGGCTTAAAACCCCGCAGACGCCGGATTCCACCAGGCAGACGAGCGCACTCGGGTCAACCCTGCCGATGATCAGCACGATCGGCAGGCCGCCGTCCGCATGCAGGGCCTTCAGCCAGCGCAGGGTGCCCTCATCTGTGCTGTCCAGGATGGCGAGCAGCACCGCTGGCCGCACGCCCGGGCCGGCCACCACAACCTCCGGACGGTGCCGCAGCTGTGCGAGGACACCGATTTCCGAGATGGGGTCAAGCGTATTCACCCTGATCGGGACAGGCTCGTTCATACGTCCCCCTGCCACTGCATCCGCGCCCGTGTCGGGCCGTCTGACGGGTGTCGCCTGCATCGATGGATCCCTATCGCACCGCGTGGACTTCGGTGGCGGTCACCGCCACTAACACAGGAACGCTGAACCGGTACAGTCCGGTTCAACGTCCCATGGGGCTCATGTGTCGGGTCCGGTCTATCTGGTCAGCAGGTCAGCCAGACGCCTGAGCCGTCCACGCCTGCGGCGTTCCTTCCCGCGCTCCGGCGAGCGGGTCCTTCTGGGCCGCGGTGGCGTCATCCCGGTCGGTCGACTCGTTGAGCGCCCGCCATCTGGCGTCTGACTCGATGCGGGCCTCGTCGGCGGCGGCTGCGTGGCGGACGGCGTCGGTGCCGGAAGTCATCGAGGGTCACGTCCTCGATGGAGGCCACATCCAAACACGCGGCTCGCCAGCTGTCAACTATTCGGTTAGTTAGGTAGGCTGCGATCATGGCCGGGGACGCGCAGGCGACGCAGCGCAGGCTGCTGGAAGCAGCCGCGCAGGAATTCGCCGCGCGCGGGATCGCCGGGGCCAGGGTGGACCGCATCGCTGAGGTCGCCCAGGCCAACAAGGCGCAGATCTACCATTACTTCGGAAGCAAGGACCAGCTGTTCGACGCCGTGTTCAACAACCTCGTCGCCGACACGCTCCGCGAGGTGCCGATCGACGTGACAGATCTGCCTGAGTATGCCGGCCGGCTGTTCGACGGATACGAGCAGCACCCGCAGGTCCCCCGGCTGGCCACGTGGTACCGCCTCGAACGGGCCGACACGCACGCACCGCTGGAGGCGATCGTGAAGAGCAATCGCGGCAAGGTGGACGCGATCGCCCGCGCACAGCAGTCAGGGGATCTGCCGTCCCACTTCGCGGCCGCCGACCTGCTGGCCCTGATGCTGGCGCTGGCCGCCATGTGGACCTCGATCACGCCCGAGTTCACCGAGCTGATCGCCGGGCACACCGCGGCGGACCGGCGCCGCGTGATCACCGACGCGGTCGCCGCGGTGCTGGCGAGATAGCGCGGGACGGCGGTGACCAGCATGCAGGACGGCGTCGGCCGGTTCCGCCGGCCGGAGTACCGGCGGCTGCTCGCTGCGGCCCGGCGCTCACTGGAACACACCGGCGGCGACCTCGCCCGCAGCGTGACGGTCGCCAGCCCCAACGAGGCCGAACGCAAGGCGATCATCAGGTTGACCGGGCACTACCGCCCCCCGGTGGCCGGCCGGATCGCCGTGCGCCTGGCCGACCTCGACGAGGCGGCCCGTGATGCCACCGGTCTCACCCTGCGCGACCTGCTGGCCCAACTGGACGGGCCGCCGCGCAGCAACCCGGGGGACACGCCGGAAGCCTGGGCCGGGGCAGCCGGGCCGCAGTCCGCCGCCGACCGCCGGTCGCCATGGGATTCCGCCGACATCGTCGCCGACGACCTGGCCAGCCGGGTGCTGGTGCTGAACCTGGCCGCGGGCGGGACCGGCCTCGGCGAGTGGCTCACCGGTGCGGCGCGGTTCGGTACCCCCTGCTACGTCACCCTGCACCAGCTCACGGCCCATCCGCTGCGGATCCGCCCGGGAACCGTGTTCGCATGCCAGCACCGGCCGGTGCTCCGCCGGGCCGCGGCGGACCTGGCCGCGGCCAGCGCGCCCCTGCTGTGCGCCGAGGGCCGGCCCTCCGCCGCGTTCCGCCGGCTTGCGGAGGCCATCGTCAAGGGCGGTGGCGAGCTGCGGTATCACGGCGATTTCGACTGGGCGCCCGTCGCCGTCGCGGCCACCCTGATCGACCGCGGCCAGGCGAGGCCGTGGCGGATGACGGCCGCCGACTACCTGGCCGGCGCGGCCGGCGCGCGCCAGCCTCTCACTGGCGGGCCGCAGGCCACGCCGTGGGATCCAGGGCTGGCCACGGCTATGTGGCGGACCGGCCTCGCAGTGCCCGAGGAGAGCGTGGCCGATCAGTTGATCGGCGACCTGCGGCGGGGCGCCTGACTGGCTCGTTGCGCCGCGCAGCACCTCATCAGCGACTGCGGCGCGGGAAGATCGGCGACCTGCGGCGGGATTGACCGCGGCCCGTGGCGCGGGGGTTGACTGGCTTATTTACGCCCCGCCCGGCGACGCTCGCGTGGTGGGATGGGCGGGATGAACCCACCCTGGCGAGACCAGCGGTTCCGCTGGTGCGAGCTGGCCGCCGGGACGGCCGCGCTCAGCCTGGCCGCCGCGGCCTGTGCCGCCAGCGGCGCACCCATCAGGAGTATCTGCTCACCGAGGCCGGCGCGGACCTGCTGCCCGTGCTGAACGCCCTGGCGCTGTGGGGCGAGAAGCACACTGCCGCGCCCGGGCCGGGCGCGCATATGCAGATCGTGCACACTGCCTGCGGCAACACCAGCACGTCCGCCGACATGTGCAGCCACTGTGGCGGGCTGATGCAATCCAGCAGCACCGCCTGGGTCCGGCCCTGGCGATCCCCCGAACTGACAGAACTGCAGCCGCGGCAACGTGCATAAAAACCTCCATATCGGTCAAGACGTATAAACTTCGCTTTGCCGTTTAGCTGCCCGGGCGAAAGGTCTTGAGCTACTCTGCCTACTTGACCTGGCTGACCCGCTCGTCCGTGCTGGTCGATAGCGCGCGAACTGACGGTGAAGCTGGGACGGCATTCCTGGTAGTTCTGGAAGTGAAAATAGCCGGCCGCTCCGCTAAACCGGCAATTCGGGCAATTTCCAAAGTTTACTTGAAGCTCATGGCGGCCAGGACCGGACACCGACAACGCGGGCATCATCAGCCCCTTCGCCATCCCGCCATAATTCGGGACATAAGCGATAGCAGGGCGTTCCTGTGCTGTCTTAATGGTGCCCTATCCATTACTGGGGGTTGACTCAGGGCGCAGCCCTGATAATAAGGTAGGCCCGTGGGGGGTGGAGCCCGCTGATCTTGCCTCCGAAATGATCAACAATTTCCGGAGCTTTTGGACGGGCTAGGGGGAGCAGTGTATTACTCTGCCGGTCTGGCGAGCCTGACCGCGTTCGCTGGCGCGGCCGGCTTGCCGCGTACCAGCATCTTTTGGATTATGGCGCGGATCTTGCTGGATTCCGCGGGAGGATTATTCGGCCTGTACCTCGCGGTAATGGTCGGGCTGTTGCTGATCGGCCGGGCCATGCGTTTTCGCCGCCGGGCCGCCGACCGCATGTCGAGACCGCCCGCGTGAACGCGGGCATCAGATCCTGGTCGGCCCAGGCGGCGATACGCGCCGCCCGGTGGCTGTGCGTGCCCGCTGCGATGCTGGCCGTCGCCGCGGGTGCGCTGAGCGCGCCCGCGGCCGCCAGCACGGCCACGAGTCACCCGGCGATACCGAAGGCACCGGCACTGCTCCCGGCTTTCCGGGTGGACGTTTCCCGCTATCCGCAGGTGGGCCTCGTCGTCACGGTGCCGGCGGCCGGGGGTGGCCTGGCCAGCAGCAATTTCACGGTGATGGTGGGGGCCAGGGCGGTGCGGCCGAGCCTGCGCTACCTGTCGCCCGGGGACATCCAGCTCGTCGTGGCACCGGACACCTACGGCGGTCCCGCACTCGCCGAGCAGGATCAAGCCGCCGCCAGCTTTCTAGTCCATCTGCCGCAAGGCGCACAGACGGGTGTCGTAGATCCTGGCCGCGCCGAGATGATGACTGGCGGGCTGACGACCGACCCGACGGGCTCCGTGGCCGGCGTCGCGGCACCGGCTCCCGGCGCACCGCAGTCGGCCGCGGTCCGGCTGAACGCGGCGCTGGGCGCGTTCTCGCCCGGCGTGCGGGTGCGCAGGACGGTGGTTCTGGTCATTGGCTCCGACGAGCCATTGAGCCGGGCGGCGGCACGCCGTTTTCGCCGGCAACTGGCCGCGGGCGGCACTGCTCTGTACGCACTGGACGCGTCCCCGCACGGGTCAGCCAGCTACGACGCGCTCGGTGCCGCCAGCGGCGGCTTCGCCGCCCGGCTGCGCACGTCCGCCGACTGGCACACCGCGTTCAGCGAGATCATCGCCGACCTGGGGCAGCAGTACTACCTGCGCTTCACCGACCCGGTGGCGCTGCCGGGCGTGGCGCTCGTCGCGGTGACCACCCGCGCCGGAGTGCTGCACAGCGTTGTCCAACTGCCGGCCGCCAATCCGGTCGCGCCGCCGCCCATGACTCCGGTGCACCGCCTCGAGCGGGCGCTGCGGGACTGGCCACTGGTATGGCTTGGCGTCCTGCTGATCGTCCTGATCCTGTGCTATGGCCTCGGCATGCTCGCCGCGTCCCGGCGAGACCCGCGTCGGCTAGCTGCTGCCCGGCAGAGGCCCGCACTGGCCGGTTCCCCCGGTCCTGCTCCCCCGGACGATCTGTTCTTCGTGTTCCTGCTGCCCTGCCTGAACGAGGAAAAGGTCATCCTGAACAGCCTGCAGCGGCTGCTGTCGATGCCCAGCAGCAACTTCGCTGTCCTGGTCATCGACGATGACTCGGACGACCACACCGTCGACGTCGTCTCCGGCGTCCTCGGGGAACGGGCGTGGCTGCTGCAGCGCAGAGCGCCGCACGCGCGGCAGGGCAAGGGCGAGGCGCTCAACGCCGGCGTCGCCCACCTCACCGGCAGCCCGCTGCTCGCCGACCGTGACCCGGACAACGTGATCGTCGTGGTCATAGACGCCGACGGCAGGCTCGACCCGCACGCGGTCGCCGAGGTCACCCCCTACTTCGCCGACCCCCTGGTGGGCGCGGTGCAGATCGGTGTCCGCATCAACAACCGCACCGCCAGCCGGCTGGCGCGGATGCAGGACATGGAATTCGTCATCTACACGGAAGTCTTCCAGCGCGGCCGCCGCCACCTGGGCAGTGTCGGCCTCGGCGGCAACGGCCAGTTCATGCGGCTCTCCGCGCTGCGTGAGCTGGGGCCAGCCCCCTGGAGCCGGAGCCTGACCGAGGATCTCGACCTCGGCATCCGGCTGCTGGCCGCCGGCTGGCGCAACGAATACTGCTCCGCCGCCGCCGTGCACCAGCAAGGCGTCGTCGAGCTGCGCCGGCTGATCCGGCAGCGCTCGCGCTGGTTCCAAGGTCACCTGCAGGCCTGGAAACTGATACCAGCCGTGCTGCGCAGCGCCCCACGGCGAGCCCGCGCAGACCTGCTCTACCACCTGTCCAGCCCGGCCATCCTGCTCATCGCCTCCCTGCTGTCGGCGTCCTTCTTACTCGCCGTCGCCAACGACGCGATTATCGCCGCCCATGGGCGCAGCCCATTCGGCTGGTGGCTTGCCTCCACCTACGCCCTGACCTTCGGGCCCGCCCTGGTCTTCAGCTCGGTGTACTGGACACGGGAACGGCACAGCGGGGTGCCCTTGATGAAGGTCGCCGGCTTCGCCCACCTCTACGTCTGCTACAGCCTCATGTGGTACGCCGCAGGCTGGTGGGCCGTTGGCCGGACGTTGCGCGGCCGGAGCAGCTGGGCGAAGACCGACCGGGTGACGGAAGCACCGGCGTCCGCGCCGGCCCTCGCCGCCATGTCGGCGACGCCCGTGCCGCGGCAACACCTCGCTGGCGCCGGGGCGCCGGGCGCCCTCGGCGGCGTCCTCATCGCGTCGGCCATCAGCCCGGCCGCCTCGCCTGCACCGGCAGCGGCCGGGGGAGGGCGCGCCGCCGACAGGCCCCAGCCGCCGATCCGGCGGCAACGGGGAAGCCCGCGGTCGCTCACTCTCACGGGCGTCGCGCTGCTCGCCTGCGCGGCCCTGGTCGGGACGATCGCGTTCTCCCTCGGCCGGGGAAGCCACTCGCAGTGGTACTCGGTATTCAACGGCTACGGCATGACGTCGGTGGCCGGGTCCGGCGCGCATCAGGTCATCACCCTGTCGCCGGGCCGGGCGCGTACCCGGAGCGACACCCACGCGGCCCTGGTTCTCAGCAAAGCCTGGAACCAGGACTTCGTCGCCATCACGCATGTGCGCACCATGAGCCAGCTACGGCTGGGCGCCGCCGGGCACCCGAACCCGTGGGAAGTCGGCTGGGTGGTGTGGCACTACACCTCGAACCAGCGTTTCTACGCGCTGACCCTGGAGCCGACCGGATGGGTCCTGTCCAAACAGGACCCGGCTTACCGGGGCGGTGAGCGCTTCCTCGCCTCGGCGCCCTACCCGCGGTTCCCAGTCGGCGTCACGCACACCGTGGGAATCGTGCAGAGCGGAAATCAGATCACTGTCTCCGCCGACGGCCGCCTGCTCACCCAATTCACCGATACCCAGCGGCCTTACCTCAGCGGTGCTTTTGGCGTCTACTCCGAGGACTCCGTGGCGCGCTTCTCCCACATCCAGCTCACCCCGCTGCGCATCATGCAAAGCCATTCCGTTCCCATGCCAGCCGTACAGCAAGGCCCCCCGACACCAACCGGTCAAGCCGCCCGCTGAATCTGCCCGTACACAAAGGAAGCGATACGCATATGACAGGCTCGGCAAGGCCCGCCGCGACTAAGGCGTCCGCAGGCGGGGCTACGCGCAAGATCATGGTCATTTACGGCACCCGGCCAGAGGCAGTAAAGGTGGCGCCGCTGATCCGGGCGCTCGAAGCGTCCCCCGTATTCACGCCACTGGTCGCGGTCACGGCGCAGCACCGGTCCATGCTCGACCAGGTCAACGAGGTTTTCGACATCAAGCCCGAATTCGACTTGGACATCCACCGCCCCGGCCAGACCCTCGCCGCCATCACCACCCGCGCACTGCACGGCGTGCAGGAGGTACTGGCCGACCAGTGCCCCGACGCAGTCGTGGTGCAGGGCGACACGACAACCGTATTCGCCGCCGCGCTCGCGGCTTTCTACGAGCAGATCCCGGTGGTGCACCTGGAGGCGGGCCTGCGCACAGATAATCCTTACTCGCCCTATCCAGAGGAGATCAACCGGCGGCTCGCAACCCGGCTCACAGCGCTGCACCTGGCGCCGACGGCCACGAGCAAAGCCAATCTGCTCGCCGAGAACGTCGAGCCGGCCAACGTGGTGGTGACCGGGAACACCGTCATCGACGCCCTGCTGTGGGCCGTGGGACGCCAGTTCGACTACGGCGAGCCTGCCCTGGCCGACCTGGACGCCAGCGCCGCACCGGTGCTGCTGGTCACCGCGCACCGGCGGGAGTCGTGGGGCGCCCCGTTGCGGACCATAGGCCGCGCATTGGCCCGTATCGCCCGCCAGCACCGCGATCTGCGCATCGTGTTCCCCATCCACCGCAACCCGGCGGTCAGGGACGCGATTCTGCCCGCCATCCGGCACCTGCCGAACGTCACGGTGACCGAGCCGGTGCCCTACGGCGGATTCGCGCGGCTGATGAACCGGGCCAGCGTCATCCTCACCGACAGCGGCGGGGTGCAGGAGGAAGGTCCCAGCCTCGGCAAGCCGGTACTGGTCATGCGGGACACCACCGAGCGACCCGAGGCGGTACTGGCCGGGACGGTCCGGCTGGTCGGCACCGATGAGGAACTCATCGTGGAGAGCGTGGGCCGCCTGCTCACCGACCCGGCCGCCTACTCGGCGATGGCCAACGCGGTCAATCCGTACGGGGATGGCCGGGCCGCACAGCGTGCGGTCGACGCGCTCGCGCACCATTTCCGCCTCGGCCCAGCCCCCGACGAGTTCGACAGCGCACCGGCCTGCACCACCCGGGTGTGCCTGGAGCCGGCCTAGCGGCCATTCGCCCTTCCGCGGCAACAGCCGCCCGGCTGCCCGTGTGAGCCCCGCGAGAAACCGTGTAAGCCCCGCGAGAAACCCCCCGCTGACTTTCATCAAAAACTGAGGGGAAAGGAAATCAGTACAATGGGTCACCATCGTGTTCTGATCGCGGCGGCAGCCGCGATCGCGCTTGCGGCGCCGGTGGCCGCCGCGAGCATCCCGGCAGGCGCCTCGCCGGCGCCGCCCGTGACATCCAAAGCGGCCGCCGTCGCCGGCCCGGGCATTAAGCCTGCCGGAGGCCACTTCTCCCGGGGAGGCCCGGAACTGCCTGCCCCGCCGAAGCCGCCGACGGGCCTGCCCAAGCAGCGCAAGGGTTACCGTGCGCCGACCGTGCGGCCCAAGCCGCGGGGGCACCAGGTGACGGCGACGACGACGGCAGTTGTGACAGCTGCCGCGCCCGCCGTCACCCCGCCCCCGCAGGCGAAGACCTGGGGTGCTACCGGGTCGGCGACCACGCTGGTGGTCTACGACACCACGAACACCTGGGGCTGGCTCGGTGAGCTGTACGCGATCGGCGGCGGCAACCTGGCCACGCACTTCGGGAAGGTGACCGCGGAGCCGGTGGTCGACTACGTCTCCGGCCAGGTGAGCAGCTACACCGCGACGATCTATATCGGCTCGACCTACAACGAGCCGATCCCCCAGACTTTCCTCAACGACGTGCTCTCGACGACCAAGCCAGTGATCTGGATCGGGGACAACATCTGGCAGCTCACCGGGACCCCGGGAAGCGCCGCCGACACGGCATTTATGGCGGCCTACGGCTGGGATCCGTCCACCTCGTACTTCGACACTGCCGACACGGTCGCCTCGGTCGGCTACAAGAGCCAGACGCTCACCCGGAACACCCTCAACACCGGTGGCATCCTCGCACCGCACGTCACCACGGCGTCTCAGGTGAGCGTGCTGGCCTCGGCGAACTGCAGCAGCGGGGGCACAGCGGTGAACTGCAATTCGATCGCGCAGAGCACGGGCACGACCTTCCCGTGGGCGATCCACTCCAGCAACCTCATGTACGTCGGCGAGGTGCCGTTCTCCTACATGTCGCTCACGGATCGCTATCTGGCCTTCGCCGACCTGCTCTTCGGTGACCTCAACCCCACGGCGAAGGCCAGCCACGAGGCGCTGGTCCGGATCGAGGACATCGGCCCGGCGTCCAACGCGGCGAACGTGACGTCGTTCGCCAACTACCTGAAGAGCCAGGGGGTGCCGTTCACCATCGCGGTCATCCCCGACTACCTGGACCCGAACGGAACCTACAACAACGGCGTGCCCGTGTCGGAGACGCTGGCCCAGGTGCCCGCGATGGTGTCCGCGCTGAAGACCGCGGGCTCGGATGGCGGCGTCCTGATCCAGCACGGTTACACGCACCAGTACTCGAACATCCCCAACCCGTTCACCGGAGTCACCGGTGATGACTTCGAGTTCACCCGTGCCCAGTGCTCGACAACGGCGACGCCCCCGTACAACTTCGAGGCGCCGTGCGCGAACACGGATTCCGTCATCCAGGAGGGACCGCTGCCCGGCGACTCGCAGTCGTGGGCCGCAGGCCGGACCACCACCGGCCGGGCATTGTTCAAGGCAGCGGGCCTGCCGACGCCGACGATCTGGACGACTCCGCAGTACTCGGCGTCGGCCGCCGATTACGCCGGGATCGGCCAGACGTACTCGACCCGGTATGAGCAGGAGCTGTTCTTCGGCGGCCTGCTGACCGGCGGGACGATCAACTACTCGCACGTGTTCGGCCAGTTCTTCCCCTACGAGGTACACGACGTGTACGGGACGACGATCGTCCCGGAGAACCTCGGCGACTACGAGCCGACCGCCCTCTTCGGCAACCCGGCCCGCTCCGCGCAGGACGTCATCAACGAGGCTCAGCAGAACCTCGCCGTCACGCAGGGCGTGGCCAGCTTCTTCATCCACTCCGACGATGACCCGCTCTCGGTTCTGCAGCAGGTCGTCACCGGGATCAAGGCGCTCGGCTACACATTCGTGAGCCCGGCCACCTTGATCTCCACGAACGGCTGACGCCGGCCGTACCCGCTCGGCGGTGGTGGGGTAACGCTCGTTACCCCACCACCGCCCTACCTCACCCCGGGTGCTGGCCCCAGGCGGTGGCCTCAGCCCGGAGCCCGTTTCCCAGCACTCCCCACAGCGGCCCGGTCGCGTAGGGCAGGCCGTCCTCCGCGAAGTACCACCAGAAGTACCCGCCCGCGAAGTAGCTGAGCTTGATCGAAAGACCGTAGTAGTAGGGAATCATCGACGTGGCCGCGGGCCGGGTCTTCGCGGTGACGGGATGCTTCAGGCCAACCTCGCCGAAGCCCAGCAGCGCGTGCGGGTACAGAGCATGCAGTTGCCGGAAGTACGCCGTCCAGGTGGCGGCGCTCGGCCGGATGCCACGGCAGTCGCCTTCGTAGTAGGAGAGCAGGACATAGCCGAGCCCGTCCCTGACCGCTGCGGGCACGTAGCTCCGCGAGAAGGCCAGCGGATCCAGTTCGGCAGGCCCGTCACCGCAGCCAACGTTGTAGTAGAGGGTCAGGGCGCTGCGCTTTCCCGCAGCGGCCACATCGGTGTAGGCGCCGGTGAGCTTCGCTGCCACCGTCGGATAGCTCCCCGTCCAGTTCCCGTTCACCTCGTTGCCGATCTCCCACACGTCGACTTTGTTCCCGAAGGCCGCCAGGTAGGAATTCACCCGCGTGCGGTAGGCCGACGCGGTGATGCCCGCCTCGTCCGAGGAGTCGAGCAACTCGCCCATGAGGTAGCTCACCGGCCGCAGGGCGTTGACTGCGGCCGCGTAATATGCCGCAGGCTCCTTGGTATCGAAGTAGAGGCGCGTCGTCGGCACCTCGGGCAAGTTCCGCAAGCCGGCGGCCAGCTGCGGGATACCGGACACGTCATCCGCCGTGACGCCGTAGAGCGGGCCCGGCAGCGGCCGGTTCGGCGCGGTGTCGATGTGACGTGCGCTGTACGCGTCCAGGACCCTCATGGTGGTCCGCCCACCCGGGCCAGCGGAGGCTGACAGCCCGGCGATCATGGCGCAGGCCGCCAGTCCGCCGGCCAGGGCCGCGAGAGGCGTACCGCCCGTGGCCGGAATCCTCCGGGTAACCATGACATTATTGCTTTCACATTCAATATGTTATGTCATGACTACTTTCTGTGACTTACTGGCTATTGCTGGCGCAGTGTGCTGGCCTCGGCCCGGAGTCCGGCCCGGAGCGCTCCCCACAGCGGCTTGCTCGTGTAGGGCAGGCCGTCCTCCGCGAAGTACCACCAGAAGTACCCGCCAACGTAGTAAGGCAGGTTGACCGCGAGGCCGTAGTAGTGACGCACCAGCGACTCAGCCGACTTCAGGGTCTTCGCGGCCACCGGATTGGCCAGGCCGATCTCACCGAAGCCCAGCAGGGCGTTCGGGTACAGGACGTGCAGGTGCTGGAAGTACGCCGTCCATGTGGCGGCGCTCGGCCGGACGCCGGGACAGGCGGCCGGATAGTAGGAGAGCAGCACATAATCAAGCCCGGCCCTGACCGCTGGGGGCACGTAGGTCCGCGAGAAGGCGAGCGGACTCAGTTCACCCGGGCCGTCGCCGCAGCCGGCGTTGTAGTAGAGGGTGAGCGCCGTGCGCTTTCCCGCGGCCGTGACAGCCCGGTATGCCTCGGTGAGCTTCGCTTCCACGGCCGGGTAGCGGCCGGCCCAGCTGCCGTTCACCTCGTTCCCGATCTCCCACAGATCGATTTTGCTGGGGAAGGCCGCGAGGTAAGACGTGACTCGCTCGTTGTAGGCCGACGAGCTGATGCTGGTCTCATCCGCGGAGTCGAGCAATTCGCCCATAAGGTAGCTCACCGGCCGCAGGGCGTTGACCGTGGCCGTGTAGTACCGCGCGGGCTCATGGACATCGAAGTAGATGCGCACCGTCGGCGCATCCGGCAGGTTTCGCACCCCGGCGACGATCTGCCCGACATGTGACACGTCATCCACGGTGACGCCATAGAGCGGCCTGGGCAGCGGCCGGCCCAGCGCGGTGCTGATCGGGTACGGCGTACTGCCGGCCTGAGTTTCTGCCGCGGTCCGCGGACCGCGGTCCGCGCACGCCGTCAACCCGGCGAAGATAGTGCAGGTCACCAGGCCGCCGACGAGGGCCGTTACGCGTTTGCGGCCGGTCCCCCGACCCGGCCGGGCGTTTAAGGCCACGAAAGTCATTTTAATCCCCGGCCGCATATCCAGCGGACGTCCCAGTGCTGCGCCGCGGGTCTTTGGGACGCCGGGGCACGCAAGGCCCGGCCCGGCCCGGCGGTAATAATGCTCCGCCCGCCACCGTGCCAAAAGGCTGCACGGGGCTCTTGGGCCGTGTCTCGCAGATCTTGGCCGTCGCGAGCGGTCGCCGGTGGGATGGCTCGCAAGGCGGAGGAGGAGCCAATAGCGGAGCTATTGGCGACGACGACAACGCCGCGAGGCGCCCTCCGGTGGCCGCGCAGCAGGCTGGAGATCTGCGAGACACGGCCTAGCATGGAGGCATGCAACGGTCCCCGATCTGGGCCGGGAAGGACGTGGCACGCTCATGCCGGTGACGGGTCCTGAGGGCACGGGTACAGAGAGCACGGATACAGCGGTCGCGGCGCGCACCGCGATAGTGACCGTCGATGACGATCCAGGGGTGTCCCGTGCGGTCGCCCGCGACCTGCGGCGCCGGTACGGCGAACAGCACCGGATCGTGCGCGCCGAGTCCGGCGATGCGGCCCTGGACGCGCTGCGCCAGATGAAGCTCCGCGGCGACCTGGTCGCCGTGATCCTGGCCGACTACCGGATGCCGCAGATGAACGGCATCGAGTTCCTCGAGCGTGCGATGGACGTGTACCCGGGAGCGCGGCGCGTCCTGCTCACCGCCTACGCCGACACCGGCGCCGCCATCGATGCCATCAATGTGGTCGACCTGGACCACTACCTGCTCAAACCGTGGGATCCACCGGAAGAGAAGCTCTACCCGGTGGTCGACGGGCTGCTTGACGCGTGGATGGCATCGGATCACCGGCCCGTCCCCGAGACGAAGGTCGTCGGCCACCGGTGGTCGGCGCGCTCGTCCGAGGTCCGCGAGTTCCTGGCCCGCAATCAGGTGCCCTACCGCTGGTACGCCTCTGACGAGCCCGAAGGGCAGCGACTGCTGGCCGCCGCGGAAGCCGACGGCCTCGATCTCCCGGTCGTGATCACCCCGGACGCCGATGCGCTGATAGCACCCACCGACGCCGAACTGGCCAGCCATGTGGGCCTCGCCACCACACCCTCGAAGGACTTCTACGACCTCATCGTCATCGGCGGCGGGCCGGCCGGCCTCGGCGCCGCGGTGTACGGCGCCTCGGAGGGCCTGCGTACCGTGCTCGTCGAGCGCACCGCGACGGGCGGCCAGGCGGGCCAGAGCTCACGGATAGAGAACTACCTCGGCTTCCCGGACGGCGTGTCCGGGGCACAGCTGACCGAGCGGGCCCGCCGGCAGGCCACCAAATTCGGGGCCGAGGTGCTCACCACACGCGACGTAACCGCCCTGGAGATCAACGGCTCGGCGCGCAGCGTCCGGTTCGCGGACGGCAGCGCCATCGACGCGCACGCCGTCATCCTGGCCACTGGGGTCTCCTACCGGGAGCTGGCCGCGCCCGGGCTTGGCGACATGACCGGACGTGGGGTCTACTACGGATCAGCCTTGACCGAGGCGGCCAACTGCGACGGCCAGGACATCTACATCGTCGGCGGCGCCAACTCCGCCGGGCAGGCCGCGGTCTACCTCGCCCGGCACGCCAAGTCGGTGACGATCCTGGTCCGCGGGCCATCGCTGGAAAGGTCGATGTCCTACTACCTCATCCAGCAGCTAGCCGGCATCCCGGAGATCACGGTGCGCACCTGCACCGAGGTCATCGAGGCGCGCGGCGACGGCCACCTGGAGAGCCTGACACTGCGCGACACCGCCACGGGGGCGACAGAGACGGTCGGCGCGCAGTGGATTTTCCTGTTCATCGGCGCAGCGCCACTGACCGACTGGCTGGATGGTGTCGTTGTGCGGGATGAGCGTGGTTTTGTGGTGGCCGGCCCGGACCTTTCTATCGAGGGTGACCGCCCGCGCGGCTGGGAATTGGACCGGGCGCCCTATCACCTGGAGACCAGCGTTCCCGGCGTGTTCGTGGCCGGGGACGCGCGGGCCGAGTCGGCCAAGCGCGTCGCCTCCGCCGTCGGCGAGGGCGCCATGGCCGTCATGCTTGTGCACCGTTATTTGGAGAAGTTGTGACCGAGCCAGCGCAGTCGATGCCATGCAGCAAGGACGAGCTGCGCACCCTGTTCCTGTTCGAGAAGCTGACCGAGGACCAGCTGGACTGGCTGTGCCGCGAAGGGCACGCGGAACTCGTCCCGGCCGGGCCGGTGGTCACCGAAGGCGACCCCGCGACCTGCTTCTACGTGCTCCTTGAGGGCACTTTGGTGATGTCGCGCCGGGTCGGGGCCGACGACGTCGAGGTGACCCGCTCGTCCAACCCCGGCGTGTATGGCGGGGCGTTCCGGGCGTATATCCCCGATCGCGCGCAGCAGGTGTACAGCAACTCGATCCGGGCGACGGTGCCCACGCGCTTCTATGTGCTCGACGCGGACAAGTTCGCCGCGATGATGCGCGACTGGTTCCCGATGGCCGTGCACATGCTGGAGGGCCTCTTCTTCGGCATGCAGAACACCCAGCAGGCCGTCGGCCAGCGGGAACGGCTGCTCGCGCTGGGCTCGCTGTCGGCTGGCCTGACCCACGAGCTCAACAACCCCGCCGCCGCGGCGGTGCGCGCGACATCGGCGCTACGCGAGCGGGTCGCCGGGATGCGGCACAAGCTGGGCATGATCGCGGCCGGCCCCTTCGACCGGGCCTCGCTTGAGACGCTCGTCCGGCTGCAGGAGGATGCCACCGAGCGCGTGTCGAAGGCACCCACGCTGAGCCCGATGGAGGCGTCCGACCGCGAGGATGTGATCGGCGACTGGCTGGGGGACCACGGCATCTCCGGTGGCTGGGAACTCGCGCCCACCTTCGTCCAGGCCGGCCTGGACACCGACTGGCTCGAGCAGGTGGTGACCACCGTGGAGGGGCAGACGCTCGAAGGCGCGATGCGGTGGCTGAACTACACCGTCGAGACCGAACTGCTGATGAACG
>OBLT010000869.1_pt1 | contig 19558 bp, 10 predicted proteins | sample 1518721 | NCBI WGS metagenome assembly OBLT01 (sample SAMEA3539307, study PRJEB22396) | soil metagenome | biome: tundra; feature: field; material: soil | place: USA | collected 2010-05 | depth 0.15 m | reverse complement strand
GCCGTCTCGGTGACCGGCTGCCCGGTGAACTGCGTGGCCGTGGCCGGGCCCAGGCTCAGCGTCGCGTGCCCGGTCCCCGTGGCCCCGATGGCCTGCCACTGGATCGACTCGTTGTGCTTCGGCGGGCAGTAGCCCGTGTCGATGCCGCCCGTGTCGAGAACGTGGCCACTATCCGCCAGGGTGGTGGCCACGCCGCCCACCGTGATGGTGACCGTGGGTGCGACGGTGACCGGCGTGCAGTTGTTGCTCGGGTAGCCGCTCGTGTCGAAGTTGTCGTAGCCCGGGTTGTTGGCCGGCGGGTTCTCGGTCAGGATCACGCTCTTCCCGGCCGGGACGGCGAACGAGCCCCACAGGTTGCTGAACAGCTTGCCGCCCGTGATGGAGGAGTGGATATCGGCCGAGACGCTGCCCACCGGGATTGCCGCCGTGGTGTTGTTGTCCAGCCTGATCGCCCCCGCGTCGTAGCAGACGGTGAGCGTGCCGCAGGCGGTCTGGCCCGGGACCGTCCCGCCAAGGAAGGTCGTGTTCGGTGACCCGGCCCACGGCACGGGAAACGCCGTCGGGTCGGGCGTGTTGATCTCCTTGTCCTCGGCGTAACCGACGAAGACGGACAGGCCGCCTGCCGAGCCGAGGACAGCGGCCCGGCTGGTGGCGGCCCCGGCGGCCCCGGCTGAGGGGGCCGAGAGCATCGCCAGGACCACTGATGCCGTGACCGCCGCCATCATTGCCAGGCGTGTTCTCACGCCAGCACGGATCTGCATGTTTACCCCCGGGATTTGTCCCTATGGCGTGGTCGCCACTGAATTCATTACGACCGTGCTGAGCTGACCGGTGTTGTGCGAGGTGACGGCGAAGCCGCGGAGCAGGGCGCCACTGAGGCCGGCCATCGACTTGGTCGAGCCGGGCACCAGCGTCCAGGTGACGCCGTCCGTCGACGTCGCCGCGCTGAAGGTGGTGCCCGTTCTCGTTATCTGGAGGTAGACGGGCGCCGTGCCGGTCGTGGTGGCCTGGCCGCTGCTCCCCGCCTGTGTTTGCCGCCACTGCGCCGCGATCCCGTTGCCGGGAGTGACGAACACGGCGTAGTACGGCGCGCCGGGGTCGGTGCTGGCCCGCATCATCAGCCCGGCCTTCGCCCAGGCGGACGAGGCGGTCTGCGAGACGACCTGGGCGCTGATGCTGCCGTCGGCGGCCAGCGGCTGCCAGGTGTAGTGGAAGTTGTCGGCGGCGCCCCAGATGTCACTGCCACCGCCCTGGATGGTCCAGGTGCCGCCGGAGAGGGTCTGCCCGCCGGCGCTTGGGGCCACCGTGCCGATGTCAGCACAGTTCCACGCGCTCGGGCAGGCTCCGGGCGGGACCGGCTCGCCCGCAGTGACCGCGACTCCGTCGAGGGTGACGGCGGAGGCGGTGCCCTGATTGTGCGAGGTGATGGCGATGCCGGCCTGCAGCGCCCCGGTCATGCCCAGGGCGATCGTCGAGCCGGGGATGGCGGTCCAGGTGCTGCCATCGGGCGATGTGTAGGCGGAGTAGTAGGTCTGCCCGCCAGTGGTGTAACGGCCCACCATGAGATAAACGGGAACAGTTCCCGTGGCCAGCGACTGGCTGCTGGACCCGCCCTGCGCCGTCCGCCACTGCACGGAGACCCCGTTGCCCGGGGTCACGAACGCGGCGTAGTACGGCGAGCCCGGGTCGGTGGTGGCCCGCATCATCACGCCCGCCTTCGCCCAGGCGGAGGTGTTCTGCTGGGCGGTCACGTGGGCAGTCACGGTGCCGTCGGCGCTAAGCGTCTGCGAGACGAAGTGGAACGCGTCCGCCGTCCCCCATATGTCGCCGCCACCGCCGGTCTCGCTCCACGTCCCCGAACTCAGGCTGTCCGTGCCGGCGGGCAGCGCACCGCCGATATCCGCGCAGGCCCAGGCGCTCGGGCAGCTGCTGGGCGGAGCCTGCGGCGGGCCCTCGGTGACGTTGTCGAAGGTGGAGGTGGTGAGGTTGGTGGAGCTGTTGGCGTCGGCGGCCATCCCCGCGACCAGCGGGCCCGGCAGGTTCAGCGCGACGGTAGAGCCGGGCAGGTACGTGAAGGTCACCCCGTCGGCCGAGGTGTAGGCGCTGTAGTAGGCCACGCCGTTCACGGTGTACCTGGATGCCTCCACCCATACCGGCGTGGTGGCCGCCGGACCCACGAGCTGGCTGGTCTGGGCGGCCTGCGAGCCGCGCCACTGCACGATCACGCCGTGCTGCGGGGTGGCGAATACCCCGTAATACGGCGCCTGCGGGTCAGTTCCCGACCGGATCATGACGCCCGACCTCGTCCAGGGGCCGCCGCTGGCCTGCGAGACGACCCGGGCGCTGAACGTGCCGTCCCCGTTGGGCGCACCTGAGCTGCCCGGGAAGCTCTGGTAGGCGTAGCGGAATTCGTCGTACACCGACCAGATGTCGCCGCTCGCCTGGATCGTCCACGTGCCGTTGCCGTAGAGCTGGTTGCCGGCCGGGACCCCGGGACCTCCGATGTCGGCGCAGGTGAAGCCGCTCGGGCAGATCGACGCCGGGGGTGTGGTCACCGCGGCGACGTTCACGGCGGCGAAGGTCGCTGGCGTGGTGGCGCCGGTCGTTCCGGTGGTGGCGGCCAGCCCGGCCAGGTAGTTCCCTGAGCCCATGTCCAGGGCGACGCTCGAGCCGAGTACGGGTGTCCATGTGCTCCCGTCGGCGGAGGTCATGGTGGAGAAGTAGGTCCCCGGCGGGCTGGCGCTGGTGTCGGCGTAGCGGACGATCTCCAGGTAGGCCGGTGAAGTCGTGGAGGTCAGCGGGATGTTGTGCGCGTAGTGGATCCCGTCGCTGACCCGCCACTGGATGGTCGCGGAGCCCCCGGGGTTGAGGTAGACGCTGTACATCGGCGCGGTCGGGCTCGCGCTGGCCCGCATCATCAGCCCGTCCTGCGTCTTCGCGGGCGCGCCGGCCTGGGTGGTGACCTGGGCGCTGACCGACTCGTTACCCGAGACGGACTGGTAGACGTAGTGCGCCGAATCGGAGCTGCCGCCGAAGCCGGTGCCCGTGCCGGCCAGGGCCAGTGAGCCGCCTGAGCCGGTGGTGTCGCCCGGCGGGCTGGGGTTGCCGAGGTCCGCGCATGTCCAGCCGGCGGGGCACGGGTCGGCCGGCGCCGGGGCGGCCAGGGTCGTCGTGGCCGGGGCGCCAGCGGTGATGTTGCTGAACGAGGCGGTGCCGTACTTGGTGGACGATCCGGAGGCGACCGCGATTCCCTGCATGGTCGTGGTGGGCAGGTCGACGTCGGTGGTTGATCCCGGGATCAGCGTGTAGTCCGTGCCGTCGGCGGAGACACCCGCGCTGAAATTGTTTCCCTTCCGCTGGATCATGACCGACTCGGGCAGAGCGGCCTGCGGCACCTTGGCCAGCAGGACGGGGTTCTTCGCCCATGCCGACCTGTACCAGACCTGCAAGTCCGGTGGTGAGTCGTTCGGGTAGGACAGGACGGCGTAGAAGGGCGCGGCCACCGCGGCGGTCTGCCGGACCATCAGGCCCGCCTGCTGGGTCAGCCCGGACTGCGGGGCCTGCGCGGTGATCGTGGCGCTGGTCTGCGAGTCGCCGGTGCCCGGCTCACTGATGAACCGGAACTGGTCGCCCGTGCCCTTGACGTCGCTGCCTGCCGCGGTCACGGTGAGCACGCCGCTGGTGGTCTGCTCGCTGCCCTTGGCCGGGCCGTGGATGTCCTGGCAGGTGAAGGAGGACGGGCAGTTCGGGTCGGCGGGCGGCGCCGCCGGGGCGGCGCCCTGGCCGAAGGCGTACAGCTTGCCGTCGACCGCGCCGACGTAGAACTGGCCCTGGGCGACAGAGATGGCGCCGTACACGGGCTGGGGCAGTAGGTAGGAATACAGCAAGTGGCCGTTGGAGGCGTCAAGAACCTCGAACGTGGAGCCCTCGACCGCACCGATCATGCCGTTGACGTAGGCCGGCGTGCCCAGGATGGGCTGGTCGGTCTGCCGGCTCCAGGCCACGGCGCCGGTGCCGGGGTCGAAGGCGGTGATCGAGCCGCCGCCGCCATGGCCGCCCTGCACGTTGTGGCCGCCCGCGTAGTACAGCATGCCGTTCGCGAACATCCCGGAGGCGATAGTCCCGTCTCCGCAGGTAGGGCAGGTACCGGCGATGGCGATCTGCTTCTGCCAGACCGGCCCGGCGGACAGGTTGTTGCGGTTGAACGTGTACAGGATGCCGTTCTTGTTGGCCACCGACATGAGCTGGTCACCGGCCGAGTCGGTGGTCAGGGTGGGCGTGGTGCTCCAGTCGGAGTCCGCGATTGAGGCGCCGAACGGAAGCTGCCAGGAACCCACGTACGCCAGGTTCGTGGCGTTCAGCGCGACGATCGCCTGCGACTGTGTCTGCGTGAAGTCGGCGAGAGTGCCCGTGGACAGGAAGATGGTGTTGGTCGCGGCGTCATACGTGGGAGATGTCCAGACACCGCCGCCCACCTGTCCGTTAGGCACGAAGTTGTAGGTGTTGATGATCTTGCCCTGCTGCGCGCCTGAGATCGGCACCTGCAGCAACTGGCCCTGCACCAGCGGATTGTCGCAGTTGCTCGCGATCCCGATGTAGGCGTAGTTGCCGACGATGAGCGGGCTTGACCAGTTGTAGTGCGCGCCCGCCTGGCTGTTGTCCCCCGTGTAGACCTGCCACAGGATGGCGCCCGTGCCGGCGTCGAGGGCGTAGAAGTACGGGCCGCCGCCGCCCACGTAGACCACTCCGCCGACGATGGCGGCGGCTGAGGTGATGCCGATCGTCGACGGGTTGCAGCCGGGGTCGGTGGTGATGCCCGTGTAGGTCTTCCAGATCAGCGCGCCGGTCGTGGTGTTGATGGCGTACTCGTAGCCGTCCCACGAGCCGACGTAGGCCGTCGCGCCGACCACCGACGCTGACGTGGCGATCGGCCCGCCGGTCTGGTACGTCCAGTCGAGGGCGAGGTTGGGGGCACCGGCGGCGGCGAGGCTGGCGTCGGTGGTGGCATCGGTCCTCGCCGCGTTCTGCAGGTACGTCGGCCAGTCCTGGGATGTTGGCGCCGACGCGGCGGCGGGCCGTACGGCGGCCGTGGCGGCGCCTGCGGGCGCGGCCGTCAGCGGTGCCAGGGCAAGCATGCCCGCGGTCAGCAGCGCGGCGCCACGGCGCCATCGGGTGATCATCATGTGCATCGGCTGGCCGCCTACGGTCCGGAGGTGAAGCTGACGTTGTCGAAGGTCGCCGTGCCGAGCGCCGAGGCGTTATGCGAGCACTCGAAGAGCCCGACGGTCGCCGGGCTGGTGATAGCCAGCGTCTTGGACGTCACGCTGGTCCAGGTCACTCCGTCGCTGGACAGGTAAGCGGTGATCTTGCCGTTGAGGCTGACCAGCTTCATCCACACGTTCGGGAAGGCATAGGTGCCCCCGCCGGTGGATCCGTTGAAGTTGTACTGGACCTTGATGACGCCCGCGGGGCTGCTGGAGATCATCAGGTAGTTCGAGCCCGCCGTGGTGGATTGCTTGATCATGATTCCGGCCTTGGCGTTCGAGCTCGTGTTGGTCTGCGAGGTCAGCCGGGCGATCATGGTGCCGTTGCCGTCTCCGGCGAGTGGCTGGTTGACGTAGTTGAACTGGTCACTGGTGCCCCAGATGTCGGCGCCCGCGCCATTCACCGTGAACACGCCGCTGTCGTAGCTGGCCGAGCCCGCGAGTGCAGGGGAGCCGACATCGGTGTCGGTCCACGGCGACGGCAGCGGGCCGGGCGGAGGCGGCGGCACCGTCTGGGTGACCTGGACGTTGTCGAAGGCCACCGAGGAGACCTGGCCGATGTTGTGCCCGGTCACGAACAGCCCGATGGTGGCCGGGCCGCTCATCGCCACGGTCGCGACGCCGATCTGCGTCCAGTGGACCCCGTCGGTGGATTCGAAGGACGTGAACGTGCTGCCGGACCGGGTGAGCTTCAGCCACTTGTTCGGCGAGGTGTAGCCGGGCAGGGCGGGCCCGGTGGCCGAGTGCGAGCCCGTGTACTGCATCCTGACCCCGTAGCCGGTGGCCGGGATGACCGGCGGCAGCGGGCTGACGCAGCCGTTGGCGTCGCAGCCCACTCCGTTGAAGTCGGGCGTGCTCGGGCTGACGTCGGGCGCGACCAGGGCGTCCACGAAGTTCGACCCGCCCGTCGCCGACTGCCTGATCATGACACCGGCCTTGGCCCAGGTCGAGGACTCGGTCTGGTACCGCACGCGGGCGACGATGCTCCCGTCGCCGGCCAGGGTCTGGTACACGTAGTGGGACTGATCATTGGCGCCGTACACGTCCGCACCCGACCCGTCCACGTAGAAGGTCTGGTCGCTGGCGGAGTAGTCCGCGGTCCCGGCGGTGATCGGAGCGCCCACGTCAGCGCTCTGCCAGGACGACGGCATGGTCGTCTGCACCGCGTCGTAGTCCGCGGTGAAGGTCGCCGGGGCCGGGACGGCCGTGAATGAGTCAGTCAGCGCGCTGCCGTCCGCCCAGCCAGCGAACCTGTACCGGGTGCCCCCGATGACCTGGGCCAATGGCATGCCAGACAGGACGTGCTTGACGCCCACGACGTCCTGGGCACTGAGCGCGCCGGTATGCCAGGTCCCGTCCACCGTGTAGCCGGCTCCGGGGACGTTCGCGCTGACCGACCAGCTGGTCAGGTTCGGGTGGATGTCCTTGGTCACCACCGTCTGCAGCCCGCGGGAGTCGGTCACGGTCAGGGTGATCCGGTAGTAGCTGGACGGCGTCTGGGAGGAATCGGTGGGGATCTGGAAACTGCCCGAGGTGCTTCCCGTTACTGGCCCGTAGAACGGGCCGCCGACCTCGTCGGTGTAGGACGGCTGCGCGACGCCGTTGCTGATGAAGTCGGCCTGCCAGGTGTAGTCGTAGCCGGGCAGCGTGCCGTCCGCCGGGTCGGTGGCGCTGCCGCTGAACGACACGGTGTCCCCCGCGTTGTAGGTCGCCGGGGCCGTGATCGACGCCGTCGGCGGGCTCTGGCCGACGACCACCCTCGTAGCGGATGTGCCGGTCTGAGTTCCGTTGCTCACCGTCAGCGTGGCGGTGTAGGTGCCGGCCGTCGCGTACACGTGCGAAGGATTCGCGCTGGTCGAGGTCGTGCCGTCACCGAAGTCCCAGGAGTAGCTGAGCGGCAGGCCATGCGGGTCGCTGGATCCCGCGGAGGAGAACGCCGCGGTCAGCGGGGTTGGCCCGGCGGCCGGAGTGGCCGATGATTTCGCCGTGGGCGGGAACGGCCCCGGCGCGGTGATCTCGGAGAAGGTGCCTTCGAAGATGCTGACGAAGTAGAGGTTGCCGTCCGGGCCTTCCTGAAGATCGGCGATGGTGCCGGCCTTGGTGTCGAAGACGGTGTCGGAGGTTTCCGTCTGGTAGCCCGGGTCGAAGGAGACGGCCTCGATGTCCCCGCGGTTGTAGTCGCCGAAGAATACCGTGTGGTCGTACTGCTGGGGGAACGTGGCGCCCGAGTAGGCGGCCATCGCGGAGGTGGCGCCGTCGACCGGGTAGTGGCCGTAGGCGTACGCCGGGTTGATGTAGCCGCAGCTGAAGCAGTTGCCCTCGTAGAACGGCCAGCCGTAGTTGCCGCCCGGCTGGATGGTGTTCATCTCTTCCCAGTAGCTGGAGCCGGTGTCCTCCGTCATGGCCTGGCCGTTGGGCAGGAACGTGAAGCGGAACGGGTTCCGCAGCCCGTAGGCGTAGATCGCCGGCACTGCGCTGGGCACGTTCACGAACGGGTTGTCGCTGGGCACGGTCCCGTCGAGGTTGAACCGGAGGATCTTGCCGTAGATGTTGTTGAGCGCCTCCCCGTTGCTGATCGTCGGCACGTTGTCACCCACGCTCCACCACAGCTTGCCGTCCGGCCCGATCTTGAGGTCGTTGCCGGAGTGGTGCAGGTTCTGCAGCTGATTGCCCTGGTAGATGATCTTCTCGGTGGCGGGGTTGATGGTGCCGCCCGCGACCGTGAACCGAGACAGCCGCGCGTACGGCTGGACCACGCCTGAGCTGTTGGTGATCGCGACGGTGTAGGACAGGTAGATGTAGCCGTTGGCTGAGAAGTTCGGGTCCAGGGCCATCCCGAGCAGCCCGCATTCACCCGAGCCGTACACGTTGGGCAGCGTGACCAGCGGCGTCGGCGCCACGGCGCCGTTGTGGTAGGTAAGGATCGTGCCTGACTGCTCACCGATGTAGATGTCACCCCCCGGCGCGAAGGCGAATACCACCGGGTTCTTCAGGCCGTGCGCCAGCTGGGTCTGCGTGAATCCGGCCGGGAGGCTCTGGTTCACCGTCGTGCTCGTCGTGGCCGACACGCTGAACGGCGCGGAGGATTCGGTGCCCGTCAGCGTGGCGGTGTCGGAGAGCACCGTCCCGGCCGGGGCGGTGATCTGCCCGGTGATCGAGACCGTCCACACCTGACCTGCGGCCAGGCTCGCGGCCGTGCACGTCGCCTGGCTGGTGGCGGCGTCATAGCTGCAGCTACCCACGTTGGTGTCCATCAGCGGAGTGGTCGCCACGCCGCCGGTGCCCAGGCCGGTGATGATGTCCGTGATCGTCGCGCCGCTCGCGGCGGACCCGCCGGTGTTGGCGGCGGTGATCGTGTAGGCCATCGCCTGGCCCGTCGAGACGGAACCCGGGTTCGATGTCACGGTGAGCGACGCCGCGCTGGCGGCGCTGGCCGGCGCGGCAGGCGCGGCCATGAGCCCGGCGAGGATCGCTGCCGCCGCGCCCACCTGGGCGATTCGGTGTAGACGGGTGCCCAGGGGCCGGAACAGCGGCGGGCAGATCCCACGCCATAGCAAGATTTTCACTGATCAGTTCCCCCCGGTTTCGCTGTCCGGCGATCCCTCGCGCATCCCCGCGTCTGGGTGGCCGCGCGAGTGCAGACGTCGCCGCCGGTGCGTGACGTATGGCAGGGAGACGCGCGTCCGGCCAGGAGAGGTTTACAGAAACTAAATAACAAAACGATAACAACAGAGGGATTACGGCTTAACCATGACATTACAGTGAATTATTAATCTCAATCATGTTAAATTCCTCCGCTCAGTCGCCACACGACTACGGCGAGATATGCCTGGCTCCCACCGCAGGCCGAAGTGCACCCACCGGCGCCGTGCGGCGCCGCACGCAATCAAGTCGCGAATCGTAGGCGTCCCAATGCACTCCGTTAATGCACGCCCCGTCCAACCCGCCGGCCCGGCTGCACGGCGCTGGCCTGCGATGTCGCTTGCACTCAGTCCGCCGCCCGCCGTGCACCTACTTTCTGAAATACTGCCCATGTCATCTGATCAGGTGCTTTAACATAAGCGACACGGCTAGTTCAACGTAATGTAACTCATTTGAGGATAGTTATCACTTCGTGATACTATTTCTGTGCTCTCCGCCCGGCTGCTCGTGCGTCTCTTTGCCACAAGGAGACGCACCGGCGACGACGCCTCGCTGCGCGGCCTGACACATGCGAGACGCAAACCGGCGTACCCGGGGGGGACCTGACAAGTGGGAACTTTGCTCAGACGCAGCAAGCGTCAGCTGCTATTCGTATGCGTGGGGGCGACCTGCTTTCTCGCGCAGTACGCGGCGCTCACCGCGATGGTCGCCGCGGGCACGTACCGGCCCCTGGCCGACGCCCTCGGCTTCGCGATCTCCGCGCAGCTGAACTTCGCGCTCAGCGCCAGGCTCACCTGGCGTGACAGGCCCACCGCCGCCCGGGCGCCCTGGGCGCGCTGGGCCTCCTACAACGGCATCGCGCTGATCTCGCTCGCGGTCAACACCGCGGTGTTCACCGTCGCCTACCACCGGCTGGGCAACCTGCCTGCCGCCGCGCTCGGCGTGCTGGCCGGCATGTGCGTCACGTACCTGGTGTGTGACCTCCTCATTTTCCGTGACCGCAGGACACCCCGGACGGTCGGCGGGGCGCACCGCAGGCCCCGGCGGCCGGCACGGGCCGTGCGACCGCCCGTGGCTACCTCATGGGATCAGCCGTGACCGGCAGCGCGCCGCCCGAAGCCGGGCCCGCAGCGCCAGCCGGGGATCAGGCGCCGGCACGCCGCGCCGCGGCGCCCGACGGTGTCGCCATCGTCATGCCGGCATACCGGGAGGAGCAGAACCTGGCGACCACCGTCGCCGATTTCCTGCGAGTACCCGAGTCAATCGGAATCCCGCACTGTGTCGTCGTAGTCAACGACGGGAGCCCGGACGGGACCGGCGAGGTTGCGGAGAGACTCGCAGCCGAGAACCCGGGCCGGGTGCTGGTGGTCCACCACGCGGTGAACCGCGGCTACGGCGCGGCTGTGTCCACGGGCATCGCCACCGCGCTGGAGCGGGTCGGCCACCGGTGGCTGTTCCTGACCGATTCCGACGGGCAGTTCAAGGCGGCGCAGCTGCCGTCTTTCCTGGCCGAGGCGCACCGCGAACGCGCGGACGCGGTCGTTGGCTACCGCCCCCGGCGGGCCGACCCCTGGTTTCGCAGGGTCAACGCGTTCCTGTGGACAGCCGCCAGCCGCCTCCTGCTCCGGGTGGGCATCAGGGATGTGGACTGCTCCTACAAGCTGATCGACCGGCGCTCTCTGGACGGGATCATCCTCAAGGGGGAGGCGGCGACCGTATCGCCGGAGCTCATCGCGAAGCTGCGCCTCGCGGACACCCGCATCATCGAGCGCCCAGTCGATCACTTCCCCCGGCAGCACGGTGAGCAGACCGGGGCGAAACTCTCCGTGATCATCCGCTCGCTGGCCGGGTTGCTCGCACTCTCCCTGGCGATCGCCGCCCAGGGCCGGCCCGGGCGCGTCATCCGCAGGCTGCTCCACCCGAAGGACGCCGTGCTGGCCCTGACCACGATCGCGGCGGCAGGCGCATCCGTCGCCAGTTACGCGTACTTCCTGCACCGGCATGCGACGCTCGCCTACCCCGACGCCGTCTCCCACCTGCTGATAGCGCGGCGCGTGGTCGACGCCTCAACACCCGGCGTGGCCCAGCTCGGCGCGGTCTGGCTGCCGCTGCCGCACTTGCTCAGCCTGCCGTTCGTCTGGGTGAACTCCTGGTACTACTCCGGGTTCGCGGGATCGATCATCTCAATGGGGGCGTACCTGCTGACCGTCCGGTACGCGTACCTGATAGCGGCAGGCGTCACTGGCAACCGGATCGGCGGCCTCGTGGCCGCGGTGTGCTTCGGCACCAACCCCAACGTGCTCTACCTGCAGAGCACACCCATGACAGAACTGCTCCTCATCGCCTGCATCGCCGCGACCACCTACTACCTGATGCGCTGGTGCCAGACGGGGCGCTACATGCACCTGGCGGCGACTGCGGCGTGGGCGTTGCTGGCCACCCTCACCCGGTACGAGGGCTGGATCCTGTGCGGCGCGGTCATGGTGATCGTGGCCTACGTGGCGTGGCTGCGCCCGGCGACCGCCCAGATCTCGGGCCCGGCGCTGGCCGCCCCCGGCGGAGCAGCCTGGCTGCGCTTGCGGCAGCGCTTGCGGGCGATGCGGCCCCGCGTGCAGGCAGTGGAGGCCAATGCCATCTTTTATGGCTGCCTCGCGGTGAGCGGCATCGCCGGCTGGGTGCTGTGGAACGCGGTCATCTTCCACGACCCCCTCTACTTCCAGACCGGCCAGTTCGCCAAGCCGTCGCTCTGGGTCTCGCACTCGGAGCGGGCCATCGGCCACTGGGGCGTGTCGGCCATGACCTATCTGTACGCCATGGCCGATAATGCCAGCTTCGCGGCGCTTGCCCTGGCCGCCGTGGGGTTCGGGTATTACCTGGTCCGGACCCGGCTGCGGCCCGAGTCCGTCGCTCCGCTGGCGCTGACCGCGTTCCTGCCCTTCTTCGTCTACGCCCTGTATTCCGGCCAGCGCCCGCTGCACGTGGTACAGATCACGGGCGAGCTGTACAACGTCCGGTTCGGCCTCCTGATGACGCTTCCCACGGCGATCTTCGCCGGCTATCTGGTAACCGCGATCCCGGACGGCGCCCAGGCCTGGCTGCGCCGTACCGCCTCCGCCGCCCTGGTCCTCGCTGTGGCCGGATGCTCGGTCCTTGTCCTGCACGGCGGCATCGACACCCTCACCGAGCCGCTGGACTTCCGGGCCAGCGCGGCCGAGCACGCGAACGCCGCCGCCGCCAACTGGCTGCGGGCACATTACAACGGCGGCAAGGTGCTGATGGAATCGTTCGGGAACGAGACCGTCACATTCTCCTCCCGCATCCCGGTCGGTCAGATCATCTACGAGGGCAGCTACCGGCAGTGGCAGCCGGACCTGGCCGATCCCGCGGGTCACGGCATTCGCTGGATCTACATGCGGCGCACCCCGGGAAGCCGGGACGACGTGTACCGGCGCCTGCACGGCAGTGCCCTGCTCAACAGCTACCGGGTGGTCTATAAGGACCCCGGCCGGCTCATCTACACCCGCCGCAGCGGAGCGGACCGATCTATCCACTAGCCCCCGATGCAACACATCTAGGCACTCGCGTCTCTCCCCTTGAGGTAACACATCATGAGCCAGACCCTTAGCCGACCCCTGCCCGCTTACCCCCGGCCGGCCGCCGGGCTTGACGACGAGACTCCCCGGCAGGCCCGGCCACTGCCCGACCGGCTGAGCGCGAAGGCACTCCTCAGCCGCGGCCAGGCGGTGAGCCTCACCGTGTTCGGGACCGCCGTTGTCGGCATGCTCGGCCTTCGCATAACGACGGGGCTCGGGCCCTCGCTCCTGGCGTGGGCCGTGGGCGCCGTGGCGGCGGCCACGGTCGTCTACGTCGCCGTGATCACCTTCAGGCTTGTTCTGGTGATGGCGGCCCAGGAGGCTCCCGTCATGCGGTTCACGCAGGAGGAACTCCGGGCGTTCCCGGACAGCGATCTGCCCGGCTACAGCCTGCTCGTCCCCCTGCACCGGGAGGAGCGGGTTCTGCCGGCCCTTATCGCGAAGCTCTCCAGCATCGACTATCCGGCGGACCGGCTCCAGGTGCTGCTGCTGATAGAAGAGGACGACGGGCCCACACGTGCGGCGCTGGACCGGATCGTCCTGGACTCCCGGTTCGAGGTCGTGCTCGTCCCGCCGAGCCAGCCGCGCACCAAGCCCAAGGCGTGCAACGTCGGCCTGAGCCACGCCCGTGGTGAATTCTGCGTGATCTACGACGCCGAGGACCGGCCCGAGCCTGACCAGCTGCGCAAGGCAGTGCTCGCGTTCCGCCGCCTGCCGCAGTGGGTCGTGTGCGTGCAGGCCGAGTTGCAGTACTGGAACCCCTGGACCAACTGGCTCACCCGCTGCTTCGCGGCGGAGTACGCGCTGAACTTCAGCCTCGTGCTCCGCGGTCTTGACCGGTTCCGCCTGCCGATCCCCCTGGGCGGGACATCAAATCATTTCCGGACCGACGCGCTCCGCGAACTGGGCGCCTGGGACCCGCACAACGTGACCGAGGACGCCGATCTCGGCATGCGGATCGCCCGCCGTGGCTGGGGCGTCCAGATGATGGTCTCCGTGACCGAGGAGGAGGCCAACAGCCGGGTGGGCAACTGGATCCGGCAGCGCAGCCGCTGGATCAAGGGGTACTACCAGACATGGCTGGTGCATACGCGGTCACCGCGGCAGCTCTGGCGCGACCTTGGCCCGCGCCAGTTCTGCGCCTTCCACCTGACCCTGGGGTTCTCCGGGCTGACCGGACTGCTGAACCCCATCTTCTGGGCACTGGCCTGCGTCTACCTGATCACCGGGCCTGCCCACATCAGCGCGCTCTTCCCATCCGCAATCCTGTACCTCGGCGTCTTCTCGATGCTCGCCGGCAACCTGCTGATGGCATATTCGATGATGGCCGGGTGCATGGACCGTGGTCTGCACGGGGCGGTGCGGACCATGCTCGCCATACCGCTCTACTGGGCGCTGATGAGCGTCGCCGCCTACAAGGCCTTCTTCCAGTTGCTCAGGCCCAGCCGTCGCCACTATTGGGAGCTGACTGAGCACGGCCTGGTGACCGAGCAGGGCCTCGTGACCGAGCAGGCGGACATGGCCACGACGGGGTAACAGTCCGTGCTCGCCGCCGGACTCGGCACTCCCGGCTGGACGCTCCGCGGTCGGCCCGCAGTCCAGTGGCCCCATTCTGTCCGAGGTCCTCGATATTGTTCGAATATGGCATCTATAACTATCGCTGAACAGCGACGCGAGCAGGCCATTGCCCTCCGCCGGGCAGGCCGGTCACGCCGCGAGATCAAGGAAATCATCGGGTTCACCAGCAATGCGCAATTAAACGACGCCCTCAAAGGCGAGCCGCCACCCGCTTGGACCCTGCGCCCCCGCGCCAAGGACGAATTACGGGCCAGAGCACGGGAACTGCGCGAGCAGGGACTCGACTACGACCGGATCGCGGCCAAACTAGGCGTCGCCAAGAGCTCCGTCTCACTTTGGGTCCGTGACATCCCCCGCCCGGAACGGCTGAGCTACGAGGAGTGCCGCAAACGCTCAGCCGAAGGCTCACGCCGCTACTGGGAAGCCGAACGTCCCGTCCGCGAGGCCCGCCGGGAGGCGGTCCGCGCCTCGGCAGCTGCCGAGGTCGGCCCGCTGACCAGCCGGGAGATCCTCATCGCCGGCGCCATCGCCTACTGGTGCGAGGGCGCCAAGAACAAGCCGTACCTGCGGCATGATCGCGTTATCTTCACGAACAGCGATCCAGCGCTAATCAGGTTCTTCACGCGCTTCCTGGAGGTCGCAGGGATCAGCTCGGACCGGCTCATCTATCGAGTGCATATCCACGAGAGCGCCGACGTAGAGGCAGCTCAGGAGTACTGGCTGCGCGTGACTGGCGCGAAGCCGGATCAATTCCGTCGCACGGCCCTCAAGCGGCACAACCCGGTGACTGTCCGCAAGAACGTCGGCGACACATACCACGGCTGTCTCCGTGTCGACGTGCGGACCAGTGCCGCTCTCTACCGAAAGATCGAAGGCTGGACCGGAGCGATCACGGCGGCACAGAGCCGCGAATCCGAAGATTCGTGGCCAGGTACTGAACCCACCTGAACTAGCTGTGCTCCCGGGGAAGGATTTGAACCTTCGTTGACGGGACCAAAACCCGTAGTCATGCCTGGCTAGACCACCCGGGAAAGCGGCTTGCCACAAAATTCTACCGGGATCCGCCCAGCCCGGTCGCCATCGCGCAGGCATGCCAGGTGCCAGCTCGCTAGTTCAGGGTGGGTGCTGCTGGCGCGAGCGCTTGTGCCAGTGCAACTACGCCTTGCCAGTGCGGGCACTTGGGGGCCGAGGGCGGTCCCCCGTGCCTGCCTAGGTCTCCCATTGCCTGCCTTGGTCCCGCGCCCTGGCTCGGGTTCCCGCACCCACCTCGGTCCCTCGCCCCGCTGCGGTCCGCCGCTCGCACTTTCCAGTCCGCGGTCCCCGGCCGCTCCGGTCCGCCCCGCCCTTCCCCCGTCCGTAGCCCCAAGCCGGTGCGCGGAGTTAGGTGCGGGCTACTCGCTGTTCACGTCTCGGATAGTGAGACAGCTTTCGGGTCTGGCCGGGCTGCCCACTCAGCTTCTTGGTAAAGCTTTCCCGCAGGGGTTGTACAACCTACGGTCTCGTAGGTTACGGTGACGTAAGTGTCACAACGCTCCCCAGCGTGCGGTGGTCTCGCACAGAGCGCGGGGCGTGACCCAGCCGCACAGCCTGTGCTTCGCCGCGCCGGCCGACAGTAGAGCGAGGTTCACGATGACCGCTCCCCCCGAGACGACCGCCCTTCCCGGGACGACCGCTCCCCTCGGGGCCTCCGCGGCCGAGGCACCCACGGTTACCAGGCGGGTGCCGATCCCCGAGATCGACGCCGAGCCGACCAGCCGCCTGGACCGGTTCCTGGTCGGCGTGTTCGTCGTTGTCCCGCTGCTGGCCGTCGCCGCGGCGGTCCCGCTGGCCTGGGGATGGGGCCTCGGCTGGCACGACATCGTCATCGCGCTCGTGTTCTACGTGATCTCCGGCATGGGGATCAGCATGGGCTTCCACCGCTACTTCACGCACAGCTCGTTCAAGGCGGTCAGGGGCCTGAAGATCGCGATGGCCATCGCGGGCAGCCTCGCGATCGAGGGTGAAGTCCTGGTCTGGGTGGCCGATCACCGCCGGCACCACAAGTACAGCGACAAAGAAGGCGACCCGCACTCGCCGTGGCGGTTCGGCAACGACTGGAAGGCGCTCACCAAGGGACTCGCCTTCGCCCACGTGGGCTGGCTGTTCAGCTCGGACCACACGTCACAGGAGCGCTTCTGCCCGGACCTGCTGGCGGACGCCGATATTCGCGCTGTCTCGCGGTGGTTCCCCGGGCTGGTGGCGGTGACGCTGCTCGCGCCGGCCCTGATCGGCGGCCTGTGGTCGATGTCCTGGCAGGGTGCGCTCACCGCGTTCTTCTGGGCCAGCCTGGTCCGGATCTGCCTGCTGCACCACACCACCTGGTCCATCAACTCGGTCTGCCACACGTTCGGCAACGAGGACTTCGATGTCCGGGACAAGTCGCGGAACGTCGCCTGGCTGGCGATCCCGTCCTTCGGCGAGTCATGGCACAACCTGCACCACTCCGACCCGACCTGCGCCCGCCACGGAGCGCTCAAGGGGCAGATCGACATCAGCGCGCGGGCCATCGCGTGGGCCGAGAAGCTCGGCTGGGCCTATGACGTCCGGTGGCCGGACCGGGAGCGGCTTACGGCCAAGCTCACCGGCCTGCGGGGCAAGTCGCTGGGTTCCATGACCGATCGTCAGGCGGCGAAGTCAGGTGACCGGAAGGCTGCTTAATGGCCATGATGGGCTAGTGACCAATCCGACTTCGGGCCCCCACCGCAAGAGAATGACAGGTATAGAACGCCGAGAGCAGTTGCTCGGCATCGGGCGGCGGCTGTTCGCGGAACGCGGCTTCGAGGGCACGTCCATCGAGGAGATCGCCGCCCAGGCGGGCGTGTCGAAGCCGGTCGTGTACGAGCACTTCGGCGGCAAGGAAGGCCTCTACGCGGTCGTGATCGACCGCGAGGTGGAGCGCCTTCTCGGCACCGCCACCCGCATCCTAGGCGGCGCGCACACCAGGGAGAAGTTCGAGGCGGCCGCGATCGCCCTGCTCAAGTACATCGAAGACGACTCGGACGGGTTCCGCATCCTGGTCCGCGACTCCCACCCCGCCTCGGGCTCCGGCACCTTCGGGAGCCTGATCAGCAACATCGCCAGCCAGGTCGAGTACATCCTCGGTGACTTCTTCCGGTCACGTGGCTACGACCCGAAACTGGCCCCCATGTACGCCCAGATGTTCGTGGGCATGGTGGCCATGACCGGCCAGTGGTGGCTCGACGCCCGCAAGCCGAAGCTTGAGGAAGTGGCCGCCCACCTGATCAACCTGGCCTGGAACGGCCTGTCCCAGCTGGAGGTCAAGCCTCGCATCTCGGCCGAGGCAGCCAAGCGGGCGCGCCAGGGGGACGCAGACTGAGCTAGGGGCGGGTGGCCACCACGAAGACACGCCGGAACGGGAGCACGGTGCCGTAGGGCGCGGGCGGGTACGCGTCGCGGGCCCGGGCGGCATACTCGGCGAGGAAGTCAGCTGTTCGTTGGGGAGGCAATGCGGCGAGTACCGGGCGCAGGCCGGTGCCCTTGTACCACTCGAGCACGGGATCGTCTCCCGGCAGCACATGCAGGTACGTGGTCTCCCACGCGTCAACGCGGCAGCCGGCCCGGGCGAGCAGGTCGAGGTAGGTGGCCGGATCCTCGGCCTGGCGGTTCAGGCTGGCCTCGCCGAGCAGCGGGCGCCACCGGCTCGACGTCGCCAGGTCGCGCAGGATCGCGTGGCTCGGCTGATCGAAGTTGCCGGGTAGCTGCACGGCCAGCCAGCCGCCGGGAGCGAGGGCGCCGGCCCAGCGCGTGAGCAGGTCCATGTGGCCCGGCACCCACTGCAGCACCGCGTTGGACACGAAGACGTCGACCGGGTGGCCGGGCCGCCAGTCGCGGATGTCGGCGAGGGCGAAGGAGAGGCGGCCGCCTCCGGCCGCGCTGATCCCGGCATTGGCCGCGGCGATCATTTCCGGCGAGTTGTCCACTCCGAGGACTTGCGCCTCGGGCCAGCGTTCCGCCAGGACTGCCGTCAGATTGCCCGGACCGCACCCCAGATCGACGACATGGCCAGGGGACACCGCGCCGACGCGGGCCAGCAGATCGGCGAACGGCCGGCCGCGCTCATCACCGAACCGCAGGTACTGGCCGGGATCCCACATGCCCCTCCATACTCTCTTGATACCGAGATAGATGATCGGGTTCTTGTCTACCGGGACCACACTCTTGATGTCAAGAGATATGCTGCGCGCATGGAGGAGCAGGCCGGACTCCGCGACGAGGTGGACGACATCGTCGCTGCCTGGCGCGCGGAGCGGCCCGATCTGGACGTCGAGCCGCTCCAGGTGCTCAGCCGCATTTCCCGGCTCGCCAGGCACCTGGACCGCGCCCGCCGGACTGCCTTCGCCAGCCACGGCCTGGAACCCTGGGAGTTCGACGTGCTTTCCGCCCTGCGCAGGCAGGGCCCGCCCTACCAGCTGACCCCGGGGGCGCTGCTCCGGGCCACGCTCGTGACCTCAGGGACCATGACCAACCGGATCGACCGGCTGGCGGATGCCGGGCTGGTCCGCCGGCTGCCGGATCCGCAGGACCGCCGGGGAGTGCTCGTCACCCTCACCGCCGAAGGGCAGCAACGGGCCGACGAGGCCCTCGCCGACCTGGTGCTCAGCGAGTACGACCTGCTGAACGGGCTCGGCTCGGCTGACCGGCGCACGCTCGCCGACCTACTCCGGGTGCTCCTGGCCCCCCTTGACGCGGAGTAGCTCTAGCTCATCGACGGCACGGGTGTCTTCAGGCTGCGCCAGACCAGGTCAGAGAATTGGCCGACCGGTATCTCGCTAGCCCCGTACCTCTCGAAGTTTGGGTTCAGGTCGACGAAGTCGACTACTGCCCAGCGGCCGTCACCGGAGACGATGTCAGCGATGGCCGCCAGTGCCAGCGCACCAGCGTTGTTCTCCAGATGAAACATGCTCAGGATCCCGAACGTCCGGCCGATCTCGATGCCCCAGACGCCGCCGACCAGCTGCCCATCGCGATACGTTCCGACAGTGGCGATGAATCCGAGGCCGTGCACCTCTCGGTAGACGTCGATCAGCGCGGGCGTGAGCCAGCCGGTGCGCCCATCCAGGCAATGGTGAATGATCGCCTCGAAATCCTGGTCGTATCGCACTTCCAGCTCGCCGTGCCGCTGCACCGTGCGGAGGCGCTTCGGCACCTTCGCCGTCTCCCGGGTGATGACCGCTCTCACTGGACGCGTAAACCACGCGAAGGCCGTGTCACAGGACTCGGCGCGACCGGCCAGCAGAAGGCCGCGTGCATAGTTGGCGACCACTTCCGGGGGGGTGGGAGCGATTAAAGAACCAACCCGCCGGGCCATGTCGGCCGCCGCTCGCTCAGGCTGCCTAGCCAAGCGGGCCGCCCACCAGCCCACGGTCGCCGGGTCGGCGACCAGGACTACGCAGCGGAGTAATGCGGTCGCGAAGGGCCGTA
>OBLT010000868.1_pt1 | contig 19559 bp, 21 predicted proteins | sample 1518721 | NCBI WGS metagenome assembly OBLT01 (sample SAMEA3539307, study PRJEB22396) | soil metagenome | biome: tundra; feature: field; material: soil | place: USA | collected 2010-05 | depth 0.15 m | reverse complement strand
ACTACATGGGGCTCGCAGACAAGATCCAGGATGAACTCGGCCTGGCCGAAGCGAAGATTCCGGCCGAATCCCTGGGTACCATCGACACGTTCCGTTTCGAGGAGCGTGCGCTGCTCGTTCACTGTGGGGACTTGATCGTGCAGGGACGCTTCGCGGATGCCCTAGCACTGGTGACCGAGCGCGAGCGCAGCTTCTGGCTGGACCGGGACGTGACACGCAAGATCCACTGGGAGGTCTGCCGACGCATGGCCGAACTAGGCGCGGTGGCCAAAGGCGTGCATGCCGCGATAGAGACTACGGGCGCTAGCGTGCGTGCATGGTTGGATGCCTACACAGACAAGGATGGCTGGCATCGCATGGATCAGGCACAGCGCCGCCTAGAGGCGCTGCTAGTCCGCCTTGATGATCCCGACGAACGGCCCCTGGGCCTGGTTCGCCGCGCCTACGAGGACGCGTGTCACGCGATGGCCGTCGGCTTCGCCCGACAACTGACGGCGGCCAACTGGGTGACCCCGAATGCTTCCGCACAGACGAAGATCTTCGGCGAATTCGTGTCCGGCGGGCCGAAGCCGGTGGCGTATTTTCTGGTCGATTCACTGCGCTTCGAGATGGGCATCGATTTGTGTGCAAGGCTGCCCAAGACGGCCGAGGTCAACATTCGTCCCGCGTTGGCCAGTTTGCCAAGCATCACCACAGTGGGCATGGCGGCACTGATGCCTGGGGCATCTGGCAGCTTCGTTGTCGCCGAGCAAAACGGCAAGCTGGGCTGCCAGATCGAGAATGTGTTCCTGCCCGACCTGGCGTCGCGCAAACGGTTCGCAGCGGCGCGAGTGCCCGGTCTGGTAGACATGACACTTGACGAGCTGCTGGGCGCTACCCAAGCCAAGCTGGCGAAGAAGATCGGGGGGGCAAAGGTCATCGTGGTGCGCTCGCAGGAGATCGACCAGATGGGTGAGTCGGGGCAGTCTTTGTGGGTCCGACAGGCGATGGACACAGTCATCGACAACCTGGCTCGCGGTGTTCGCAAGCTATCCACTGCTGGTGTCGAACACGCAGTAATCACTGCTGACCATGGACATCTGTTCTTCGCCGATGACAGGGACGAATCCATGCGCGTGGACTCGCCGGGCGGACAGGAGATCGAACTACATCGGCGATGCTGGATCGGTCGCGGGGGCAAGACTCCGTCGGGATGCACTCGTGTTTCGGCGGTGGCTCTTGGATACGCCTCCGACCTTGAATTGGTCTTTCCGGTGGGCTGCGGCGTGTTCAAGGCGGGGGGAGACTTGGCCTTCCACCACGGCGGTCCGTCCTTGCAGGAAATGGTCGTTCCCGTGGTCAAGGTTCGCTTGCCGTCGCAACAGGTCGAAAAGAAGGGCTCGGCCAGCCTCGTCGCCACGGACGTGCCCGAAAAGATCACCAACCGGATCTTCACGCTGAAACTCCGAACTGGCGGGGCAAACCTGGCCCTATTCGCCAGCGCGACGATGGTCCGGCCGCTGCTGCTCTCTGCTGACAAACAGGTCGGTGTGGGCAAGCAGGTCGGCAAGGCGTGCCTTGCCATCGACGCCGAGTACGACGCAACCACGGGCTGTGTGACGTTGCAGCCCGGCAAGACCGCCACGGTAGCCTTCCAGCTATCGGACGACAGTGTGAAATCTTTGCACGTCGTGGTGCTTGATCCGACGACGGACGCAGAGCTGTACCGATCCACGAACGAGATCCCTGTTGAGGTATTGGGAGCGTAAGCCATGAGTAACGGACAAATCCCTGCGCGTGATGCCCTGGACGACAAGCTGAACCGCCTGTTCGCAGGCAAGGTCGTCCGCAAAGATCTGGTTCGCAAGGTGAAGGTTGGCGCGAACGTGCCCGCGTTCGTGCTGGAATACCTGCTGGGAAAGTACTGCGCCTCGTCCGACGAGGTTGCGATCCAGATGGGCCTGCAAGTGGTGAACGACACCCTGGCCAACAACTACATCCGCGCCGATGAGGCGGGAAAGGCGCAGAGCCGAGTCAAGGAACAGGGGAAGTTCACGTTCATCGACAAGGTGAAGGTGCGCCTGGTTGACAGCGACTACTGGGCCGAGTCGGTGAACTTCGGCGATAAGTTTCTGCACGTGCCCACGCAGTACGTTCGCGACTACGAGCGCCTGCTGATGGGCGGCATCTGGGCGCAACTGGATATGCGCTTTGAGTACGACGAAGAACAGCGTGGCAAGCACCCGTTCTGGATCGACAAGATGGTGCCGATCCAAATCGCGAACTTCGATGTCGATGAGTACCGCCGCCTGCGCCGCGACTTCACCACGGAGGAGTGGATCGACCTGATGCTGCGGAGCATGGGGTACGAGCCCTCGGCGATGGAGCGGCGCTTGAAGCTGCACTTCCTGGTGCGGCTTGTGCCTCTGGCCGAGCGCAACTTCAACCTGATCGAGCTTGGCCCGCGCGGTACCGGCAAGTCCTACGTCGTCCAGGAGATCTCGCCCTACGCCGCCTTGCTGACGGGGTCGCCAACGGTGGCTGGACTATTTGGACACATGGCTGGTCGGCAGAAGGGCCTGATCCAGCTCTGGGATGTCGTCGCCTTTGACGAGGTGGCCGAGCTGAAGAACATGCCCAAAGAGCTGGTGCCCATGCTGCAAACCTACTGCGAGTCGGGGCAGTTCCAGCGCGGCGCTGAGGGCGCGAGCGGCGAGGCGAGCCTTGCCCTGTTCGGGAACACGAACCGGCCGGTGGACGTGATGGTGCAAACCAGCCACCTGTTTGAGCCGCTACCAGAGAACGTGCGTGCCATGGCCTTCCTTGACCGGTTGCACTTCTACCTGCCGGGTTGGGAAATCCCGAAGATGCGGCCCGACCTGTTGACCGACCACTACGGCTTCGTCGTGGACTATCTGGCCGAGGCCATGCGCGAGCTGCGCAAGCTCAACTTCACCGAAATGGCCGAGCGTGACTTCGCCTTCGGTTCGCACCTGGTCCAGCGCGACCGGAAAGCCGTGCAGAAGACGTTCTCGGGGTTGATGAAGATCATTCACCCGCACGGCGAGGCCACCCGCGAGGAAACCATCGAGCTGCTTGAGTTCGCCATGGAGGGCCGCCGCCGGGTCAAGGAACAGCTCAAGAAGCTGGGCTCGTTCGAGTATCACCAGACCTCATTCAGCTACATCTCGCGCGAGAGTGGCGAAGAGCATTTCGTCGGCGTGCCCGAGCAAGGCGGACGCAACCTGATTCCGCCCGACCCACCCGGCCCCGGCACCGTGTACAGCGCTGGCGTGTCGGACGACAGCGTCATCGGTTTGTATCGCGTCGAGGTGTCCATCTCGACTGGCACAGGCAAGTTGAAGATGGCGGGCGGCCTAACGGGTCAGATGAAGGAGGCCGCCACGCGCGCCTTCGCTGTGCTGGGGTCTCGCAAGAGCGAGCTGGGCTTGGCCCAGGACGTGGATACCTCGGACTTCCATCTTCAAGTCATCGACCTGCTCGGCAATCGCGTCGAGGCCGAGATTGGTACGGCCGTGTTCGTCGCCTGCTGCTCGGCCTTGCGCCGGATGTCCGTGGCCGCTGGCCTGCTGGTCCTCGGCGATATGACCGTGCAGGGCAACATCAAACCTGTGCGCTCGCTGGCCGAACCCTTACGCGTGGCCATGGACAACGGTGCCAAGCGCGCCCTGATCCCCATCGAGAACAAGCGCAACCTGCTCGATGTCAGCGCGGAGATCCTGGAGCATGTGGACTCGATCTTCTACGGAGATCCGAAGGCGGCGGTGATGAAGGTGCTGGGAGGGATGTAGCGGCGGCGTGGCCCCCGAGAGGTATCTACGAAGTTGAAGGCGACACCTGTTCACTCGTCGCTGCGATCAGTCCACCCAGCCGTTCTCGCGGATGAATTTGACGTAGTCCGAAAATCGGTGCTGGTAGAATTTCGACCGTTGCGCTGATGGCTGATGAACGAAGGGAAATACCGTGCGATCTATCGCGCTGTCCTGGGGTTCAATGCAAGAAAGCGGAAGGACAACCTTGTCTCCCCATGAGCGGTGGTAGCCCAAAAAATGGCGCATGGCACAGGTCCCGCTAGATCGGACCAGCATCGTCAGCACCGGCTGCCCTAGGCTCACCACGACTGCGCCCGGAAACTGATCGAGTTCAGCGCGGAGCAACGGGAGCCAGTATGGGCTTGTCTCCTTAAGAACGTCAATCCTCGTGCGAGCTAGGATGACCGTCGGGGGATCGGCGAAGAAGTTTTTGCAAGCGTTGGTGGCATAGACCTCGGACATCCCAACGCCGAGGCCGGCGCATATTCTTTCCACATATCTCCGCAAGGAGCCTGCCTTGTCGAGATTGAGGACGGTTGTGATTTTGCCCCGTTGGGCGGCATTCCTGACGGTTGGATCTTGCCCGACGATGACGAGACGAACGCCGGCTTTCGGACCGTCAAGGTAAGGGCTTGGTATGTCGAGATGCGTGTCCACATAGGTGCCAACCTTGGAGTCATTGGCTAGCTTTGCAAGAACTAGTCTCGCGTCGGCAACAACGGTATTGACCAGCGCCCCGCCGAAATCACCCGACCGGCTCGGGTTCTCCAGCACTCGAAAAACGATCAGTCGCCTTGCTGATCCTCAATACACAATAGGCAGATGGGAGATACGCCTACGTTTCCTTCATCCCAAGCGCCAGATTCACGGCAGCGGCTACGCCCCTCTCTTTGGCGACGGCCTTGACCTTCGCCCTGTCCGCGCCCTTGAGTGATTTCAAAGCACCCATGTACTGCCCTTGAAGCTTCCGCGCCCGTGCTACCTTGGGAGTGGCCTCGGACGCCTTCTTTGCCGCCGTTGGCTTGGCTGCTTGCACGGTTGTGCTCTTGCGTTCCTCCCGGTACTTCTTGATCTTGGACTTCGCCACGTTCATGTGTTCCTTGCAGACCATGCCGAAGATTGGTGCTGCTGTGTTCTTGCAGCCGGGAACTGGGCAGAACTGCTTTGGCCTCGTCTTCTTTCCAGCCGATTTTGTCGCCACCACAGGTTCCACGACCGCCTCGGCTTGCGTCGATGGCCTTCCCGGACCGCGCTTCTCGGGAGCACCGAAGACAGCGGCAAGGCTGGCCTGGATACGGTCAGCCATGGAGGCTTCCACGGCAGCAGTGATCTGAATGGCGAAGGTCTCGACGATGGCGGTAATGTTCAGCTCGGGCATTTGGACTCCAAAGAGTTGTTTCCAGTGCATCGTAAGCCCCGTCGGAGAAATCGGCAACCTGGGTTGGGCATGGTAGTCGGCCCATCAGGTGCGCTACGATGCTACGATGGCACGAAGGGCGCACGTTCATGATTGAGCTGAATGACCTGCTGGAGAAGGAAGGCTTGGACCCGAAGGCGATAATGGTCATGCGACACAGTCCGACTGACCCCAGTTTCCGCAAGGCGCTTCGTTGGCTCGCGGCCGACAAACCAGACCTCTACAACGCGTACCAGAGTTCTCATCATGAGACCGTGGAACGCGCACTCGGCCGAGCGGCGTACCTGGTGTCGTGCATCGGGCACGAACCGGGCAAGGCGCTCTTCGTCGGTGTCTACCGCGTCGATGGGTGGCGGAACATAACGGGCAAGAGATGGGCTGCGGTGGAGCCTGGCAAGAAACTGATCCAGCTTGGTGTCCAAGGACCCGACGGCGAGCGACAGTTCAAGGTGTTCAACCTTGTCTGCACCAAACACCTCGCAGCCTGGAAGGGTCGGTTGGTTGTCGAGTGGCCTCCTCCTGAGCGCTCGTGGTGGCGCTGGGCTGGCCGAAACAGGATGCCCGTCGATGCTGTCCATCCTGAGAGCATCTTGGTCAAGCAGATGCCGCCGTGGAACGAGTTCGCGCTGACATACTCACAGCTCCAGGCTCTGCCGCGAGCTTGGCAGGACGCGATGGGGCAGTGGCGGGGAATTTACCTGATCCTTGATGGTGCCAGTGGCAAGTCGTACGTAGGCAGCGCCTACGGTCGTGAGAATATCTTGGGACGGTGGCGCTCCTACGCCAGAACGGGCCACGGCAGTAACGTTGAACTCAAGGGACGAGACCCGAGCGGGTTCACATTCGCCATCCTCCAGCTTGTCGCTCCCGACCTCCCGGAGAATGAGGTGGTCCGCATCGAGTCCAACTGGAAGGATAGGCTTGGCACACGCGAGTTCGGACTGAACCGAAACTAGCCCCTCAGCTAGGAATCGATGCGCCCTCTCTTCCTCGACCATCGTACGGGGATTGGGCGAAATGGATTGGGCGAGATGGGCAATCAGATCGCCGTGGCCAGGATGAAGCGGCGCTGGCCACGCCTTCATCACCATCCACACATTCGCCGCATCCGAGTTAGCTATCGCCTGACAAAATGATGCCGACCCTTCCCCCTGGGTCACGAACACCAGGGCAAATTTCGGCGGCTGGAAAATTTCTGGGATGAAATGCAAGGGGACGATCTCCCACAATCTCCGAGTGCGCTGCCAACGGACTGATACAATTGTTTCTCCTTGGATCAGAGTGAACGATGGCGCGAATCAGACGTAACGAACAGTGCTCATGCGGGAGTGGGCGAAAATACAAGCGGTGTCACGGAGGTCCCAATCCGCCCACCTCAATCGCCTACATCAACCAAGGGGCCGAATTCCAGGGGCGTTCGATCGGCAGCACGATAGCTGAGCAGAAACGCTCTCGGGACTCCGCCCTTGACGACGGCCGTACCGGACGAGCTAGAACATCAACGATGAAGGACGCCGACTTCTCACCCGGCTACAAGCGCCTGCTTCGTGGTTGCCTTTTTGGCGCACGCGGTGGGCTCTCGGTTGGATTCGCCATCGCCTCAGCTACGCTGGCATCGTGGCTTACCCCCGCCCGATACGCCTGGGTCGCCTTCGCCTTGGTCGGGGCGACGATGTGCTTCGTCTACTGGTGGGTCTGGGGAAAGATCTTCAAGAACGTCGGGCTGACTGTCAAGTAGCCGGTCGCGCCCAGCCCTGCTTCGTGTGCCGGGAGGAGACAAAGGCCACTGCTGCCAGGGCCACGACTTCGGCCGCCGGTCCATAGATCATCCAGTCCCCTGCCGATGCGTTCGTGTGGTCCACGCCTGCCTATCGGCCACCGACGGAAAGAACTTGCTTGCAAAAGATCTGAACGGTGATTTATTCATTGCGCCACAGACAGGAGATAGCGCGGTGAAAACGGTACGTAGGCCAAGAGCATTCAGATTCTTGATCGCAGCCCTGGCGTTCGGCTGCTTTGTCCCGCTGGCCAACGCCGAACAGGTGACGCCAAGCAACCGCGTGGTCACAAGGCTTCGGGCAAGAGATCAACCCAACGCCAAGGGCGAGGTCATCGGCTACCTCAAGCCCGGCGACAAAGCCGAACTGGTGAAGACCACTGGTGCCTGGCGTGAGGTCAAGGCTGCCTCGTGGACGGGCTTCGTGCCGGTCGGTTACACGGTCGTCATTCCCGATGAACCGGCGGAAAAGGAAGCCAAGGAATATTCAGTCCGACTGGGCTCCTGGAACGTCAAGAAGCTCGGCCACGGCGGCAAGAAGGACTACGCCAAGCTCGCATCGGTCATCGACAAGAACTTCGACATCCTGGCCATCATTGAGGTCATGCAGAAAGGCGGCGAGCATCCTGGCTACGAAGCCCTGATGAATGCGCTTGGTGCGGCTTGGACAGGCCAGGTGACAGATACGCCAAGACCAGCGACAGCATCGGGCGACGCCGAGTACTACGCCATCATCTGGCGAGCATCAACCCTTCGACCTTGCGCTGGCTGGGATGGGCTCAGGCACTTCGTGGACAACGACGGCGGAAAAGATGGCAAGGGGGATGACCTGTTCGTTCGTGAACCAGCCTTCGGCTGCTACGCCTTTGGCCCGGCAGAAAAACCAGCAGGAGATTTCATACTCGCCGCCTACCACGCCACCTTCCAGGGCAACGCCAAGATAGACGCCGAGGTTGGACACCTGGGTGATGTCTTCGCGGCGATGCAAGCGGCCTGGCCGGAAGAGAAAGACCACATCATCGTCGGCGACTTCAACCGCGTGCCGTCGCAGGTTGCCAAACTGCTACCCAAATTCGCGGACAGGACAACCGGCAGCGGGTCTACGCTGAATGGCAGCGGGAACATCACGGCGAATCTCTACGACCACATCATCGTGCGTGACCCGGCTGCGACGGCGGAGATGCAAGGAAACGCGACGGTCCTTGACGTGCGGTCAGTGGCCGGGTCACAAACTGAATACTTCTCAACCATGAGCGACCACCTGCCCATCGTGGTGGTAATGAAGGCCGAGAAGGATGATGACTAGATCAATCAGCTGGACACAATCTGACCTTTGACTCGACCAATCGTGACAACATGCTCGCTCTCCATGAAGAGGCGAATATTCCGCAGATGCTCGACCTTCGCCCTTCTTATCGTGACCAGCTGTGCGCACGATTTGCAGCAAAGCTCACTCTCGATTACCGGCGTGGCAATGTCGCGCTATGCGACCAGGTCGGGACTATCTCTCACCGTGGATGTCAATACCGATTGGGGTGACAACATTAATGGGGTGCAGGTTCAAGAACTCGCACTTCTTGCTGCCTCCCAAATCTGGCCTTACATCCAAGATCACCCCCCAGTGTTTCTTCGAGTCCGCCCCAGCGACGACGATATTCCGCATTTTCTCTATACAGGCGAAGTCCAATTGTCAGCGCGTGGCAAGGAACCCTGGAAGTTTGTTTATCAGTTTGCCCATGAACTCTGTCACGTCGCGGCCTTCAACGGTCAAGTGGCCCAGGAACACCTTACATGGTTTGAGGAGGTTTTCGCTGAGGATTGTTCGCTGTATGCTTTACGGCATCTCGGCCGACGCCAAAGTGCCGACTTCCAAGTGGAAGAATCGGATTTCGTCAGAGGCACACTTCCCGAATGGTTCCGGGCCCACCGCCACGCGCTTGAGACCAAACCGGTGGCCGAAACCAGACGACTAATTGGGACAGTTGCCCGCGCTATTCTTCCATTGATCGAGACCGACCCGTCTCAGCTAAACGCAATTGCCTATCTAAGGGGCATGCCCGCATCCAAGACCGAATGGGGCTCTGATCTTGGGCAGGTTTCCTTCAGAACGCTGGAGGAGCAACTGCAATCTTGGTATTCCTCTGTTCCGGAGTTACACAGAGAATTTGTCGCCAAGGTTGGGATGGCTCTTGGGATCGAGGTCACACCAAGCAGCAGGCCCATCAGCGACACCAGCACTCCGTTGCGAGGTACCATCTCATGGACTGCTACTGATGTCACAACAAGGTTCAATTCGGACATCCGTGGGCCGCTGTCCGACCAGCAGGAACTCGACAAAGTATTTCCACTCCAAGATCGAAGCTGGGCGTTCGGAATAGACGGAGAAATTGGACGCTATGCATGTTCAATGAACAAGGACGGAATCACCGGAACAGCATCCGGCCTGGCCCTTTCTGTCTACACACGTGTTCGTGAGACTGGCTTCTGGCCGGGAGTGCGACTTCGCTGGACATCGTCCATATCGATTCTCGATAAGACGCCCAGTCCCTTTAGTTTGAGGCCCCTCAACAGAATCTGTGGGTAACACAGGTGGGCTCGGGTAGATGGCCCATCTCGTGATACAGGGCGGTTTCGAGCACTTCGTAGGTACGGAAGCCTCGCGCTTTTCTCAGTGCGAGTTTGGCGTTGGCATTCATGCCTTCGACAGCGGCAGCAGAAATCTCCTTCTTGGCGCGAAACCAGTTGAGGATCAGCTCGCGATGGCTGCGCAGGGTGCGCGCCACTTTCTTGATGGGGTCTAGGCGCGAGCGCATGGCCCGCGTACACCAGCGGTCGAGAAACCAGCCGGCCCAGGTGGGGGACGTGTAGGACCAGAAGAAGCGCAGGCTTTGCTTGAGCAGGTAGGCACGCACCGAGCGCAGGTCGTAGCGAAGGACATCAGCAAGCTTGGCGGACTGCTTGTCCGTGAGGTTCTCGGGGTTCTTTAGGAAACACCAGCGAGCGTGCTTGAGCACTGGCTCGTAGCCGTGGCGGACAAGTTCGCGGGCCTCGCCTGCGCGCACCTCATCGACGGCCTTGTTGACCTTGGCCACGATGTGAAAACGGTCGAGCACGTTGACGGCCTGGCTGGCCAATTCGGCGATGACGTCAAGGTATGGCTTCCACATGTCGCTGGCCACGAAACGCAAAGCCTTGGCTCTGGCCTTTCCGAACATGGCGAAGAAGCCACGAAAGCTTTCCTCGGTGCGTTCTTTGCCAACCCAGAGCAGCCGGCGTGCACCCTCGTCGATCTGGTACACGACGGTGAGGTACTTGTGTCCCGCCCAGACCGCGATCTCATCAACGCCGATGGCCTGGACGCCGTCAAGGCAGCGATGGGCGAGGCCGTAGTCGACCACCCAGCGGATGGCCCGATGGACGACGCCCCAGTTGGTGCCAAAGATGGCGGCGACCTCGCTCCAAGACAGCCGCCGCGCCCAACGCGCCAGAAACAAGCGGTAGGCGTTGCAGGTCGCGTGTTTGCCTTCGGCCCACGGCACTTTCTCGACGGTGACACCGCAGCGGCCGCAGCCCACGCGACGCATGCAGTACCACAGCAAGACGGGAAATCCCCACAGAGGGACGAAGGCGAATCCGCGCGGCGCCTTGAATGTGTCGTAGGTCGGACCAGCTTGTCCGCAGCCTGAGCAAATCGCCTTCGACCCCTTGCGCGCCATCATGGCCACATGGATCGTCACGCCATCGTCACCGAAGTAGGTCGTGCCGTAGATGAAGGACTTGAACCGGTGACACCGGTTTAGAATCGTCTTAAGTTGCACCTCGGGTCCTCGAGTTCATTGCACCCGAGACGATACCCGTTTCGGGGAACATCGCAGGACCCACTTCTTTCGTGTGCAGCGAAGGTAGCGGCGCTTGCGGAGTTGCCCGATCAGCGCCGTCCCAGAAGCGGCGCCGGCGACGGAGCCGACGTCTTCGCGCAGTTGCCACCTCGCCCTCGCTCGCCCGTCTACGCAGTCAAATCACCCACAGATTCTGTTGGGGAGCCTAGTTTGAAAAGCTCCGAAGGTGGATTCCTTGTTGCCGCATACGTTTGGCGAAAAGGAGGCATCCTCCTATCCTGGGATTTAGCGGCCGGTTTGATCGGAACCAAGTTTTCGATGCCCGCAGGCGGAAGCGTCAGCCGCGACTACTCGTTTGCGGGCGAAATCGCGTTGGCTCTCGGCATTCCTTTGGGACGACGGGGACCAGACCTTCTTTTGTCGCCGAGACTATCTTGGGCACCCTACGGGACGCATTTCGCAGGTTTCCTTATGATCGCAATGGGAATACGTTTCGTACTCTAAGACCAGCATTACGATCCACACAATGATGGTGTCAAAGTTGAGAATGCGAAATGGCCTGCACTTCCACCCAAGCCCAAGCCAGCGTGATTTCGAGGTCGCGCATCCAACCTACGGATGGGTCGGAGGGCTGGTCCACGAGATGGTGCACGATACAAGCAGGCAGGGCTAGGTCGAGGACTCGCGGTGGAGGAATGGCAAGAGCTAGACCTTGCACGTCCACGACGACATACACCCGTATGAACGGGTGGTCCGGACCATGGATAGTGGCGATGAGGGTATTGCCCGCAATGGTCGTTTCGACATCGTATGCATTGGTGCTCGGGAGTCGATGCCTGCCAGGCGTAAGCATAGGTTCGAGAATCGCAATATCGGCGTCCTCTATCTCCGACCGTGGAACGAAGGAAAGCTGGCCGTTGAAGAGCTTGTAGAAAGAGATTGGAGGGATGGAATCCATCTTGTCGAAGCAGTATTGCATGCCAGCCTCATTTGATCTGCCCGTCGAGTTGGAGTGCCGCCACCGTGCTAACCAGGCTAGAATCGGGCAAGGAGCACACCATGGAATTCGATGATGTCGTGAAGAAACGTCGGTCGCTACGCTCATTTGCGCCGGTGGACGTGAGCGAGGCGATCATCAAGGACCTTGCCGCCGTGGCGATTCTGGCCCCGTCCTGCTCGAACAAGCAGCCATGGCGTTTTGTTTTCGTGCGCAGCCCTGGCATGTTGGAGCGCATGTTTACAACGCTGGCACCGGGGAACGCGACTTGGGCGAAGCAAGCCTCCTTGATCGTTGCGGTGTGGTCGAAAGCAGACCTGGATTGCAGGACGCCGGATGGCCGCGACTACTACCAGTTCGACACCGGAATGGCATCGGCGTTCTTGATGTTAGCCGCGACGGCAAGAAACCTGGAAACCCACCCAGTCGCTGGATTCGATCCGAAGGCTGCTCGTGAGGTGTTGGAACTTCCCATCGAAGCTCAGGTCATCACGCTGGTTATCATGGGTGGCCACAGCCAAGAGGTATCGCCTACGTTGACCGATTGGCAGGTCAAGGCAGAGACTGAACGCCCACCCAGATTGCCCTTCGAGGACTTCGCCGCAATCGTTTAGCCGCCACTGCCATCATCGGGTCGGGACTTCACGCACTCGTGGGCCGGCCGCGACGGATCTGTCAGACAGGTGATGGCCTTGCAGTGCTCGTCTGCCTGACACTGGCTGTCTGTTTCGCAATAGGCCTCGCAGGTTCCGTACGCAGGCACCCCGCCGTCGGCGTACAACCTGAGCATACATTCGGAGCCGCGCTGACAGGCGTCATCGAGAATGGTGGGACCGCAGGATTCGCCGTAAGGGATGTTCCCTGACTTGTCCTTCGCGCAATACATCCCCGTAAGCTCGCCACCGCACATGAATTGGCAACTCTGTCCCCTCGGACACTTGTCATCGAGCGGGTCGCACGCCAGGTGGGCCGTGAGGGCCGTGCTCTCACTGCATCCAACAGCGCCTACCACACTCACCAGCGCGAGAAGCAGAGGGAAAACGAAAAACTTCGTCATCGGAGGTCTTCCATCGGCAGATTTCTCGAAAACCCCACCCCAGTTCGATACACAAGCGAGGTCCCCTTTGGTCGCCCTGCCCACTGTTGGGCATGCACCGGGGGCCAGGTATGTCGGCGAGCAAAATACTTCGGGGCCAAAATGGAAAAAGGCGACCAAGCGGGGAGGCCGAGTCGCCTTTCGCAAACAGGGCGGAGTAATGATAGTGCCTGCGTGCGGGGAAGACTCTCGACAGTTTGATGCCTGTACTTGAGTACTTTCCCGCCGAATGCGTGCCCAGTCCTTCGGCGGGAAAGAAAAACCTACGCCACTGCGTCCTTGGCGGCCTTCACCGGGCGTCCTTTGACGACTTTCCGTGCTGGCTTGGCCTTGAAGATCGTTGGCTCCTTGGTGAAGGGGTTGATGCCCTTGCGCTCTTTGGTCGCTGGCTTCTTCACCACGACCATGCGAATGAGGCCGGGAACAACGAAGACGCCATTCTTCTTCAGCTCGGCATGACCGATGGTGGCCATGGCCTCGATGACGCCCTTGACGTCCTTGCGGGTGAGGTTGGTGGCGTACTTGTCCACGAGGGTTTGGATCAGGTCAGATTTCGAGAGAGGACCTTTGGCCATTGTGTTCCTTGGGTTGGAGTTCGAAGTGCATGCTCTGCGCGGCGGTCGGCCACCGGAAAAAGCATTCGGTAAGGTGCGAACCGTAGCCTACATTGTGTGGGCAGTCCCAAGAAACTTGCAGCCTGTAGGACAATGCCGGCGCTGCGCAGGCTGCGGGTCCAGAGACGAAAGAAGCAGGTATTCCTGTCACGTGGCTAACAAGCCGGCCTTTCGCAGCAGTTCGAGCAACCGCAGCGCATTTCGTGGCGCCTGGCCGCGCACGTGGTTGTTGAAGAACAACACACCTGTCTTGGCGGTATCGACAATGCGACGGAGTTTCTCATCGATCCACATACACATCTCGTCGTCGGAATAGTCGTAGTCGAACTGGGTCGCCATCTTGTTCAACCGCCAGCCCAAGGAGTTGCGGCCATGGAACCGAACGTAGAAAAGCTCGGGGTTGGTCACCACATCAAGCGATGGAAAAAGTCCATCCAGCTCCGGTGCGTCCACCGTCACCAAGGAAACCCGTCGCCGTGCAAGCTCGGCGAACACCTTGTCGTTGGCCCACGCAGAGTTGCGGAACTCGACCGCTAGCGGCAGCCCGTCAAGCTCGGAAAGGAGGGCACCGAGATAGGACCGATTCTTGGCTGAACGGTCGAATGTGGCCCCAAAATGGATCAGGACGGCAAGAAGCTGGCGCGACTGCACCAGCGGCGCAATGCCGCTACGGTATTTTGCCACCTCGCCCTGCCATGCCTTCGGGTCCACCTCGTGGGTCAGGCTGCGCGTGAGCTTGGGGCAGAAGAGAAAACTAGGCGGAACAAGGCGGCGTTGGCGCTCGATGGATTCGACCTGTGGCATCTGATACCAGGTCGTGTTCAGCTCGGTGACTGAGAACTCGCGAGCGTAGAGCGGCAACATCTCACCAGCCTTGGTGCCGGGCGGATAGATCTTGGCATCCACCCACTCTGGATACGAATAGCCGGACGTGCCGACCCGAAGGTCTGCGGAAGATGCACCTTGTTTCGTGACGGGCTTACGCATAGACTGAACCAGTGTTCAGTATTGCTCACAGCCAGCATCCGTCAAGCCGCGTGTGTCGGTCCCGCACTCGACCGACGTGCGGCTTGAGCGCCCTCCCTGAATCTTTGGGGACAGGAATGGCATCCCAGAAGCCGAAGCCATAGTGACCCAGCGGTTAGGATTGTATTCGAGGCCGAGCATGCCCACACCGATTCGGTCCAATGCCCGTTCTGGGATGCTAGGCACGAAAGAGCGCCAAGGAGAGGCATAGATGGCAGACCTAGGCTATCGCAGCGTCGAGATTCACGTGGTCAACAATACGAAGGCAGATCTGTCGGTGCAGTCGGCCGCCACCATTGGGCCCAGCAGTGCCTGGATCTCTGGAGAGCAGGCCGATTCTGGCCAAGTGGTCAAGCAGTGGGGAACTGTTCGCTGGGGCGTATTCACCCACTCTGGGGCCGACGCCCCCTCAGCCACGATTTCTCTGGTCGGCTTGGGGAATGAGGCCATCCAAATCAATCTCATCAACCAGCCTGATGGCACGAGCCCGGTCACCGCAAACTCAAACGACGAGGTTCAGTCCAGCATTGTCCAGATGGACAGCGGCGAAGATAGCCACACCATGTGGAAAGTGGCTTTGTCTCCGCCCTCATAGAACCGAAAGCTCAGGGCTTACCGCCGCTGGAAACCTGACCGTGCGAGGAGCCTTTCACACAGCAAGCGCCTCGATGGTCCGTGGCGCGCAGCCTTCAAGCCGGTTGTTGATGAAGACGTAGGTGTACCGTGATGGCGTCCGCGCACCTTCGTCGATGATGGTGGCAGCAGCAGACCTCGCGTCCGCATCGATCTTCTTGATGCTATCGAAAGGCTCATAGTCCTGGACGGTGCGTTCGTAGGTCTTGCCCGGCGTCAGCAAAAACCGCGCAGCCACCAGCGCTGGGTTGGTGCGACTGCCAGCCAGATCGAGTTGCTCCGACACGGTTGGCATGTCGGTCCACGAGTTGTAGACGTGTAGGCCGCGTCCACGCAGAGCTTCGCTTTGTCCGGCCAGTCACACCACGACAGTAAGACGACAGCTTACGAAATGCACGCCCGCGGAATCCCTTCTCTCCGCGTGGGCGGAGGACGACCGGGCTACTCGTTCCAGTCGTAGCTCTCAGATTCGAGGGAGGAGATGTAGTCGTTCATCGAGTCTGTTTCGTATGCCAACCATCCTCCGATACCATCGGAGAGAAACCGAATCGATTGTCCGAGCCTTTCAACGATCCGACCGATATCAAACCGGGTCTGCGTATTGAAGATTGGTTGATCCTTGCCCTTTCTTCGTGGATATCGAAACACCCCTCCGGTGGGATCCATATCGTGAAGCTGGAATACCGAAGATCGAACATCCTCCGGAATCTCTTGGTCAGGGGTAACCAACTTCAGACGGGGCTGAAGGAGGGTGAAGAGTCGCTGCAAGCTGTGCGTATTTTCGAGGTCATCCTCGACCTCGCGGACGACTCGTTCCATGCCGGCAAGTTGCTCGTTGAAGGGGGCTGCCAGTCGGATGAACTTCTCGGTATCCCGAATCAATTCCTTCAGGACAATTTCCAAGGCGTGCCGGTACAGGAAACAAATCGGGTAGATGAGCATGTCTTGGTGGCTTCCCTGCGTGGCCCGCTCGGCGACTATCTCAGCCGCCTGCGCGTACCCGGACGCATAGAGCTGATCGGGATCGTGTGACCAGCCCAGGACTGCATTTAAGTGCCACTCGTTCATTCGAGCGGGGTGAAAGACGGGAGGCGACTTCTTGCCCTTTGACATGAGAGATAGCCGCCTATCCTAGCCACTCCAACACCAATCCAGGGACCTGATTCAGGGACCTCGTTTTGCCATTTCAAGAATCCCTTGCGATCTCCGATAGTTAATTTGTGGAGGCGCCGGGTACTGCCGACGGATTGCTTCGCCAAGACGAATGGCTGGGTTGTATGGCTTCTCGTCGCAGAGACATCCGGCGGCGGATGTCGGTCGATGGCACCTTCCGCACAGGATCGGACCCAGATTTCAGGGGGCTGACTGTGGTGGTGGTTAGAGCGTGCGTGCAGGCGGGGGAGTCCGGCGGCTCATGGCGCTTCCGCCAAACCGGCAAGGCTGTCGATCTCTCTTTCCACGTGCCTGAGCCAGTCAGCCCAAATCTCTACTGGCTCAGCGAATTCGACCTTCCCACGCACCGCCGAGGCGATACCAATCAACTCACAATGGGTCGCGGGCGCCCAGATTCCCTCAGTCTTGTGGCGTGGACCTCGGATTCGCCAGACGCCGCCGCCGCTCATGCCATGCGGACTACAAACCTGGAAAGTCCGGTCGGGGCGAACGTCAAATCTCGAATCATCTGGCAGCCCCCAGACGGACATGCCCTTGTCCCACTCGACCTCCAGGCGGCCGTATTGGTCACGCCCGTTGATGCCGGTCACGTAGAGAAATGGCGTAACCCCAACGTAGACCGTCCGCTGCGCGTGGACAATGTCTACCTTTGTGTATCGCGCGGGAAAGCCAGCGATGGCGATGAGGTCAGCCTCACCTTGGGTGGAGTCGGCTGCAACCGACGCCCCTGGTGTTCCAGCAAGCCTTTCTCGTGCAACTCGCGCGAGGGCGATGGCCGCGACATCGACGTTGACGTGTTCGTCGTCGGGACTTCCGAGCCTGGTCGGTCCAAGGAACACGCGTTCTCCGATCCTTGAAACTCGAACATCGCCGAGGTTGGGAGACATGATGGCCGCTGTCGCACAGTCGCCGAATTCCTCGACGATGTGGCGTGCGGTCAAGACAAAAGGCGTTCCATGGGCAGTTAGAAGCAGTAGGCCGGTTCCGGTATCGTCCAAGGACTGCTCGCCCAAGGGAAGGAGGAGCACCGTGGATCGGTGAATGAACGTTGAATACGCCTCCCGAGCCCACGTCTGCCCGTCCGACAGGGTGGCCGCCTCCTCTGGCGTAAGAGGTCGTATTCGCTCGACTGCGGCCGTCGCCATGGACACCTGGCCCCCTCACTTCTTTTTCAGAAGCTGGCTCAGCGAGGCGACATGACGCTTACTGAGGAGAGTTTCTAGTTTGGTGTCGGACCGAGTGCCCGCCGCGAAGTCTGGCCCAAACTCCTTGCGGAGCGTTCCTACCAGCGTGTCGCCGCGCTTCTTGCGAATCTCACCATTCTGATCCCGTTGACGTCCGTCGAGTCCTATCTTGCTAGCCATCGGTGTTCTCCTTTGATTGCCGCGCAGAACCATGATGGTGCATCCGTTCAGTATGTCAAGCAAAAACACTATGGGTTGTGGTTATCGTGGCGTCACTACACAACAGGTAGTGCTACTTGAGCGTTGATGTCATGTCGCGCCAGGCTACTCAAAGGTGTGCCATGAGGGTGTGGAGGGTACGTCGAGGGTTGCAGCAGCTCTCTCATTTCCCCCGGACTCCCCACCATCGCGATTGGCTCACCCAGAGGGGCTAACCGGACTCTACTTCGTTCGAGAACGCGGCCGGTCGTTCGGGCCCGGTGCCACCGTCCTACGTTCTCCGACATGGGCTCCGACGGTACCAGTAACAAGCCTCGCGCCGATCGGCTTCAGAAACGCCGTGGGTGCCGTGGATGCTGGAGATGCCTGCCCGGATCGTCCGCCTCGGGATATCGGTCGCGGTGATGAAGCAGGCTTCTTGCTCATCGAGTCTTTCTCCTCATTTCCTACCAGCGTCCTGGCTATCAGCGATGAGCCTTGCTTGGATCGGTGGGAGCACGGGGGGCACCGAAGACGTGGCCGGCGGAGATGGATCAGGCTGCGACGTCGACGGGCTCGTGATTGTTGTCATCTTCGTGTTTTGAGTATTCTGCGTGCTGTTTTTTGCGCTGGACATGGCTATGACTCCCCCGAGAAATGATACCAGAACAAGAAAGACCATGAAGGTGGTCTGAGCCCACCTGAGCCGACGTGCCTTTCGGACATGCTTCCGGGTGAGGTATTGATAGATTGACCAAAAGTGTACTGAGAGTTGGTTCCGGTACGTACACTCAGTGGCAGGTGGAACCAATGCCTCGCGGCGGAAGATTGCATTTTCGTCCGCCACCGGGTGGTCGTCGCGTACAAACAACACGAGCAGACTAAGAAGCGCAGAGAGAATCCCAGACAGCAGGGCGAGAACGTAAAGCGCGACGACGGCGCACGACTCGACGCCATTGAGGCCCAGGTCTTTCTTCACCAAATAGGTTCCGAATGTGAAGATGACCGACATTGAGAGACCGGCCGCCCCAAGCATAGACGTGGCCCGTGCGTCAATGACGGGCGCTCGCTTTTGCTCGGCATCCAGGACCACCTTCACGGCCTCGAAAACTCCCTTCGCGGCCTCCGGGGTGGCTCCTTCGAGGCGCGATTGGATCTCTTCTAGCGATGCAAACCTGGGATTCCCGGGTTCCCACGAATCATGAGGGGAGGCCTGAGGCGGTTGTTCCGTTGCCTGGCCGCCTTCTCCCTCGGGCACCGACCTTGCTGGTTGGTCATTACTGGCGCCACGCTTGCCAGACCTATTTTGTCTTCTAGACACCTGAATTCTTCTTAAGCACGCGCATCTTGACGTCAATGCCTTTGGGTTGCTTCACTCCATGGAAACCGAGGGACTGGTCATTGCCTTCGATGGTCTTCCACCCAGGTCCGGTGGGCGAAAACATCGCCGATACTTTCTGACAAACGAGGGCAAGTCGCTCGCTCTCACCCATAGGCAAGTAGTCAAGTCCGTCTTCGGATGACGATGGCGGCGCCATCGCCGGAGTTGCTGCGCTACCCATCGCGGTCTTCTTCCGGTGCGTCAGTGCAGCCGAGACACGACCAAATCCTGAACTGAACCAGCTCGAATGACACGATCACCGCTGCTCAGGATGGACCGTAACTACGCTGTAAGACGCAATGGCGGCGGGTGGGGAAGAAGCGTCAAGACCTTCAAAATCGGGTTCCCTACTGAAGAAATCCCGTTGGGGTCGCTATCTAACTACGCGTAGTCGCTGCACTTTGTGACTCCG
>OBLT010000862.1_pt1 | contig 19624 bp, 17 predicted proteins | sample 1518721 | NCBI WGS metagenome assembly OBLT01 (sample SAMEA3539307, study PRJEB22396) | soil metagenome | biome: tundra; feature: field; material: soil | place: USA | collected 2010-05 | depth 0.15 m | reverse complement strand
CGTGGCAGTGGGCATCGCGTTCTCGCGGATGGTTGGGCACCATCCTCCTCGCCTCGTCCGCTTCGATTTCTGGACACATCTCAGTTCACCAGTTTGGGCTGATCGCCGGGCAGTACTTCGACGGGAACGTGCACACGCACGACCTTCGCCTTGCGAGCCAGGGCGTGGCCGCGACCTCCGCGCGCGGTGACGTGGTAGCGGCCGGGGCCGACCGGGAGCTTCTTGCCGCTCTCGAGCTCGGCGACGAGGACTTCCTCATCCTTGCGCTTGCCCAGAGCAAAGCCAACGACCTCGTCCTCGGCGGCAACCTTGATCATGGTAACGCCGCGGCCGGGGTTGGCCAGCTCGGCGGCTTCGTCGGCGTCGCACACCAGGGCGCGCGCCTCGCCGGTGACCACGCACAGGACATCCTTGGGCGCCACGGGCAACACGCCGACGACTTCGTCACCGTCGGCCAATTTGGCGAAGCGCCGGCCGGCCCGCGTCGACAGCTCGCGGTGCGGGTCTAGATTGAAGCGGAAACCGAAGCCTTTGCGCGTGAGCGAAATCGCCAAGGTGCCGGCTGGAATGGCAGACGGCCCCGTGCCCGAGACCACCAGCCCCGCCACCACGCGTTCGCCGTCGCGGAAGTTGAGCAGCTTCTGCACTGGCTCGCCATAGCCGGTCGAGGCCGGCACGTCGTTGATGCGAATCACGTAGCAGCTGCCGAGATTCGAGAAGATGGCGAGCGAGTCCTTGGTCGAGCCGCGCAGGGCCGCCAGCACCGCGTCGCCCTCGCGCAGGCGCGTAGCCGAGAGATCCTTGATCTCGCGCACGCGTTTGAGCCAGCCGTCGCGCGACAAGATGACCGTGACCTCCTCGTCGACGATGAAGTCCTCGGCCTGGAACTCGACCTCGTCGCCGCCCGCGCCGCCGATCTTGGTGCGTCGTTTGTCGGTGAAGCGCTTGGAGATGTCTTCCAACTCGCCGCGGATGACCTTCCACAGCTTGCGCTCGTCCTTGAGAATCGTCTCGATCTCCTTGGCGCGCGCGCGTTTCGCCGCAAGCTCGTCGAGGATGATCTGCATTTCCAGGCGCGCCAGCTTGTACAGCTTGAGCTCGAGGATGGCGTCGGTCTGCTCGTCGTCGAGGCCGAAACGCTTGATGAGCTTGACCGCGGCGTCGGCCTTGCCGTCCGACTTACGGATGATGCGGATGGCTTCGTCGAGGGCATCGAAGATGATGGCGAAGCCCTGCAGAATGTGAATGCGCCGCTTGAGCTCGGCCAGCTCGTATTCGAAGCGCCGGGTGACGACCTCTTCGCGGAAGTCGAGGAACTCCCTCAGAATCGAGAGCAAATTGAGGCGCATCGGCCCCGCCACCTCGCGGTTCTGCGTGGGCACGAGGCATGTCATGTTGACGTGGAAGGAAAGCGCGATGGGCGTGTGCTTGTAGAGATAGGCCATGACCAGGGCGGGATCGGCGCCTGGCTTGAGCTCGAGCACGATACGCACTTCGTCGGTGGATTCGTCGCGTACGTCCACCAGCATGGGCAACTTCTTGGCGATGATGACCTCGGCGATGCGTTCGACCAGGTCGGCCTTGGAAACATTGTACGGAATCGAAGTCAGGACTATGAGCGGCGCGCCCTTCTTGGTCTCCTCGCTTTTCCACTCGCCGCGCAAGTGGACGGGGCCTTGCCCGGTTTCGTAGATCTCGCGCAGCTCTTTCTTCGAGTTGGTGCAAAGCCCGCCGGTGGGAAAATCCGGCCCCTTGATGTACTTGAGCAGATCCTTGCACTCGAGCTTGCGATCATCAATGAGCGCGATGGCGGCTTGGCAGACTTCCGACAGGTTGTGCGGCGGAATGTTGGTCGCCATGCCTACCGCGATGCCGGCACAACCGTTGGCCAAGAGCTGCGGCATACGCGCCGGCAGCACGATGGGCTCTTCCGCCGTGCCGTCGTAGTTGGGGCGAAAATCGACGGTGCCTTCCTTGATCTCGTCGAGCAGCTCCATGGCCAGCGGGGCCATGCGCGCCTCGGTGTAGCGGTAGGCCGCGGGGGCATCGCCATCGAGTGAACCGAAGTTGCCGTGCCCCTCCACGAGGAGGTAGCGCACCGAAAAGTCTTGGGCCATGCGCACCATGGCTTCGTAACAGGCCGAGTCGCCGTGCGGGTGATACCTGCCGAGGACGGTGCCCACGATGGTGGCGCACTTGCGGAACCTGGCGTCCGGATACAGGTGCAGATCGTTGTGCATAGCGAACAGGATCCGCCGCTGCACGGGTTTTAGACCGTCGCGCACGTCGGGCAGAGCGCGCGAGGTGATGACGCTGACCGCATAGTTGAGATAGCGGCGCTGGGCCTCCTCGACCAGCGAGGTCTCGACAGGCACTGTCGGTCCACCACCGTTGCCGTCCCCGTCACCCCCATCTGAACCGCGTCCGCGTCCCCCGCCGCCCTTGCTTCGCTTGGGCGGATTGGCTGGCGTTTTCCCGTTTTCTTCGAGCAGATCTAGCTGTTTAGCGGACATGTGATGCTTGGCAGGGACTGGGCCTGCCCCGCCTCAAGCTACGGGAGGCGAGCGAAGAGATCAAGAAAGGAGGCGTTCGCGAACCCGCGAGCTAGCTTTCCGGATTCTTGCGCTTGAACCCGCGCGGGAGCATTCGGTCGCGGGCGTCCGGGTTCGAGCGGGAGTAGTCGATCCAGCGGTAGCTCGGTGGCTGGCGCACATCCACATGCACGAATCTTACCTTCGGATACCACCCCACTCCCATGCCGCCGGCGTCGAGGGTCTCGACGTAGCTACGGATCTTGCGTGGGTCGATGCCGGGAATGCGAATGTCCGCGGCGGTGCCGTGGAAATGGTTGCTGGTGGTACGGCGCTGGAAACGATAACCGGAAAGCAGCTCGAGGCGCTTGCCGCCGAAGTGATCGTAGACGTGCGACAGGATGGTCAACAGGCGCGTGTCGATATCGTGTTCGAGCCCGCTGCGCCGGCACTTGAAGATGTGGTTGAGCTCGGCCAGGGCTTGCACATTGAACGAGCCGTCCTCGTTATAGATGTTGACCTTGGCTTCGTCCTTGTAGTTGAGCGATATGATGTTCAGGTTGCCCGAAGGCGGGGCGGGCGGCTCCGGGAGCAGCTCCTTTTCGGGCACTGGCCAGCCGAGCATCTTCCCTGATCGCTTGCCGCGATGTTTGCCTGCGCACTTTGCCGATCGACTACGGCCGGACACGCGCGCGGCGCTGCCTGCGGACGCGTTCAATTTCGGGGCGCCTTCATCAGCCCCCGCGGTCTGAGCGCCGACCATGACGGTCAGCAACATCAACGACAACCGCAGCATGTCTATCTAGAGTTAGCCGGGAACCGGTATCTGTCAACCTTCGATTGGTTTTTTGTTGGGCTGGCTTACAGGTGCTGACTGTAGGTGTACCAGCTCGATAGCAAGGGTCTGGGCGACCTGGAAGATCCGATCGTCACGGTAAAACTCGCCGTAGACAATCCGGCGCAGGCCCGTATTGGCGATCTGCTTGAAGCAGTTCCAGCACGGGCTGGCGGTTACGTACAGAGTACCGCCGTCGATCATCACACCGTTTTTCGCCGCCTGCAGAATCGCATTGCTCTCGGCGTGTATGGTGGCCACGCAGTGATCGTTCTCCATCATGTGGCCGACCTCGGAGCAATGGGGCATGCCGCGAATCGATCCGTTGTAACCGGTCGACAAGATGGTCTTCTCGCGCACGATGACCGCGCCGACAAATTTGCGCGGACAGGTCGAGCGCGACGCCACTACGCTGGCGATGTTCATGAAGTATTCGTCCCAGGAAGCTCGCTTGGGCATGTGGATTTCTACCAAAAATCCGGCGTCGGCCAATGCCGATTTGGTCAAAGGGCGGCATGGGCTTGAATCCGCAATCGTTTAGTTCATACTAAACGTTCATGACGATAGACAACTTGGCCCAGACGCGGAAGACCTTCATCCATGCGCTCAGCCGAATCGCGCATTTCTGGGGGTTCCCAAAGGCGATGGGCGCGGCCTACGCCGCCATCTATCTCTCCCCCGAACCGCTGAGCTTGGACACCATCGTGGAAATGGTCGGCGTCACCAAGGGCGGATTGAGCCCGCACCTACGCATGCTCGAGCGCATTGGCATCGTGCACCGCGAGGGGCAGCTGGGTGACCGCAAGGACTACTACATTGCGGACACTGATTTTTGGGGCGCTCTTCGGCGAGTTCTTCAGGAGCGGGAGAAGCGCGAGTTCGACCGAGCGCTGCGCTCGGTTGGGGATTGCATGGTACTGCTGGACAAGGTGCCGCGAGAACAGCAAGACGATCACCTGGTCGCCTTCTATCGAGAGCGGCTGGCAACCATGAAGCGTTTCTTCGATGGGCTGGATCGCATCGTTGGGGCCATTCTGGCCATGGACAGCTTCCGCCAGGCCACCCTGGGAAGGATCTTCGGCACGCGGACCAAGCCTGGAAAAAAGGAGAGCCATGCGTAACCTCCACGTAGTCACCGGCGCCTTTGGATATTCGGGCAGATACATCACGCGTGGCCTGCTCGGGCGCGGATGCCAGGTTGCCACACTGACCAATTCACCAGGCCGACCGAGCGAGTTCACCGGAAAAATACGGGTGGCGCCGCTCGCCTTCGCGAGTCGCGAGGCTTTGGCCGCCAGCCTCGATGGTGTGAAGGTCCTCTACAACACATACTGGGTGCGCTTCGACCACCGCAATTTCACGCACGAAGAGGCGGTGAGAAACACGCTAGAACTTTTCGCGGCGGCGAAGCTGGCAAGAGTCGAGCGCATCGTGCACGTGAGCATCACGAACCCTTCGGCAGATTCGAAGCTGCCGTATTTCTCGGGCAAGGCGCGCCTGGAATTGGCGTTGTGCGAGTCGGGCATTCCCCACAGCATCCTCCGCCCGGCCGTGCTCTTCGGGGGCGAGGACATCCTCATCAACAACATCGCCTGGGCTTTGCGTAGGCTGCCCGTGTTCGGTGTATTTGGCAGCGGCAACTACGGGCTGCGACCGATCCACGTCGAGGACTTCGCGGCCCTGGCCATCGCCGAAGGCGAAGCCGAAGGTTGTCGTACGATCGATGCAGTTGGCCCGGAGTCGTTCACGTTCCGTGAGCTGGCTACGGAGTTGGGCAAGATCATCGGCAAGCGTCGACCGATTGTATCGGTGCCGCCCAGGGTCGGACTTTGGGTGGCACGCCTCATTGGTCTTCTCAAGCGCGACGTCTTTCTGACCAAAGAGGAGATCGCGGGACTGATGGCAGGGTTGCTCGAAAGCCATGCGCCCACGACAGGCAAGACCCGAGTGTCCGACTGGGCAAGGGAACATGCAGAAACGCTCGGCCGAAACTACGCGAGCGAGATGCGCCGGAGACGGGAACGCGACCTCTCCTACGAGACCGCGCCTTCTCGATAGGTGAGTTGGGTCACCACAACAAAGCGCCTTCTCTTGGCCTGGGTCGTGACAGCGTCTACGATTTCCAAGGTGACCTCATGAACAAGACTACCTTCGCCTTCGTCGGACTGATTTCGAGCTGCCTCCTGTCTTGCGGCGACGACAACGCGTGCTACAGCCCGGCATCCAATGTTTCGTCGGCAGGCCAACCGGGCGCCGTGGGTTGTGCCTGCAATCCAGCGGTTGACAAGGACGTGTGCATCCAAGGAAAGGCTCTGTTCTGCGACTATGGCCACTGGAGTTTCGGCTACGACGGGCCCTGCATGCCTATACCGGAGGGCGGCTCTTCCAAGGATTCTGCCGTAGAGGCCAACGCCTCTCTGCTGGATGTGGCAACGTCCGCGGACATCCCGACGGATGCATTCGCCTCGCTGCCGACGGATGTCGGTCTTTCAGGTGAGGTCGCGCCGGATGCCCACGCCTCGCCGGTGGATATCTGGATAACCTGTTCGCTCGACGCCGAATGCCCGTCCGGAACCATTTGCCAATCGGCATCGGATGCACAGTCTGCTACAGCCCAACGTCCAATGTCTCGTCGGCTGACAAGGCCGGTGCCGTGGGCTGCGCGTGCAATCCAGCGGTTGACAAGGACGTGTGCGTCCAAGGAAAGGCTCTGTTCTGCGACTACGGCCACTGGAGTTTCGGCTTCGACGGGCCCAGCATGCCTATACCGGACGGCGGCGCGCCGAAGGATGCGGCAATGGACTCCGCCCTTCCCGCTCTCGATTCCGGGGCGACCTTCTAGCCCTCATTATTTATATTGAGAAAACAGTGCACAAGAATTCGCTTCGACGGTCGGTTGGTTTCCTGGCATTGACGCTGACGGCAGCGTGCGCGCAGTCGTCCCCTCCCGCGTCTGACGGTGGGGTTGGGGCCAGCGCTGCTGGAATAGACGCGATTTCCCTAGCGAAGGATCTTCCAGACGGGGCCAGCCAGCCCGACTCGAATACCCTGCCTGATCTTGCGCCCGCTTCCAGCACGCCAGACGATCCGGCATCGGCCCCAGATGCGATGACCCCATCGGCCCCAGATGCGACGACTCCATCGGCACAGCTGCCCGATGCACAGCCTGTCGCAAGCAGCGCCGACGCATCCCCCATCCTGACATCCGTGCTCGATGGTGGCCCATCCGGGAGCAGCCAATCGGACACGAGATCAACACGTACCAGGAACTGTATCTGTACCCGGTGGACGCAGCCGGCGCGGTCTTGCGCGGTCAGATCACCGTCAGCAAATACGCCAAGTCGGGGTTCTGGATGACCGACCAGATCGTCGTGACCGACAACATCGGCAACCAACGCATGGAAGGGGTGCACGACTATGGCTGGAAGCTCTATCTCGACAATCCCAAGGAAGATCTGCTCGCGCCCGCCTACGTGCCTGGTTCGCTGACTATCCAGCGCACCGACGACGTGGTGGTCGCGGACGGCATCAGTCACGACATCCAGCGTATCGACGTGCTGTGGAAGGCAGTCGAAGTGAATCCCATGGCCCAGGTGTACGCCAAGCTCGCCAACCCCGCCGCCACCAACACCTATCCCTTGGAATCCTATGGAACCTACGATGCCGCTACCTCCACGGCCACGATCGAGTTCGTCATCACCGAGTACATGGTGCCGGGAACCTACGGCGTGCCATTCCTATTCATGACCGACGCCGCCGCCAACGTCGGACGACAGGGATTCTCGTCTTCGCCCGCGGACCAGCCCTTGGTCACCGTGCCCATCACGACGAGCAATCCGGACACCGAGGCGCCTACCGTGTCGCTGAACGACGATGCCGCCCATGGACTGCATCGCATCTTGATTTCAGCCCACCCGACCAATCCGGATCACCCCAACGGCGAAACCGCGGTCACCATCAAGTACCAGGCCCGCGACGACAAATCTGGCCTGGGGACGGTGGGCTACCGGCTGTTGGATCCACAAGGTCTGTCGCACCAGCAGTACCACTACCATCCCAACTTCTACACCCAGTTCTTCGACGGCGACCCCACGGCCTGGGCCGAATACCAGATCGACGTCGTGCTACCGGTGGGTTCGGCTCCAGGAGCCTGGGGCCTGCAGGAGCTCGACGTGCAGGACAAGGCACGCAATATGCGCAACTACAACTTCGTCGAGACCGTGCAGTTCCAGGTCAGTCCATAGCCCGCCCAACACCGCCGACTACGCCTTGCTGCGCGCGAAATGGCACGAGGTCTTGGCCGGTTCGCTGTAGCGGCCACGCCTCGTCCGACGGCCTGGTGTGCGCCGCCTCCTCCGCGCTAATCTTCCGCGCATGCCCACCGTCATCATCACCGTTGGCAAGCTCAGCCTTACGGTCGACACCCTCGACACGCCCACGGCCGCGGCGATTCTGTCGAGTTTGCCATTTTCATCGTCGGCCAAGACCTGGGGCGAGGAGGTCTACTTCACCACTCCCGTGCAGGCGCGGCGCGAGCCCGACGCACGCGAGGTCGTACAGGCCGGCGAGATCGCGTTCTGGGTGGAAGGCGACGGCATCGCCATCGGCTATGGACGCACGCCCCTGTCTCGGCCGGGCGAGATTCGGCTGGCTGCCCGGGTGAACATCTGGGGCAGGGCCAGGGAAGACGTCCGCGTGCTCAAGGGCGTGCGCGAGGGCGAACGAATCACGGTCGCCCTGCACCCGGCGCAGCCGCCTGAGACAGGGTCATGAAAGCCCCGGCTCGCGCCCCCACGCCGCCACCGCGATGGTGCCGGTCCATCGCGTTGCTGGTCGTCGGTTGCACGGTTGCGCGCGCGTCGCCACACCCCGCCACCGTCGATCGCGCGCCGGTGAAACGGTCCGATGCGCGCCTTGGACCTATCCGCGCGTACATCAAGGCCGCGTGGCACAGTCTCGAGCGAACCCATCGCGACCTCGCGCTTGCAGCCCGTGATGCGAAGGTACCCCACAACGAAGGCGAGGCCTGGCCCGTCTACTACTCGGCCAAGGAAAATCCGGTTCGTATCGAAAGCATGCTGGATGCCGAAATGCCACCCTCCACGCGCCACCAAATCGTACTTCGACCCCTCTCCGAAAGCGCGCCGCCCGGACTGCTCTACTTGCCCCGCCCCTACGTGGTGCCTGGCGGACGCTTCAACGAGATGTATGGCTGGGACAGCTACTTCATCGTGCTTGGGCTGCTTCGCGATGGCGAGGTCGAGCTTGCCCGCGATATGACCGACAACTTTCTTTACGAGGTCGAACACTACGGGCGGGTGCTCAACGCGAACCGGACCTACTACCTCACGCGGTCGCAGCCGCCGTTTCTGACCGAGATGGTGCTCGCGGTTTATCGTGCAACCAAGGATCTGGGTTGGCTGGCCCGCGCCCTTCCCGCCGTGGAGACCTACTACCAGACGTGGGTCAGGGACCCGCACCTCGTACAACCGTCCGGCCTCTCACGCTACTTCGATCTCGGCGAGGGCCCGGCGCCGGAAGTGGTTGCCGGGGAGCGAGATGAACGTGGCAAAAACCACTACGACCGGGTCCGCGACTACTATCGCTCTCACGCCATTACCGACTACCCGCTCGACGACTTCTACGACCGCGCTCGCGACGAGCTGACGCCGCTTTACTACGAAGGCGATCGTTCGATGCGCGAGTCGGGCTTCGACCCCTCCAATCGCTTCGGCCCGTTCGGCGCTGATGTCGTTCACTACTTGCCCGTGTGCTTAAATTCTCTGCTCTACCGCATGGAGGTCGAGAGCGCGGAGATCGCGACGCTCCTCGGGCGCGCACCAACGGCGGCCGTGTTTCTCGAACGCGCCAAGTCTCGGCAGAAAGCTATCAATGCCCTGCTCTGGGATGAAGAAGCGGGCCTCTACTTCGACTTCAACTTCAAGACCGGCCGGCGACGGTTCTACCCCTTCGCGACGACGTTCTATCCCTTGTGGGCCGGGCTTGCCTCCCCTGACCAAGCCAAGCGCGTGCGCGACAACCTGGACCGTTTCGAGCGGCCCGGCGGCATCATGACCAGCACCTTCGTCAGCGGCAGCCAATGGGACGCACCCTACGGTTGGGCGCCGCTACAGCTCCTGTCCATCGAAGGACTGCGCCGCTACGGCTACGAGGAAGATGCCAGCCGAATCCAGGGCAAGTTCCTCTCGCTCGTGCTCGAGGTCTTCGAGGCGAGCGGCACGATTGTAGAGAAATACGACGTGCTTCGGCGCAGCTCGGACGTGAGCGCAGGCCTGCGCTTCGGCTACGACAGCAACGAAATCGGGTTCGGCTGGACCAACGGTGTGTTTCTCGAGCTCAGCTCAAGGTTCTAGTGACGAATGACGCACGCACGTCCTCCCTGGGTCGCAACCCCGGCCCCGCCATCTGCTAGTATGCGCGCCCTCGTGGACTGGAAAAACACACTCAACCTGCCCAAGACTGAATTCCCAATGCGCGCCGACTTGGCCCGCCGCGAGCCGCTGTGGCTCAAGCGCTGGGCCGACGAGAAACAGTACGAAAAGGTGCTGGCCGCGCGCGAGGGTGCCAAAGCCGAGCCCTACGTGCTGCACGATGGACCGCCCTACCCGACCGGCGGCATCCACTACGGCACGCTGCTGAACAAGGTGCTCAAGGACATCATCGTCCGCTCGCGCTTGCTCATGGGCAAGGCGGCGCGCTTCGTGCCAGGTTGGGATTGCCACGGTCTGCCCATCGAGCAGCAGGTGGAAAAGCAGTTCGGCGCCAAGGCCAAGCAGGACACGCGCGACTTTCGACAAAAGTGCGAGGCGCATGCGCGCAAGTTCGTGGACGTCATGCGCGCCGATTTCCGCCGGCTCGGCTGCTTCGGCATGTGGGACGAGCCCTACCTGACGCTGAACAAGGATTACGAAGCCACCATCGTGCGCGTGATGGCGGCCTTCGCGGCCAAGGATCTGCTCTACCGGGCCAAGCGCCCGGTGCACTGGTGCACCACGCACCTGACGGCCCTCGCCGAGGCCGAGGTTGAGTACTCCAATCACGTTTCACCGTCGATCTTTGTGCGCTTCCCGGTTGTGGCAGGCCAGCCTGCGCTAGAAGGGATCTTGGGCAAGACGCCCGCCGCGCTGGTCATCTGGACCACCACGCCGTGGACCCTCGCCGCCAACCTGGCCATCGTGGCCAACCCGGCGCTGGCGTACGTGGCGATTCCAGTTGAGCGGCCGGGCCAAACACGCGAGTTCCTCATCGTGGCGCGCGAATTGGCGGACGGATTCCTCTCCGCCTGCGGGCTCGTCGCTGCCACTAAGGAATCCTGGATCGAGATCGCGGCTGACAAGCTACAATCGCTGCGCGGACTGCGCTACCAGCATCCCTTCATTGCCACGCCCAAGTCGGACAAGGACTTCCGTCTGACCTTCGCCTCGCACGCGACACTGGATGCGGGCACCGGCCTCGTACATACCGCCCCTGGCCACGGCGCCGATGACTATGCGGTTGGCCGCAACGAGGGCTTGGAAGTGTATGCGCCCGTCGACGGTATGGGTCGCTACACCGCGGAAGTTCCCAACTGGGCCGGGTTGCAGGTCTTCGAGGCCAATCCGAAGATCGTCGCCCACCTCGCCGAGACCGGCTTCCTGCTCAACAAACCCGGCGAGCAGATCAAGCACCAGTACCCGCACTGCTGGCGGTGCAAGAACCCCATCATCTTCCGCGCCACCAGTCAGTGGTTCGCGCGCCTCGGCGACCTGGGCGACAAGACCAGCCTGCGCCAGCAGGCCCTCGACGAAATCGATCGTACGCAGTGGATCCCGGCCTGGGGTCGCGACCGCATCCGCGGCATGATCGAAGTGCGCCCCGATTGGTGTCTATCGCGACAGCGCGTGTGGGGCGTACCCATTCCCGCCTACCTTTGCAAAAAGTGCGACGAGCCCTTCCTCGAAGCCGCGGCCATGGAGCACGTGGCGAAGATTTTCGCCGCCGAAGGCTCAAGCGCATGGTTTGCCCGTCCGGTGAGCGAGCTCGCGCCGCTCGGCACGGCCTGCCCGCGCTGCCATAGCACGGACCTAGACAAGACCCACGACATCGTGGATGTGTGGTTCGAATCAGGCGTGTCGTGGGCCGCGGTGGCCGACGGCAAGCTCGTACCCAAGGGCGGCAAGGTCGATCTGTACCTGGAAGGCGCGGATCAGCACCGCGGCTGGTTCCATTCATCCCTGCTGGCGGCCGTTGCCGCGCGCGAATCCGCGCCTTACAAGGCGGTGCTCACCCACGGCTGGGTGCTCGACGAGCGCGGCAAGGTCTATTCCAAATCCGAAATCGAAAAGGCTCGCGCGGCCGGCATCAAGACCGACTACGTCGAGCCCAGCGTATGGATGGAAAAGAACGGCGCCGAGCTTCTGCGCCTGTGGGTCGCGGCCGCCGACTACCAGTCCGATGTGGTGTTCTCCAAGACCATCCTCGATCAGCTGGGCGAGTCGTACCGCAAGATCCGCAACACCTGTCGCTTCTTGCTCTCGAACTTGTACGACTTCGTGCCGACCCGCGATCTCCTTCCCGACGAGAAACTGCGCGAGCTGGATCGCCTGGCGCTGGTGGTCCTACGCGAACGGAATACTCAGATTCGCGATGCCTTCGAGCGCTACAGCTTCCACGATGCCGTGCGCTTGATGGTCGATTATCTGGTCACGGTGTCGGCCGAATACCTGGGACCGATCAAGGACGCGCTCTACTGCGAGGCCGCGAACTCGCCCGAGCGGCGCAGCGTGCAGACCGCGCTCTTTGAAATGGTGAAGACGGTCGCGACCTGGATGGCGCCCGTCATGTGCTTCTCGGCGCAGGACGTGGCGGACGAGCTTTTGCGCCTGACCGGCGCGCCATTGGATGTACACGGCCAGGTTTGGCCGAAGCCGGCCGCGGCAACGGAGACGCGATGGGAAACCGAGCTGCGCCCCTTGCGAGACGCCGTGTTGGCAAAGCTGGAGGCCTTCCGTGCGACAGGGCACAAAGCGCTGCATGCGAGCGTCATGGTGACGCCTGCCGTGGCCGAACGAGAGTCGTGGAAGAAGAATCTCGCGCACCTCATCGAGCTGTGCGAAGTGTCGACCATCACCCTCGCAGACGGCGACGCGCCGGCCACTGACGTCGCGGTGACCGAGGCGCCTTTGCCAGAATGCCCGCGCTGCTGGCGGCGCACCGGGGCCGCCTCCGGCCACACCCAAGAACCCAACCTTTGCATCCGCTGCGCATCCGTGGTCAGCTCATTGGTGACTCCATGACCGAGCAAATCTCGACCAAGAAACGCAATCTTCTTTTCGGCGTCTCCTCCGTGGTTTCGCTGGTGCTCGACCAATGGACCAAGGTCCTCGCACGCACGCATCTACAGCCGCTTGGACCGTGGAAGAGCAAGGTCATCGTCGCCGACTACTTCGATCTGCGCTATTCGGAAAACACCGGCGTCGCGTTCGGGATGTTTCAAAAACTGCCGGGCGGGCGCATCTGGCTGACCGTCGTTGCCCTGGCCGCTTTGCTCCTCGTCGGCTACTACCTTGTGCGCAGCAACCCACGCCAGTCGCGCCTTCACCTCGCCCTCGGGCTGGTGGGCGGTGGCGCCATCGGAAACCTGGTCGACCGCATCGCCTTCGGCCGAGTGACCGACTTCATCGTGTGGAAGGTGGGCACCCACGAGTGGCCCGCCTTCAACATCGCCGACGCGGCCCTGGTGGTGGGCGTCGCCCTTATGGCGCTCGACATGTTGCTGGACAAGCGCGGTCACTCGGCCGCAGCCCGGGGACCAGCGAGCAGCGGAGAGCAGTAGGCGGCAAGGAGCAGGGAGCAAGGAGGATGCGCCCTGTTCTGATCGATTTTGGCATCGACATCCCGCTGCTCGGGCACCTGGATCTGCCGTCGTACTTCGTTCTGCTGTCACTCAGCTTCGTGATCGGCGCGTGGATGACTTATCGCGAGGCGCCGCGCCTCGGGCTCGACCGCGAGCGCGTGCTCGACCTCAATATCTACATCGTGATCTGGGCCATCGTGGGCGCGCGCCTGCTTCACGTCATCGCCGACGGCCACCTGCACGACTACGTCAACCTGTGCGTGGACAATTTCAAGGTGCGCGCTACCGAGGCCAAGGTCAGCTTCTGCAACGCCAGCAGCGAGTGCGGCTACGACTACGTCTGCAACCTGGCGGCCCACACCTGCCACCCGCCGCGCGACTGTTTCGCGGTCTTCGAGGTCTGGCGCGGCGGGCTCGCCTTCTACGGTGGATTCTTGTTCGCCACCGCGTTTGGACTGTATTTCGCGCGCAAGCATCGCATGGGCATGTGGAAGGTAGCGGATCTATGCGCGCCGTGGATCGCCTTCGGCTTGGCCCTCTCGCGCTTTGGTTGCTACCTCAACGGCTGCTGCTACGGCAAGGTCACGCATGTGCCATGGGCGGTGCGCTTCCCCATGGGCAGCCCGGCCTGGGAGGCGCAACGCGAGGCTCACCTTATCGGCGACCATGCCGCCGCCCTGCCCGTCCATCCAACGGAAATCTATCTCTCGCTGCTCAATCTCGTCACCTTCGCGGTCCTATACTTCGCCATCCGGCGGCGCAAGCGCTTCGACGGACAAGTCTTCGCGTGGCTGCTCATTCTCAAGGGCGTGTTTCGATCCTTCGTCGAAATCTGGCGCGACGACGAACGCGGCGTGCTCTTCGGTTGGCTGTCGACCTCGCAGATCATTTCGCTGCCGCTCATCGCACTTGGCATCTACTTGCTGGTTCGACACCGGACAGACGCAGCTCCCACGCCACAAGCCGCCGCATGAGGCCCGCACTCTTCTTCATCGGCTCGGGCGCGCACGCCTTTCCCGTGCATTCCTACGGATTCCTCATCGCCGTCGGGCTCGTGGTCGGTGTGGCGATTTCGCTTCGCCGCGGGCGCAGCGTCGGTATCGAAACCGGCGCCACGCTGGATCTGACCTTCTATGCCCTCTTGGTTGGACTGGTGGGCGCCCGTGTGCTCTATGTCCTCATGCACGTGGGCGAGTACGCGCGCCTGTGCGGCGGGGTCGGCCTGCCGCGTTCGCTGGGCCAGAAGGTCTACGACTGCACGGCGCCCTTGCGCTTCTGGCAAGGCGGTCTGGTGTTTCTTGGCGGGGCCGTCCTCTCGGCGGTGGTGATGCTCTTCTATGCCCGGCGCAGGGGCCTCAAACTTGGCGATGTCGCCGACGTGCTGGCCCCATCGGTCAGCATCGCCCACGTTTTCGGCCGCATCGGCTGTTTCCTGGTCGGCTGCTGCTACGGCAAGCCGTGGGCAAACGGCGTCCACTTTCCGCCCGACAGCGTCGCCTACTCGGAGTACCTCGCCCACCGAGCCATCATGGTCGGCGCGCCGAGCACGCCCGGCGTGCACCCCACCCAGCTCTACGAATCCGCTGGCGAGCTTCTCATCTTCGTCGGCCTGGTATGGCTGTGGAAGCAGCGCAAGTTTCCCGGAGCGATCGCCCTCGCCTACGCCTTCGCCTACGGCATCCTCCGTTTCTTCATCGAAATCTTCCGCGGCGACGACGTCCGCGGCTTTCTCTTCGAGGCTCGCCTTCCCGGCCTCGCGCGACTGCTGGGACTTTCGCCCACCGAGCCGATCTTCCTGTCAACCGCGCAGGCCACATCGATTGGGTTGATGGTGGCCGCAGCGATCGTCTATTCGATTCTTCGGCGACGGACCGTGTTTCGACCGCGGCCCGCTGGGGAAGATTGACCACAGAGACCACAGAGGACACAGAGCCCGGAGATAAAGGGGTTTCCGGATCTGGATCCGAACCCTTTCTTCCTCTTCCCCCTCTGTGTTCTCTGTGTCCTCTGTGGTCTTCTTCTGCTACGTCCCCGCCACGGTCACCTTCGCCACCCGGAAGGTCGGGCATTGTACCGACGAGCGCGTGTCGATGTCGTCGGCGACCACGTCGATGCCTTTCCACAAATCGTCGAAGTTGACCGAGATGGTGACCTCGCTGACCGGGAAGGCGTGCTCGCCGTTTTCGATCCAGAAACCGGCGGCGCCCTGGGAAAAATCCCCGGTAACCGGATTGAATCCAAAGCCCATGAGCGCGGTGATGTACAGGCCCTGCGCGACGTTGGCGGCCTCCTTGGCGCTGCTCTCGCCCGGCCGGAGAATGAAATTCGAGGTGGTCACGTGTGGTCCGCCGCCCAGCCCGCGCCCGGCCGAGGCCGTGGACTTGCGGCCCAGCTTGCGCGCCGAATAGACGTCGAGCAGGAAGGTGCGCAGCACACCCTCGGAGACGACGACGTTGGGCCGCACCGCCAGGCCCTCGCTGTCGAAGGGCCGCGACCCCGGCGCCCGTGGCAGCAGTGGATCGTCGACGATGTTGACCAGCGGCGAGGCGACAAGCGTGCCCTCGCGCTCGGCGAGATAGCTGTTCTTGCGCCAGACCGCGCCGCCGGAAATCAGACCCGCGAACTGCCCCAGAAGCGAACGCCCGGCCTCGGGCGAGAACACGGCCGGCACCTGGCACGTCGCGACCTTGCGGGATCCTATCTTGGCCACGGTTCTGCGCGCCGCCTCGATGCCAACCTCTTCCGCGGCCTGCAAGCCGGCTACGAAGCGGTTCGACGTGTAGTGATAACCGTTGCGCTTCTTGCCCTCGCGGTCGTCGCACACCGGCTGGACGACGAACGAGACGTTGCTGCCCCGGTAGGCCGCGGAGAATCCGGCCGACGTGGCAAAGGCGACCGCGCCCACGCCCCGGCCGAAAATCGAGCCCTCGGAATTCACCACGCGCGCATCGAACTTCAGCGCCGCCTGCTCGCCCGCCTTCGCCCAGCGCATGGCCTCGGCCACGTCGATGGACAATACCGATTCGTCCCACAGATCCAGCTCGGGGATGGCCCGCGCCATCTCTTCGCGGTCAGGCAGCGCGGCCAGCGGCTCAGGCTCGGAAAGGCGGCACAGTGCCACCGATTCCTCGGCAAAACTCTTCATGGCTTGCGCGTCGAAGTCGGACGTATACGTGACCGCGGCCCGATCCTCCTTGAGCACGCGCAGCCCGAGCCCGCGGCTACCGGCCTCTTTGACGAGCTCCGGTTCGCCCATGCGCACTTTGACTTCCAGCTCGGCCCCGTCGCGTACCAGCACCTCGGCGCCGTCCGCACCCGCGCGCAGGGCCAGGCTCAGCATCTGCTCGGCCAGCTCCTGGCAGACCTTCTCGCTTGCGACCTTGCGCTTTCCTTGTTCCGCGCTCATGCCGCCTTCGTGCCTCCCACCGTGATCTGCGCGATCTTGACCGTGGGGGTTCCGATGCCGACGGGAACCGACTGGCCGTCCTTGCCGCAGGTCCAAGTCCCGTCGGAGAGCAGAAAATCGTGCCCCACCATGGTCACGTTGCGCAGCACCTCGGGACCGTTGCCGATGAGGTTCACACCGCGCAGAGGAGCCGTCAGCTTGCCGTCCTCGATGAGATAGCTCTCGGTTAGCGAGAAGACGAAGTCGCCGTTCGAGATGTTCACCTGGCCGCCCGAGAAGCGCTTGGCGTACACGCCGCGAGCGACCGAACCGATGATGTCCTGGGGATCGTCGTTTCCGGCAAGCAAGAGCGTATTGGTCATGCGCGGCATGGGTGGCTGACGGAAACTTTCGCGGCGGCCGTTGCCGGTCGGCTTGGTGCCGAAGTGGCGTGCCGAAATGCGATCCTGCATGTAACCCACCAGGATGCCCTTTTCGATCAGGGTATTGCGCCCACCGCTCGTGCCTTCGTCGTCCACATTGATCGAGCCTCGTGCGCCGGCGATGGTGGCGTCGTCGACCACCGTACACAAGCTCGACGCCACTTGCTTGCCCATCTGGCCCGAGTAGTTGCTGGTCTTCTTGCGGTTGAAATCCGCCTCCAGCCCGTGTCCGACCGCTTCGTGCAGCAAGATGCCGGATTCACCGGCCGCGAGCACGACCTCCATGGGACCGGCCGGCGCCTCCTGGGCGTGCAGCATGGCGACGGCCAGGCGGGCCGCCTCGCGACCGTGATCCTCGGGCGTCGATCCAGGCTCGGCGAATAGATCGAGCCCACGGCGCTTGGCGGTGCCCGAGCGTCCGGACTGGCGCTTGCCCTTCTCTTCCGCCATGGCGCTGACGCCGAGGCGAACCATGGGCTGCCGATCGCGCGCCATGGTTCCGTCCGAGCTGACCACAAGAACGTCGGACCAGCCTTCGGCGAAACCGGCCTCGACGCGAACGATGCGCGAATCGTAGGCCCGCGCCGCTGCGTCCACGCGACGAAGAAGCGCGACCTTCTCTTCCCCAGAACGCGAAAGCGAGATTTCGTGCACCGGATAGAAACTGGGAAGAACCTTCTTCGCCAGCGCCACCGGAGCGGGCGAGCCGCCATGGGAAGCGATCTGTCCCGCGGTGCGGGCCGCATCCATCATGCGCGATTCGGAAAGCTCCTCGGTGTAGGCGTAGCCCGAGGCAACTCCGCGCACAACCCGCACTCCCAAGCCAAGCACGATGGCCCGGCCCACCGTGCGCACGCGGCCTTCCTCGAAGGCGAAGTCGCTGGAGGAGCGGTACTCGAAGTACAGATCCGCGTGCTCTCCACCCGAGGCCAGCGCCACGCTCAGCAGCCGCTCCGCGACGCGCGCGTCGATAGCATCCAGCGGTGTGGCGGGGAATAAGAAGACGGCGTCGGAGTGCAATTCGTCTTTCACGAAACAACCTCAGGCCGGCGATCCTGAACCGACGGCGGTCCCTGCACCAGCGGAATCACGACCTGAAGTTGTGCAAGATAGGGCTAGGATTTCGTCGGCGATTTGAAGGGCGGACTTGCGCCCAGATCCTCGCCACTCGTGACGCGAATCTTGGTCAGCCCACGAACCTCGACCTGGCGAATTCGCTCGCGGGTTAGGTTCAAAATGGCGCCGACCTCTTCCAGCGTGATCCCGCCACGGTCGGCGACATCGAGAGCGCAGGTCTCCGCCATTTCCCACACCTCAAGGTGCGGGAAGTTGAGCTTGATGGCCCCACTCTGCGGATTCACGTCCAGATACAGGTGGTGTTCGCAGCTGACAAATGGGCAGGGCCGCTCCATCTGCTGGCATTCCGCGCGCAACTTGGGTCGCTCGATGTCCTCCGGGTAGACCAAGGACATCGCCAAGCGCTTCTCGTCACGAGTCAGGCGCTTGGGTGCGATGGTCTTGGACCGGAATCGGCCGTCACGCGACGGACGTACCTTCAATCGGATTTTGGCCACCTCAGGCTGCGGCGATTCTTCCGCTTGTCCTGCGGCCTCGTCCTCCTCAACTTGGCTATCCAATCTCTCTTCGGCCATGGTTTTTCTTCCTTGGACGCGGTGGTCGGAGCCCGCGTCAGAACAGATCGCTGCCGCTCCCGACGGCAGTGCCCGCGGCCGACGCACCGGCGCGAGCAGAAAGACTTGCTTCGACTCCCGAGATCCGCCGGATCAGCTCTCCGGCGGCTTGCTTGGCAGCGACAATTTCGGCTTCAATGGTTGCGCGTCGATCCGGAGTGAGCGTGGGGCCCTTGGCCTCGCGCTCGAACCCGGCAATCAGTTCGCGCACGCCCTTTTCGACTTGCTCGATCTCCTCCTTGAAGCGAGCGAAGGAGTGCTGGATGTCCTCGATGGTCAGGTCCTCGGCCATCATCGAGCGCACCTGATTCACGCGGCGGACGACCTCGGCGGGATACATCCCGCACGAGCCGCGGTGCTTGCCCTTGCGCCCGACGCGCACCGAACGCGGCAGAAGACCGAGCTGCACGTACTTGCGCAAGGTGGCCTCGGAGAAGCGAAAACCCCGCGCGGTGAAGAGATCCACGATCTGACGTGAGGTCAGTCCGTCGGGCCACTGGCGCTCGATCTCGCTCAGCTCTTCCTCGACCAGAAGCCCCGACGTCCGGCCCCTCGCAACCGGGCTCTCGCTGGCGGACTGGCTCTGGCGCTTCTCCATCGTAGGATTGTCACTGTATTCCACTCGGTATCGTATATTCAATATACTAAATTACTACTTGTTTGTTCAGGTGGGATAGTCAGACAAGTCGCCCGCCTAGCCCACGCTCATGCCGGAACAGGTGTCGTCGCGCTCACGAGACGTGGAAACCGCCCCAGGTCTCCACCGCCGGTGAACGCCCCGGAACATGATCGCGCGGAGACGCCGGGACTTCCGGGGCGGGCTAGCCCCAATGCCAGTCAGATAAGCAGCTAGCCCCCGAATATTTCAGGGAAAGATGCCCTC
>OBLT010000861.1_pt1 | contig 19628 bp, 27 predicted proteins | sample 1518721 | NCBI WGS metagenome assembly OBLT01 (sample SAMEA3539307, study PRJEB22396) | soil metagenome | biome: tundra; feature: field; material: soil | place: USA | collected 2010-05 | depth 0.15 m | reverse complement strand
TTTAATGTGGATGATGTAACTCTTTACCCACCCGAAAAGGCTGAAAGCGCTTTAAAAGAATACAACCATTATTCTGCACAGTTGCTCGCCATGCATGAAGGCGTGCCGGGCCATTGCCTGCAGGGAATATATAATAATAAAAAATCTCCCGATGTTTTGCGTTCCGTATTTACTAACGGGGCAATGATTGAAGGATGGGCTGTATATTCAGAGGGGATGATGGTTGAAAACGGATGGGGGAATGGTGCTCCGGAAATGGAACTGGAATTGGGTGTATGGAGACTCAGAGAACTTGCGAATGTGCTTGTTGATTATGATTTGCAATGCCTGAATATACCAAAAGAAAAGATTGTTCATTTGCTATCCAAAGAGTGTTTTCAGACTGATGCGCAGGTGGAGGAAAAGTACCATAGGGCGACTGTTTCGCAGGTGCAGCTTTGTTCTTATTATACCGGTGCAACAGCTATCCAAAAGCTCCGGGATGAATATAAAGCGAAAATGGGTAACCGATATAGCCTGAAGGACTTTCACGAAAAGTTTTTGAGCTTTGGCAGCTCACCGGTAAAGTATATACGCGAAATGATGATGCAATAAATAGGGAAGATAAATTCTTTATTCATTTAAAGCCGGGGGATGTGCATCTCTGTAATTTTCTCCTGATTAAAATTTCATGGATCAAATAGGTAAAACGGGAACCCTGATGCACGCACAAACCTGCCCCGCCAAAACCCTGACTTTTTGTTGTAATAAGTTTGAAAAAAATCTCTAATTGCATACCAAATTCATTTTATCATTTATTTTTATAGTTTTATAAAAATTATTTAGGAGGGTGACCGGGGCATAATCCATTGCTAAGAAGGATCTGCCTGGTTTTTTATAAAATCCGGCACTTTAAATTTTTTAATTGGCCTAATCAATACAATGGACAGATTTCAGCAATTTTACAGAAGTTTAAAAAAACTCTGGAATACCTTAGGCCCCGGCCTTATTACCGGCGCCAGTGATGACGACCCTTCAGCCATAACTACCTTTTCGCAGGCAGGGGCACGGTATGGTCTTGATACTTTGTGGATCGCTGTTTTGGCATTTCCCATACTGGCGGTGATCCAGGAAATGTGCGCCCGTATAGGCATTGTAACCGGCAAGAGATTGACCGGTGTAATCAAAACTTACTACCCTCCCTGGGTATTATATACATTAATCTTATTAAGCTGTCCTGCCTTCCTGCTGAATATAGGCTCCGATATAGCCATATTAGGTGACGTGGGTAATTTGATATTTCCATCATTGCCTGCATTGTATTGCAGTATAGGGTTTACCGTTATACTCTTCATCTTAATTTTGCTTCTTCCTTATAATAAGATGGCAATAGTTATGAAACTTACCTGCCTGAGCTTGTTGTTGTATTTGATAGTACCTTTTCTCATAGCTCAGAATCCCGCATTAATACTTAAAAATACCTTTATTCCTTCTTTTCATTTTGATAAGGAATTCCTTTTAATGGTTACGGGTTTAACCGGAGCAATCATTTCGCCTTATTTATTTTTCTGGCAAACATCTTCAGAAGTTGAAAACCTTTCCCTAAAAAATCCGGGCAAAAAAAGAACGACAAGACCTATTTTCGTTACGATGCGAAAAGACATCCTGTCAGGAGCTTTCTTCGCAGTTCTTATCATGTACTTTATCATCCTGGCCACCGGTACCATTCTGCATGGTCATACGAATAGTATTGAAACCATCAGTGATGCAGCCCTAGCTTTAAAACCTCTGGCCGGTAACCTTTCTTACATATTGTTTTCGGTAGGCATCATCGGAACGGGATTTTTAATCATACCAATTTTGAGCTCTTCCATCTCTTATATTCTTACAGAAGCATTTAACCGCAAATCAGGGCTTAGTATGCTTCCGGGTGAGGCAAAACTGTTTTACATAATAATTGGTGTAGCTATGGGAATGGGTGTGGCTATGCATTGGCTCCACATCAGGCCCGTAAAGGCGCTCCTTGCAACAACCCTGCTTTATGGGATTACTGCCCCTTTCTTAATAGGTATCATTTTACATGTCGCCAACAATAAAAAGATCATGGGGCAATTCCGTAACAGGCGCCTGTCTAATGTGGCTGGATTTGCCGCATTAATATGTATGTTGTCGACGCTTTTAATATTAGTATTTTTATAGGAGCGGAATAATAGATTTATGATTATTTACCTGCGAATACTTTCCCGGAGACAAGAGAAAATGTGTGACATTAAACCGAGGAATAGTTAATAACATAAAAATCAAATCAATCTGTATGAAAATCATTATTTACCTGGTATTACCCTGCATGCTCCTTGTGGCCTGCAGTGGAAATGACTATAAGGATATGGCGCAAAATAAAGCCCTTCCATTAAAGGGAACATGGAAACTCATTTCAGGGACGCTTATAGAAAAGGGAGATACTACCGTAACAGATTATACGAAGGGTATATCTTTTATAAAAATAATTAATGATACGCATTTCGCTTTTCTTAGCCATGATGTACATAATGGCAAAAATGCTGATTCGGCTTTTAGCGCCGGCGGTGGACCATACACGCTAAAGGATAGTTTATATACAGAACACCTGGAATATTGCAATGACCGCCAATGGGAGGGCAACGATTTCAATTTTACGATTGCCATAACCAATGATACGCTCACTCAAACAGGTATAGAGAAGGTTGCTAACACCGGCATAAACAGGCTTAATATTGAAAAGTATTCCAGGATACGGAACTAAAAAAAAATAAAGCAAGGATAATTTTGGGTAGCGGATTATATTTAATCTTTTTTTTACCAGACTTGTGAGATGCGAATTGCGATAAAAACGAAAGATTTAAAGACGAGCACAATGGGCATGCTGAATAATTGAAATCAATTTTGATTGACAATCATGAAAAAATTAAATTTATCATATTATTTTTTATTAATAGTGTGTTTAAATCTATTTAGTTGCACTAAAAATAAATTAACCCCTGATGGCAAACCTATTTCTGATGGACCAAATAATATCGTGAGGGTTGACGTAAATGCAAATTCATATTATGATCTATCTATTGCTGAAACGAATAATAATACTAATAATATTCAATTCCAATTCATAAAAGATAGTTTAATTAAGTCCTTTGAATATGCATTCAAAGGACTTATTGGAGAAGAACTTTTTATTGAAGTCTGGTCACCGGGGGGAACTATTGCAAGTTGCGACATATATTTTAAAGGTCTAAAGGTTCCTCTTTCCCAACAAGCAATTGACTCATTCCAGGGAGGCCCACCTTCGCATATTAATGTTACCTACAAAATTGGGGACTAATCAGAGATGGCTTTTCCAACGCAGTCAAGGAATTACCTTTTTTTTGAATTTTAAATTATGTGTGGTGCAAGGTAGTTTCATGAAAGCAAAATAAGAGAATGAGACCTCAATTTTTTATCCGCTTTTCCAGATGATTTTTCAGCAAAGTTATTTGTGCCAACATCAATATTGCTGATAAAAGAATTACGATTATAGTTATCCGGGAAAATTCAAATAAATGCAGGTCACTGATACTATTCATAAAATTTTTCATACCAGGGCCAAAAGACCAGGCCTGCCTACCACTTTGTGCGCCACCATTTACAAAAAGGTAAACCATGGTTGCAATAATGCCACCAAAAATAATAAGCCAGCCCGTTTTGGAAATTAAGGGTTTATAAACAGTTGCCGTACTCTTTTCCATCGCCAAAACGCCGGTCATAACCTTCGAGGTAAAATCATGGGAGGGCGATTCCAATGGTGTTTCCTTCATTGCCCTTGCAATAAATTGTTCTATATTCTTATCGTTGTTCTCTTTCATAATATGCTGATATTTCGGGTTCAAAACGTGCTTTCAGGAGTGATGCCAGCTTTTTTCTGCTTCGGTATAATCTTATCTTAACATTATTCTGAGTGATACCGATAATTTTTGAAACCTCCTCTAACGATTGTTCCTCGAAATAATACAAGGTTAATAAAAAACTGTCCTCACCCGGCAACTCCTGCAAACAATCCTGAATCATTTGTTTGCGCTCCTTCTCTTCAATTGAATCCAACACATTAATTATAGGCTCCGTTTCCTGTTCGTTAATTTCATCTATGTCGGCAATAGCTTGAAATCTTTTGTTCTTCTTTAACCTGTCTAGGCATGTATTAAATGCAACTTTATAAATCCAGGTTGAAAATTTAGATTCCCATTTAAACTTATCTAATGATTTATATACTTTCAAAAAGGTATCCTGCGATGCTTCCTCAGCTTCCTGCCTGTCTTTCAGTAATTTCAATGATAGCGTAAACACCATATCCTTATAACGGTCAACCAATGCCGCAAATGCATTTTTATCTCCCTCCTTCACCAAGCGGATATAATGCTGATCGTTTAATTTATCCATATTATCAATAATGAGACGACGTTTATCCTGTGCCGGTTACAGGTAACCATGAATTTCTCCGGTAATTCTGTAACCAGAATCGAAAATGTGTCGTCATACAAGATGAACAACATAAAATTATTTAATTAAAAACAAATCATTATGGAACCAGAAATATTAATACCGGTCAGCGTTTTCCTGACAATCTTTGGCATTTTTTACTTATTTCTATCAACCCGGAACAAAGAGCGCCTTGCATTGATTGAAAAAGGAGCTGATGCCAGTATTTTCATGAAAGGAAGCCAAAATGGAATACCTTCCGGCAGGATCATTATTTTAAATTTAGCCTTATTGCTTATAGGCATTGGTGTTGGGGTTTTTATTGCCCTTCTACTGGCTACCTATACTTCCCTAAACCAGGATGCCATTTATCCCGCAACCATATTTACTATGGCAGGCATAGGATTATTTGTGGGTTTCCGTTTGACAACGAATATGGAAAAAGAACAGAAGTAATTTGTAAAGATTTGGTTGATTCCTGACAAAGTTTTCCTGCTGAACCTTTTAGCAGGAGTGGTACATTACGCTAATAATCATAAAGGAATAACTTTGTCGATAGAACGCCAGAAGCAGCATCTTTTGCTATTTTCCAGGATTATCGATTTTAAATTGAAATAAAGTATTAACCGGCTTCTTACATACTATCTACTGACATACTTGTTTTAAGAAGATGGATTGAGTCAGACGCGGTGGCATTTATTGAAATGAATAAGGATACTGAATTAATGAAGTATTTCCCCAAAACTTTAAGTAAAACAGAGACTTTGGGAATGCTTAGAAAAATAAAACTCAATTTTGAAAAGAATAATTTTGGGCTATTCGCAGTTGAAGAAAAATTGATAAAACAGTTTATAGGATTTACCGGGTTTGCTATACCAACCTTTGAAAGTTTTTTTATGCCTTGTGTTGAAATTGGCTGGTGTTTCAAAAAAGAAGTATGGTTAATGGCTTTGCTACAGAGGCTGCGAATGCTTGTTTGAAGTATGGGTTGACAATTTACATTTTGAAAAAGTAGTTTCATTTACTTCATCGCTAAGTAAGAATTCGGAAAGCGTTATGCAAAGAATTGGTATGAAATACGTTGCTAATTTCGATCATCCCAAAATAGAAAAGGAGAGTTTGCTTTGCTCTCATGTCCTTTCCGAGATTAATAAAGTCCAGTTTAATGTGTTGAACAAATAAAATAGCTGTCTCCTGCGCACTTGAAAATATGTTGTCTCCAGAAAGGTTGTCCAAAAAAAGGAACTAGCGTTAACCGTTGTATGACCCCTGCGAATCTGATGAGGCGGCATAATCCATCACCACCAATCCTACATTTCAGGCATAAGCATCGTCTCGTGTACTTCGATGGTAGCTTCGGGATGCCAGCCGGACAAATGTGGATGACCTGTTAGCAGGTCCATCAATTCTTCCCAATTTTCCGCCTCAAGAAATGAATATCCTGCTACGTCTTTTGTGCTCGGCGTTAAAGATCCTTCTGCGGTCAGGCTTTTCCCGCCACCGAGGGGAGCGCCAAGGTCAATGAGTCTGCTACCCAATCTTTCAGCCCAGGCATTCCACATGGCCATACCTGCTTCAAGCTGTTCGGGAGTATTATTTGCTGTTTGTGCCATTGCATCCATCGGAGCGTGATAAATGATCAGGAATCTTTTTCCGCTTTTTTGTACCGGTTTTGGTGCTAGTTTCCCGGCAGCTTTTTTCACAGCTTTTTTTGCTGTTTTTTTTACTGCTTTTTTGACAACCTTTTTAGCTGCCTTCTTCGGGCTTATTACTGGAGCTTTTTTAACCGCTTTCTTAACCGCTTTCTTTGCTGCTTTTTTAGGAGCTTTCTTTGATGACTTTGCCATTTGAATGATTTTATAGTTAAAGAAAAAATTTATATAATTTCCTAAATTTAAGATGTTTTCTAGCTACTCCAAAATAAAAAACGGCTGCCGTCAAAAAGTTCTTTAAATGGAGCCCATAAAGGACAATTAGCAGACATTTATCGACCTGAGCGGATCCTGCCAAAGGCTTTTCATACTTCACTGTGGGCACTCCTGCATTTTATTTAATGATAGCTTAATATGCTCTTCAGGAAGTATCAATTTTTATTTTGTAACTTTTTTTTTCACTTAAACAACAAGGAGGTTATTATGAAATTTATGGTAACATGGAGGATACATCCCGACAAGAGACAAGCTGTAATAAATGCCTTTTCTAAAATGACAGCACCCGATGACCATAAGGATATGGCTGATAAGACAAAATTGATTGGCCGTTGGCATGACCTTAGCTCCGCTTCTGGTGTGGCTATCTGCGAATCTGATGATGCCCTGGCAGTGGCAAGCTGGGCGCTAAACTGGAACCCAAGTCTTGACCTGCAAACAACCATGGTGTTGGATGAAGAAGAAGCAAGGACAGTAGGCAGAAGTAAAATGGCTGCAGCTAAATAAAGCCCAATAATTATTTTATTTTAAATTAAGGGGCAACGAAATCTGCGTGGCGCTTTCACATGGTGAAAGCGAATGTATTGGTTTGTGCCTGAACGAAGATTTATTGGTAAAAAATGAAAACAAATACTAAACAATTTCACTTGCTTCATAATTTTTCTCTAATCTTGTAATTATGAATGCTACTGAACTCAAAAATATACAAGCGCCGCTTAAGGACAAATACCGCGAGCAGCCGGAGTCTGCTGTTATAACTTTAAAGGCACAGGGAAAAATCGGCGAAGGTATATCCTGCAAAGTGGAAACGGGCAAAGCTATGGTGGAAGCAGGACTTCACCCGGCTACTGGTGGTAGCGGTCAGCTCTTATGCTCAGGAGATATGCTACTGGAAGCATTGGTGGCATGTGCAGGAGTAACCTTGCAGGCAGTGAGTACTTCTATTGGAATTATGATAAGAGATGGAATTATTAAAGCAGAAGGGGACCTTGATTTTAAAGGAACTTTAGGTGTTTCAAAAGAAGTTCCCGTAGGCTTTAAAAGTATCCGATTGTCTTTCGACCTGGATACCGATGCCACAGATGAGCAAATGGCCAGTATTAAAAAACTTACCGAAAGATACTGTGTGGTATATCAAACCCTCACGAAAGGTGTTCCGGTTGAAACGCATTACCAGGCATCATAACGGTAACCATTAATTGTACAAACTATTCAAAATTATAAAACCCGCTTCATGCGGGTTTTATTCTATCAAAATCACCTTTGTGATTAATTCTGAGCAGTAGCGGGGCTGATCTGCGTATCAACTTCAGTGATCTTGTTTGCTGGAAAGCCGCCTTTTTGAGCATGCTCCCTGATGAGGTCTTCGTTCTCTGCCTTGTAAACACAAAAAATCTTGTCACCGGTCACATAACTTTGAATCCACTGGATCTGTGGGCCCATTTCTTTGAGAACTGCAACAGACTTTTGAGAAATAGCTTTTAATTGTTCGGGAGTTAAATTACCTGCGCCAGGTATATCCCTTTCGATAAGATAGGTCTTCATGGTTGGTGAGTTTTTTGTTGTTGAAATGTTAGATGCAACGGAGGTTTGTGCTATGGAAGCATAACCGGCGAAAAGCATGAAAGCGGAGAGCAGCGTGCGATTGATAATTGATTTCATAAATTTTATTTTTAATGATTTAGAAAGACTTAAAGGTAGTATTGACAATAAGGGGAGGGCTATAACAATTCATTCAATAAATGGAAAACAACCTGTTACAAATCGTTCAAAAAATGGTAAAATTATTTCAGGTTGAAAAATGAATTAATGAAGCAGGCCGAGATAAGCCATGGGCAGCAGGCCATATTTCTTCTTAAAACACTTCGTAAAATAGGAAGCACTGGTGAAGCCGGAATCAAAGGTAATTTGCGAAATATTATAGCGTAATTTTTGCATCAGTTCTTTTGCTTTTTCAAGCCTGTATTCTTTCAGGAGTAAGTTAGGAGACAGGGATGTTAATGAAACTGTTTTTCTATACAATTGTGAAGTACTCATTGCCATGACGCGGCTATAATCAGTTAAATTGAAATCAGCATCATGAAAGTTTTCTTCCAATTTGGTAAATAATAATTGCAGCAAACTCTCATCATGAAGTGGGAGGGAGAAAAAATTTTTCTTTTTATTTAGAAAGAAATCTTTTGCTACCAGTTCTTTAACGGGCGAGGCTACTGCGATTTGAAAATTGCCTGTAATAAAACACATACTATCTGCAAATTGTATCGTATCACCAAACAGTTGATTACTTTTTTCAACCGGTTCACCGGCATTGATGGCTATTCTGAAATTTAATATATCCAGGCGTGCATCCTGCATTTCATGTTGAATGGCTAAAGCGCACGCCACTGCTTTTGACGCTGAAGAAAAGGAAATAATAAATCCGCTGCTTTCATGTTCCGCTTCACGTCCGCTGTAAGTTTTAAGGTTTTTTCTGATTATGTTGTTTTGGATCTCCAGCAATTCATTGGCTTTTTCTTTGCCAAACCGATGCCGAAGCAAATTGGGGTCGGTAGTCTTCGTGACTAACAGAATGCGAAAAGAAGGGTCTGCAAAAACCTTCAACCCGTCTTCAGAAATCACTGCCGATTCAGGGTCATAAATGCGGCCTAAAAAGGAGCTTACCAGGTTGTTGTCAACTTCTATTATTTTGTTGGGGATTAATCCGTGCGCCTTTCGGTGCATTTCCTCAACAGCCTGCTGGTCCGGAGCCTCAACAAGGCAAAATATACTTTCCCTCTCTTCATCTATCCAGTAGGTCATACATTTACAACGATGCTCTACCTGGTGTATCAAATCTTTGCTATGCGCTTCTGCGACGTCTTTTGCCTTAACACCCGGTACAATATGAACATCCATGAAGATAGGCATAACTTAAATTGTCTTCGGAAAGATAAGTATTTTTTTCATGGTTTTGGAAGCCCGGGTTTTAAGGATGAATGTTAACTAAAAAGTATTTCTAATAGTGCTTGTGGCTACCGGATTCCATATTCATGGGCTTTCGGCTTCAAATACAAAATGGTTTGACTGAATATATGTGGGTCTGCTGGTTCATTGCATCCCGTCTTCCCTACCTTTACAAGAAAATTGTATGTCTGAAGATCTGAACATTTTAAAAGGAAGCAAGGCTGAAGAATATCAATCTTTGGTTCCTCAGATAAAAGGCTTGCTTACGGGAGAAGCTGACCTCGTCGCCAATATGGCAAATGTTGTAGCAGCGCTTAAAGAACAATTTCAATGGCTTTGGGTGGGCATTTATGTAGTAAAAGATAATGAGCTTGTGTTGGCTCCCTTCCAGGGGCCGGTAGCATGCACAAGAATACAAAAGGGGAGGGGTGTTTGCGGAAGTTGCTGGCAGCAGGCTAAGGCACTTATTGTTGCTGATGTTGAAAAATTTCCAGGGCATATAGCTTGCAGTAGCTTATCCAAATCAGAAATAGTGATTCCGGTAATAAAAGATGGTGAAGTTGTTGCCGTTTTGGATGTGGATAGCGAAGAGTATAATTTTTTTGATGATACTGACAAGCAGTTTCTTGAGGAGATTGTAGGGTTGATTAATTTCTGAATACGTTTATGCTTTTCTTATCTAAAGGTATTTGATCATAACATGTAAGAGGCCTTTAATACAATATTAAACAAAAGACCAAAATATGGAGACTCACGCAGACCTTTTGCATCATGCGCCGGGGAAAAAAATCGGGCATTATTTTTTTGAATTCTTAATGCTATTTCTCGCGGTCTTTTGCGGCTTTATAGCCGAGAACTGGCGTGAACAACTAAAAGAGCATGAGCGTGAAAAGGAATTTATTCACTCTATAGTAGAAGATTTAAAATCAGATTCCCTACAGTCCGGAATAATACTATTGCAATTGAAAGGAAAAAGCAAAGGCATCGATAGTGTTCTTGCTGAATTATCCTCTCCTGGAATTTTGAAGAACTCCAATGATGTTTACCGGTTATGGACACAAAACCTGGATCTGAAAACTTTTGTTTCAAATGACAGAACCATCCAGCAATTGAAAAACAGCGGCGAATTAAGACTAATAAGAAATAAGGCAGTTTCAGACAGGATTATGCAATATGATCAAACAGTGAAAAATTATTACCGGCAAACCGATTTAATGTATAATGCCCTCAGCGATCAACATATCTATAGCCAGTTTTTCGATTTTATCAATCTTAATAACAACAAGAATATTCCGGTACCATTGCCTGAACAGGGGAAAAAATTATTGAATGAAGCCTATGCCCACCAACAATTATGGAACTATGGTCTCAGCGGCCTGATCAGTTGGCTGGAAGAAGTTCATGAAGATGGTGCAAACCTCTTGACATTTATCCAAAAAGAATATCATATAGAATGATAAAATGCTGGGTAAAAGTGAAACAAAAAAATAACCACTTTTACCAAATCATTTTAAGCGCCATCAAAATCAGTTTTTTGAACACTTTTATGTTTTATGCTTAAATTGCGCCCATATATTATTCCAATCCAAATTGAAATTAAAATAACCAAAGTACTCATCACGGCAGGATATACATAACCTATTCTATCACTTGCAGTAAAGAAGTTGAATGTACCATGCCATAAGATAACCGGCCACAAATTCCAGCTTGATTGTTTCACAAGCCATCCCAATATTAAGGAACCAAAAATCAATCCAATGAGCCAACCGATAGTTCCGCCAAAACTCATACTGCCCAAATCTTTATCGTAGAGGAATATGGGTAAATGCCAGGCTGCCCATATAAATGCAACAAACAAGGTTGATATTCTGGTATTATATTTTTGGGTTATTTCAGGAAGTAAAAAACCTCTCCAACCGCCTTCTTCACCAATACCATAAAAGAAACACCATATAAGCCAGACCAGGAAAGCATTTGTAACTGGAAGTTTTGAATTTAGCCCTAACTGGGAAATGTTTAACCAATCGCCTTTAATAATTCCGAGAGACAAATAAGGGATTAGAAAAAATAAAACAGGCATGCCAAAACCTATCACTAACCATTTTGCCTTCGGAAATGCAAATAACTTATTCTTAAAAAAGACTTTGACACCTTGTTTTTTATCAAAAATATGAGTGGTAACAATTGCTCAGAGGAAGGGCCCTAATCCGCCCAATAAATGCAACAAGTTTGAATGACCTCAGCCAACATCGAAGTTATGGCTTAAACCATTTGGCAGCCAGATAAGCCATGAGATACCAAAGGTAACGAGGATGAATGTGGCTATTTTTTTCTTATTCATTATATACCTTTTTTTGTTTAGCTGGAGGTTTTTGAAAAATAAAAATCACCACCAAATGGCTAATACAATTAGGACATTTTCGATCAGTAATTTCCCTATTGGTAAAACTGCTTTCAAAAAAAAGCAACTGCTATACATCACAGTTGCTTTTGCCATAATTAGACAGTTGCCTCAGCTTTTTCCTTTCTTCTTTTGTCAAGCATTTTTTCGATGAGATCCGGCGCTTTTTCGAATACAGCACTCAGGCCTTTGTTCGTGCGTGTTGGAATAAAAGAAATTTGGTCACCACGGGTAGTCAGGAAGCCCAGTGGTTCAATGCCCATTCCACCGGCAGCTCCGCCACCTATACCTTCGCCTTTCCCTTTACCCATTGAATCACCATGTCCCTCTCCACCACCATATCCAACGCCCATTCCGAACTTGATAACAGGCACGCAGGTAAATTCGCCTAATTGAAATGGCTGGCCAATTACGTTTTCCGTTTTGGCTTCTGTTTTTAATAAATCAGTAAATTGTTTTACTGTTTCTTCTAAATTAATTGCCATGATATAAATTTTAGTGGTTAAAAAATAGTTTATTTCAAATAGTTGTATAACATTTTCCAGGGACGGTTACTCATTTTCAATACCAGGTAATTTTCTCCATTGAAGTTTATAAAAAGGTGCCTGAAGACATTCGGAAAAAAATTCAAAGGGTAAATTCGTGCATTCGTTACATAATCTCCGCTGTCAAGAGCCAGTTTCCATTCTGACACCTGAAAGGATTTTATTACCCGGTATATCTTCTTTATCATCAGGTTAAGCTTTCCTCTTTTTTTGGGTTTCTCTTTTTCAATGATAGCTTTTCTTTTCGTTCGTTTGCTTTTCAATTCAGCCATTCGAAAAGTTTTCCGATAAAACGGAAACTGTAACTTGAGCCACCATTCACCGGCATACCAAATTTTTGCATTTCCGATCACACCCCATCTTAATCCGGCCTGAGGAACTCTTGTATCAACTTCTATAATTATTATTGATAAAAGAAGTAAACAAATAATAAGAACCAACATTGCGAGAATACCAATAACCCATTCCATCAAAATCGTATTTTAATGAAGAAAAATTATCACGTACAAAACTATCTTGTAAAACTTTACAGAGAAATGACTGGCGTCATCATACGTGGTGATATTCGTTCATGGCTTTGCAGTGCTGCCTTAAGGCAATGTTAACTTATTGTAAACTTCTTTAGTCAACAAGTTTGAATGCTGAAATTGACGGGCATGTCCAAAAAAGCATTCTTTGCTTCATCAGGAGGTGAGGAGAGGGTGCTGAAGCATAGTTCATGGAATGTATCTGAAATTGGATACGCATTGGGGTTTAATGAAACAACTCATTTCAATAACTTTTTCAAAAAGCATGTCGAACTGAGTCCTTTAAGAATCAGAAATGCATGTTCGGTTGGTCCGGTCAGGCGGGGTTGTGAATTTCGAAAGTATTTATGATTGATGGGAGCTATTAAGTTTTTCTGCGAATATTAAAACAATAGGCTTACATTTAAATGAAAGTCAAAAACATATCCCTATCGAAAAGCTGATATCATAACTTAGAAAAAATATTTATTCCATTTCATCCTTTTAAAAAAAGCCATCTCATGAAAAGAAGAACATTCCTGCAATCAGGAACCTTTGCTGCAGCTAGCCTAATGGTTGGTCGTTCTGCCATCGCAGAAATATTTACAGCTAAAAAAGTTACTCCACCTATCGGACTTCAGTTATACACGATGGGCGATTTAATGATAACAGACATAAGAGGAACTTTGCAAAAACTTGCTGGCATCGGGTATAAAGAATTGGAAAGTGCAGGCTCGCAGAAAGGAAATTTTTATGGTTACCAACCAAAGGAATTAGCTAAGATGATAAAAGATGCAGGTATGACGTGGCGTTCAGCACATGTGGGCGGGGCACCTTTTACTCCAGGACAGTTTATGAAAACGGCTAAAACAGTTGCAGATTCAGCAAGAATACAAAAAATGATGGACCGTTTTAAAGACAGGCCAAAAACGCCTAACCTTAAAGAAAATTACCAGGAGCTTGCTGATGCAGCAGCCGAAGGTGGACTCAGTTATATGGTCTGTTCCAGCATACCTGTAAACACGTTGGATGAAATAAAAACAGCGGTAGATGTATTTAACAAGTCGGGAGAAGCATGCAAAAAGGCGGGTGTACAATTTGCTTACCACAACCATACTACAGAGTTTGATTATGTGGAAGGACATCGCCCTTTTGATTATATTCTTGCCAACACAGATAAAAACCTGGTGAAGATGGAATTGGATCTTGCCTGGGCAACAAAAGCGAAGCAGGATCCTGTGGCACTATTCAAAATGCATCCCGGCCGTTTTCCACTATGGCATGTAAAGGACCTGGATAAAACCACTCAAAACCCCACAGAAGTGGGTGCCGGAATGATAGACTTTAAGCGCATTTTTGATAACGGCAGACAATCAGGTATGAAATTCTTTTTTGTGGAGCAGGATTTGGCACCGCATCCAATTGAAGATGTCACCGATAGTTATAATTACCTGCATAAACTATTGCATTAAAAAAGTTGAGTTACTTTTTTTCAGTGGTTTATATTACCTGCCTCACCTTTTTTGAAATATTTGATTTTCGTAATTCATTATTTGATTTTTGTTTTTGTATAAGCAATAGATAAGTGAGCTTTGTTTTTCATTTTAGAACATATCATTATGATTACAAAAATGTAAAACCTGGCCAAAAAGACATGTCCATAACTGAAAGTATTTTTAACGTGTGAAAAAGCAAAAGAATAAGTATGAAAATTAGAAATATTTTTACCACATTTTTACTATTTTTTCTATGCTGTGGCAACATTTCTGTCCAGGATAATAATCAAATGGTGCGGCTGGCAAAACTCGTAATTGATTCTGCTCAGTTAGATAGTTACAAAGCCTTATTGAAAAAAGAAATAGAAACTTCTGTTCGTGTTGAGCCTGGAGTGCTTACTTTATACGCATTGTCTAAAAAGGATCATCCCACACATTTCACGATCCTGGAAATTTATGCAGATACTGCTGCCTACAAAGCCGCACTTGCAAACACCACATTTTATAAAATACAAGAACAGTACAAAAGGTATGGTGAAGTCGCTCGAACATATTCCTGTAAATCCTCTGTTGCCGGGGCTGAAGATAAAATGATGATGAATTTTATGAGAGTAAAAACAATTTATTTCCAATAAAAAATTTAAAAAATAAAAAAAAATGCAAAAACGTAAATTAGGAAAAGGCGGCCTCGAAGTCTCAGCACTCGGGCTTGGCTGCATGGGCATGAGCTTTTCTTATGCTCCTTTTCCCCCAAAGAGTGAAATGATTACTCTTATACATAAAGCTGTTGAGCAAGGCGTTACCTTCTTCGATACAGCAGAAGTGTACGGGCCTTATACCAATGAAGAACTCGTTGGTGAAGCATTGGCACCCTTTCGAAAGGATGTAATAATAGCCACAAAATTTGGTTTTAATATACAGGATGGAAAAATGTCAGGCGTAACCAGCCGACCTGAACATATCAAAAAAGCTGTTGAAGGTTCTTTATCGAGATTGAAGACAGATGTGATTGATCTGCTGTACCAGCATCGGGTTGACCCTAACGTCCCTATTGAAGAGGTTGCGGGAGCAATAAAAGATTTAATAAAAGAAGGTAAAGTGAAATATTTTGGCCTTTCTGAGGCAGGCGTAAAAACCATTCGTAAGGCTCATGCTGTTCAGCCGGTAGCGGCATTGCAGAGTGAATACTCATTGTGGTACAGGGAACCTGAAAAAGAAGTAATACCTGCATTGGAAGAACTGGGGATCGGCTTTGTGCCGTTTAGTCCCTTGGGCAAAGGGTTTCTTACAGGAAAGATCGATGAGAACCGTAAGTTTGAGGCAGGAGATATCCGTAACACGATTCCCCGCTTTACGCCCGAAGCACGTGTAGCCAACCAGGCGTTGGTTGATTTACTCGGTAAAATTGCAGAGAGTATGCAGGCAACGAATGCCCAGGTAGCGTTAGCATGGTTGCTGGCACAGAAACCGTGGATCGTTCCTATCCCCGGTACTACCAAATTGCATCGTCTTGAAGAGAATATAGGTGCGGCATCTATTGAATTAAGTGCTGGTGATCTTCAAAAGATTGAAGAAGCAGCTACGAAGGTAACGATTGAGGGTGCACGCTATTCTGAAAGCGCAGAGCGGATGACAGGGTTATGATTTTTAACTGTCCAGCAAAACCTCATGGAAAATAAATTCTAAATAAACTTTTTTCGCAGAAAGACGCCGGGAGGGACACTTTTCCAGCAAAAAAATCAAATAAGAAGTTAATTTATAGAGCCGTCCATCCACCATCTATCAATAGCGTAGTGCCGGTAATAAGAGAAGCCGCAGGAGATGCAAGGAACAATACTGCATTGGCGACATCTTTTGGTTCTCCTATTTTACCCAACACTATTTTGGAGAGAACATGTTTTTTTGATTCTTCATTTGCCAGGTAATCTTTTGTGCCGGGTGTGTGGATAAAAGTAGGTGCCACCGCATTTACATTTATATTGTATTTACCCCATTCAGCGGCCAAACATTTGGTAAGATGCGCAATAGCTGCTTTGGTCATGCAATACACTGATTCACCGGGCAGCGCAACGAAACCTGCCTGCGAACTGAGATTAATAATTCTTCCATAACGTTGCAGTATCATCATTCTTCCTGCTGCCTGGCTTACAAAAAAGGTTCCTTTAAGGTTTACAGACAGGGTGTAATCGAAATCTTTCTCCCTTGCATTTTCTGCGAGGTTCTCCGGGGCCACTCCTGCATTGTTTACCAGGATATCAACTCTCTGAAAGTGCTCTTTTATTTTTTCGAAAGCTGCATGTATTTCGTTCATTTTACTTACATCCATTTGCAGTGGCAATGCCTTTCTTCCCATAGCTTCTATTTCTTTTATCACTCCATTATCTGCATTCAGGTCTCTTAAGCCAAGCGCAATATCTGCACCTGCTTCAGCAAGCGCCAGGGCACATGCCCTTCCAATTCCTCTTGCAGCACCGGTAACCAGTGCAATTTTTCCGTAAACGTTTACATCATCTGAGTTTTTCATTTTGTTTGTAATTTAATAAAGTTGCAAAGGGGCGTGTATTTTTTATAAGTAATTAATTTTCCTTAAGATCAATGATGCGCCTTCTTAGAAATTCAGGCGTGTTGATTTTCAAATCGTGCATATAAAAAATAAGCATGCAAAATATATAATTAATTGAACTTTTTATTTGCCTGTTTCCCTTCATGACAGCGGGCAAAAAAATAAAAATAGTTGCATTGGTTGGCATGCAAAAAAATAGCCCTACCAATTTAATTAAATCGGTTGAAAAGGTGTTTTGAATAAGTTACTATTCCAGATTATTTTTGACCTGGAGCCCTGTAATTACCAGGTTTTTTAACGGCCGCGTCAATATCTTTTGGAGAAAGCAGAACAGTAGTTGAAACGGTTACCAAGCCTGATGAATTAATTCGTAATCCTAACGCAGCTGCAGAGATATCATCTGGAAGCTCAGCAATAACATATACATCATGCTCACCAAAGGCGTAATAAAATGCCTCCATCTTACCGCCCGAGGCTGCCAACATTTTTTCAACGGCTGCCTTTCTTTTAGTACCGCCCTCTTCCATTAATCCTTTAATTCCCGCTGCATTGTAAGATGCTTTAATTAAATACTTTTTCATTGTTACTTTTTTAATATTTCCTACTCTTATGGCTTTTCGGATTTGCCCCCGCAAAATAATGCCCGTGCGGGAAAGGCCCGTTTTTTATGATGGTCGCTGGTCTCCATTTTTATTTTGTTATTAATTTATGCAACTTAAAGTTAAATTCTTTTGTTGAAATTTTTTAGTCCCCAAATCCTCCAGGTTTATGTAATAGGATGATGATTTGCAACCTGCCTGTAGGCTGGCAGATTCCTAATTCTGGTTGTATTCTCCCCGAGAGGTCCCCACCCCGGACATAAGATGTTGGGCCTTTGACCAGCCTTATTTATTCAGGTAACTAATTGTTTGAAATCGTTATCTTTTGGTTTGATAATCGTTCAATGCATTTCGCCTTATGGAATACCTTTACCGCAATTACGCGAAATGAGTATCAATAGCTCAAATAAGAAATTTTATCTCATTCTCATCCTTGGCTTGCTTACAGCCATCGGGCCCTTTTCAATTGATATGTATCTGCCGGCCTTCCCGGATATTGCCAAAAGCCTTCATACCTCAGTGTCGCAGGTAATGCTGTCGCTTTCCAGCTTTTTTATTGGTATTTCTGCCGGTCAATTATTGTATGGCCCGCTGCTGGAGCGATTTGGAAGAAAAAAACCGATATACATCGGGCTTGTCATATACCTGCTGGCTTCTATAGGTTGCGCCATGGGCACCTCAGTGCATGCATTAATTATATTCAGGCTCCTGCAGGCTTTAGGCGGGTGTGCTGGTATGGTAGCAGCCCGGGCCGTAGTCAGGGATTTATTTGAAGTAAAAGAAAATGCCAAAATATTTTCCTGGCTGATGTTGGTAGTCGCTATTTCACCAATAATTGCACCTACCCTTGGAGGATATGTTACTGCTCTATTTGGATGGCGTTATGTTTTCGCGGTACTTATTGGGATTGACATAATCATCATTGCGGGTGTATATTTTCTGCTGCCCGAAAGCAAAAAGCCTGATCCGCATTTCTCATTGAAGGCTGGCTCAATCATTAAAAATTTCGCCGGCATTCTGAAGCATCCCCAGTTCTACACCTATACCTTAACCGGAGCAATTGCATACGCTGGCTTATATGCTTATATCAGCGGTTCGCCCTATGTGTTTATGGAAATATTCCGGGTGAATGAAAAACAATACGGGTTGATATTTTCAGTGTTAGCGATGGGTGTAATCGGTTCCGCCCAGGTGAACCATTTTGTGCTTAGAAAATATTCGAGTGAGCAGGTAATAACAACAGCAACCATTGGTCAAAGCATTATCGGCATTATGCTGGCGGTAGTGAGCTATGCCGGCTGGGGCGATCTGTACAGCACGATATTTCTTATCTTTCTATTTTTATGTGGGCAGGGATTTATTTTTCCCAATGCGTCAGCGCTTTCTTTAGCCCCTTTCCCTCACACTGCAGGAAGTGCTTCGGCGCTTATGGGGGCTATTCAAATGGGCATTGGTGCAGGAGCTTCAGCCCTGGTAAGCATATTGCATAACGGAACCCAGGTGCCAATGGCAGTTGTAATGGCGTGTTGTGCTTTTGCAGCATTTCTGATCTTCTTTTTGGGGCGAAAACTGGTAATATACCGATCAGGTATAAATGCAGTTGAAGAAGAAGATGTAGAGATGATAAGTACGTTATAATAATAATAAATAAAAGAATGCATTATGGAAATTAGAAGAATTGGTTCACAACCATCCGCCAAAGGACCAGACGATTGGTTTACCGGCACGGTCCGTATAGACCATTTGTTTCAGACAAACCCTCCGGCCCGGGCAGCGGGCGCAAGTGTGACCTTCGGGCCTGGCGCAAGAACATCATGGCATACTCATCCACTAGGTCAGACTTTAGTTGTAACTACCGGTTGCGGCTGGGTGCAACGTGAAGGTGGCCCCGTTGAGGAGATCCATCCTGGTGATGTAGTTTTGTTTACGCCAGGTGAAAAACACTGGCATGGCGCTTCGCCTACCACTGCTATGTCCCACATTGCTATCCAGGAAAGCCTTGACGGTAAAGTAGTTGACTGGATGGAAAAAGTGACGGATGAACAATATCACATGCGATGACCTAAAGGTATGATCTAAAGATTTATATAGCTCCGGGCTTTGTCCTTTGAAAAAACACTTGTGTTACATTGTTGTTTGCATTGCGACCAAAAAGCAGCATAAAATCTTCCTTGAAAAGTGTC
>OBLT010000854.1_pt1 | contig 19690 bp, 17 predicted proteins | sample 1518721 | NCBI WGS metagenome assembly OBLT01 (sample SAMEA3539307, study PRJEB22396) | soil metagenome | biome: tundra; feature: field; material: soil | place: USA | collected 2010-05 | depth 0.15 m | reverse complement strand
ACGTAGGTGGCCATGTAGACGTTGTTCTGCCCGCTGGTCGCCACGTAGTAGTGGTGCAGCGTGCCGCTGCCGTACCAGGTGCTCGTGGACGCGGTGATGATGATGTAGTTCCCGGTCTGCTGCGCGCTCACGGTGGGGCTGGGTATACCGGACTCGACGTGCGACTCGTTGGTCCCGGACGGCTGCAGCTCGGTGCCGTTGATGTTCAGCGATGTCATGCCGCCGGTACTCTGATGGATCTTGAATGTCAGCCCGGCGCCGGTGCTCACCGTGTAGTAGCCGCCGCTGCTCGTGTAGCCGAACGCGGTGGCCGCGGCCGCCGCCCGGGATCCCGGTGCAGCCTTGGCCGCGACCGCGGCCGACGCCGCGGGGGCCAGCTCGCCAGCGGCCACGGCGCCGAGCCCGATCACGATGCCACCGGCGCCGGCCCGGGTGAGGAACTCACGCCGTCCTAGCGGCCGGGGTTCGGGTGACGTGCGGGGAGTGGTCATGGCTGTGTCCTTTGCGGGGTGCGGGCTGCTCGCCCACAGCACGGGTAGGCCGGGCGCACGACCCTCAGTACCGGCCGGCCCATCGCGGAGCACCGCTCCGCGGCGTCCCGTCCAGTCCACCAACGCACGCTTTCGCGGGATGCTACGGCCGCCTGGCCAGAGCAACCAGGTGCCCACGCGGCCCGGCGGCGGTCCGCCCTATCGGCGCTGGTAGCACCGCCCGGCAGGCTGTGCCGCGTGAAAGTTGATGCTGAAACCAGCTCGCCGGCGCCGACGCGCTTGACTTCCAGGTGCACGGCGCACCCGCACCACGCACGCCGTCATGGACGAGCCGATCTCGGATGGAAGGCAGCGCCAGATGACTGACTGGGCGAGTGTCCGATATGCCGACGACAGTAACGCTCCGTCGCTCTTCTAGCCGACAGCGCGGCTTGTTCGTCAGCGTGAACGGGCCCGAGCAACCCCAGGGCCCGCCACGTCTCTGTCTAGATCAGGCTCGCTGCTGCCGGGCGCCTGTTACCGGGGCCGCGGAGAATCGGCGTAGCTGGTCAGCCCGGTGACAATGGCCTGGGCTACTGGTGAGGGATCGGAGCCGTCCAGCGCAAACCCGTCCCTTACATGCACGGCGGGCTGGGCGAGCATACGTGGCGTCGTGCCCCGGTGCGGCCACGTGGCGGTGTGCACGATGAACGGGTGGCACAGGTAGACGTCCCCGGCCTTGCCGGTGGCGTGCGCGGTGCCACGGCACAGCACCGATGGCCGGAGGTGCCGGCTGCGGCGAACGGCTCACCCTCCGGGCAGTCGATCGCCACGCACGGCCTCGTCCAGGTAGCAGGGTCCCTGTTAACTCCGTGCTCACCGAGCGAATCCCAGATCATGTCCCGGCACGCACAGGCGGTCTCGGCGTCGAAGGCCCCGCGCACTGCCACGAAGCCGTCGCGGACGAAGGCGTCGGTGTCCACCCGGCGATTGTGCGGCAGCCCGCCACGGCGAGTCACGCGATTTACTGCTTGCCGATCCTGCACTCACCGCCAGCCGACCGCTGCGCGCCGTGCCGCAGTCCTGGTTGTCACCTCGCCAGTTCTGGCATGAACACGGCGCCCGCAGTGATTGCACGAGCCCGGGGATTACATCCGGGAATCAGGTGATCCCGGAGATGGCACGGCGACAGTGCCGAGCCACTGTTCGGCTTGGCGCGGCGTGCGGAAGCGGAGTACCCGTACTCCGAGCTGAGCGGTTTCGGAGAGCTCCTCGGCGTACCTCCGGCGATTGCGCGCGTATTTGCGCACCGCGTTGGCCAGCACCGACCTCTTGCTGAAGAACGCGCGCCTCCATCCGGACGCGCCGTCTGGGGTGGGCTCGCGGCCAGCAAGCCTGCGCAGGTTGCGGCGGGTGATCCGGGAGACGATGAGCGGGAGCGGATAGTCCAGCCAGACCACTGCGTCGGCGCGATGCCAGGTCACATCGGCCAGCTTTGAGTAGTTGCCGTCGACGACCCAGGCGCCGGTCTCGGTGAGGGCGGCTGCGCGGGTCCGGAACTCATCCAGCGGCAGCGTGCCGTCCCGGGTGAACAGAACGCGGTCGAGGTCGTGGCAGGGCACGTCGAGGAGCCTGGCCAGGCGGAGCGCGAGCGTGGTCTTGCCGGTGCCGGGCAGGCCGAAGACTGCGATCTTCCGCATCATCAGGTGCTCACAAGTAACGGGTACAGGGCCGTTGCGCCGAGATCGGGGTGCCGGCGCAGCGCAGTGAGAAAGCCGCGCTGGAACGCCGCCCGGGCGCCGAGTTCCTCCTCATCGTATGTGCCGACCCCTTTGCGGACCTTCACGACTGTGCCGTTGATCACAGACACGCCGGCGCCCCCGAGATCGGAGAATACGTTGAGCCGTACGTGGGCGAATAGCTGACTGTGATGCTCAGAGAAGCACATCGAGTACGCCAGGTCCGCCAGCGGGTAGACATGCGTGGTGCGGTGACGGTTCCGGGGATCGGCGTAGAACCCCGTGTCGGCCAGGAGGCCGGGCTTCAGGGCAGTCAGGTAGTGCGCGAGCGCGGCACGGCTGGCCGAGGACAGCGGCAGCCGCACGTTGTCGGCCTGGCTGGCATTGAGCGTGGGCCGCCGCCACTTGCCGATTGTTCCAGTCAGGCAGGCATCGGCGACCGCATCGTAGATTTCCCGCAGGACTCGGTGGAGGGTCCGCAGGTCGGCGAATAGGGCAGGGTCGGTGAACGATTGCCAGCCGTACGGAACCCGCAGTTGCAAGCAGGCCGTGGCTTGCGGCCCCACACTGCTCAATTTCATGATCGCTGACACGAGGTGATCGGCATCGAATCCGCCACGTAAGGCATGGATTGGCGGCTCCGGCGCTGGCCGTCGGGCCGACGGCCAGGACTCGGCGCGGCTGTCCAGCCTGGCGCGGCCGGCCCAGGCGCCAGACGTGCAGCTTCTCTGCTGCTGGCCGGGCCAGTAAATGCTCGCAGGCGCTGCCGTGCTCTTTGCTGACGCACGGTCGCTGCCGGTCATTCCGGGGCGGCCGCGTCGGCTGAGGACTCCATCGCGCCGACCCCGTCACTCTCGGCGCTGAGCTTGCCGCAGAGGCTGCGGAGGTCACCTGCGGTGATCAGCCGGGTGAGGTTGCCGTCGCGGGAGACCGCGACCCACGCAGAGCCCGGGTCGAGGCGTTCAATTTCCCACTTGCCGCCGAAGTCACGTATTAGCTCGGCGAGCTTGCCTGTGTCGTATCCGTGTTCGAGCAGTTCCCGGAGAGCGGCCACGGTCGCGGCGGTGAATACGTCTGGCGGTATGGGACGAGGCCGCCGCTGCGCGGTGAAACCCCGCAGGGTCCTGGTGATCACCCACAGGCCGCCGTAGTCGCGGAGGAGGGTGGTCAGGCTCGCGGCGTCGTCGCCGGTCATGGCCGCCCGTCCCCGGGACCGGCAGCCAGCACGCGGGTAATCGCGTCTGCGGCGGCGTCAACGTCAGCGACCACCGCTATGCGTTCAGCCCATGACCACCACAGCGAGCCGTCGCCGGCCACGACGTTTTCGCTGAGCGCTGTCGCCTGCGGGTTGGTCACCGTTAAGGACGGCACCCGGCCATCATGGGCGGTGAGCCGGGTCTCCAAGCCGCGGGCGCCGAGCGCGGCGGCGAGCTTCTCAAGGTCCGCTGTATCGGTCCGGGGCGCGTGCACCATCGGGTCTCCCTCTGTGTGTGATTGCTGGCTGATAGTGAAGTGAAACGCGTGGCGGGCGTAGCCTGGAAGGCGATGCCCGCTGCCCGTTACGGGAGGCAGCAGGCAGCAGTCGGCGCGATGGGTGCACGCGATGACGGCGGATTTAAGCAGTGAGCTGCGGCGTCTCCTGGTGCAGCAGGGCATGTCCCTCCGGGAGCTGGCACGGCGTGTGCCCTGCGACTCCGGGAACCTGTCTAGGATCGCCCGAGGCCAGAAACGGGCCTCGCCTGAACTGGCAGCGCGCTTCGATGAGGTGCTCGGCACGCAGGGCTTCCTGACCGCGCTCGCGCAGCAGGCCTGGCCGGCTAGTCAGGTGCCCCCCGACAGCGAGGACGACGTGAGACGGCGGACATTTCTGGGCGCAGGGCTCATCGGCGGCATCGAGATCCTGCGGCAGCAGGTGGATAGCGCGCTCGATCCGGTTACGACCGGCCGCGACGCGGAGGAGTGGGAACGCGCCGCCGCTGAGCTTGCCGCCGAAGTGGGTCATCTCCCACCGCAGCAGGTGCTTCCCGGGCTGCTCACGGATCTGCGTGAGGCCGAGGCCCGGCTAACCGCCGCGCCGGATGCGCTGCGTTCACGGTTAGCCCGGGTGTGCGCGCAACTCGCAGCGCTGACCGCGATCACCTTGTGCAACCTTGCCGAGCCGGAGGGCGCGCGGCGTTACTGGCGTACCGCGGTGCGCGCCGCAGACCAGTCACGCGACCACAGCCTGCAGGCTCTCCTGCGGGGACGCCGTGCCGTGTTCGCCCTCTACGGCCGGCATCCCGCGTCTGCGCTGGAGATCGCTGACAACGCGATCGCCGCGGAACGTGCCCCGTGCGCCGGCGTCGCCAGCGGCCACGCCGCCCGCGCCCAGGCCCTCGCCCACCTCGGACGCCACCGTGAGGCTAGGGGCGCCCTGGATGATCTCGCCGACATGTTCACGCTGCTCCCGGACGCGACCACCCGCGACCGCGTCTCGCAGTGGGGATGGTCGGAGGCCCGGCTGCGCCACGTGCAGAGCGATGTCCACTCGCGGGCCGGGCGGCTGCGTGAAGCATCCGAGGCCCAGGACGCCGCGCTGGCGCTCTACCCGCCCGCCGCCTACCAGGGGCCCGCGCAAGTCGAACTGCACCGGGCCTTGTGCCTGATCACCGCCGGGGACCCAGCTGAGGGGGCCCGCCACGCCATCGGTGTCCTCCAGGCCCTCCCGGCAGGTCACCATCACGATGCCCTGGTACGTCGGACGGCGGAATTCACGCTCGCCGCCGTGCCCGGTGACGCGCTCGCCCTGCCTGATGTCAGGCAGGCCCGGCACATGCTGGCGCTGCCGGCCGGGCAATCATGACCAGCGGGGCGGCCGTCGCCTTCATGCGCTACGACGCGGAGTCTGCAGACGGCGTGATGGACACCGTCGTGGTCCCGGTGTATGAGGCGTCTCACGCCGATGTGATCAGCGACCCGTTCTACAGTGCCGCGCGGTTCGCCGAGCGGGTACGCGGCTACATGAAAGCCCCAGGATTCGAGCTCGTTACGGCCACGGCCGGCGGTGAGCCCGTCGGCCTCGCGCTCGGGTACACGCTTCCGGCCGGAGCGCGCTGGTGGTCAGGCCTGACCACCCCCGCTGAGCCGGGGATGACCGACGAGACGGGCGCTAGGACATTCGCGCTCTGTGAGCTGATGGTCGTCCCGGCCTGGCAGAGACGCGGCGTCGCGCACGCCCTTCACGATGAACTACTCGGCCGCCGGCCCGAAGAACGCGCCACGCTGCTCGTCCGAGAAGACAACACATCCGCGCAGCAGGCATACGCGCGGTGGGGGTGGCAGAAGGCAGGCAAACTCCGGCCCTACCCCGACGCTCCCCACTACGACGCCCTGATCCTGCCACTCGGCAAGGGGCGAGCAGGGTTGCGCTGACCCTTTGCCGCCACCACACGTGGCGCACCTGCTGTCTCAGGACGCTTTGGGCGTCAGGCACTGCGGTCGTCCTTCGGCCTCGGCGCTCAGTAGCCCATGACAAGTCAACCCAAGTCCCCGCGGAGGAACCCGCAATGACCAGCAGCGACGACGACCGTAAGTGGATGGAACTCGCGATCGACCTAGCGCACCAATGCCCGTCCGCAGAAGGCGCGTACTCGGTCGGCGCCGTGATCGTAGACAGCGACGGGAACGAACTGGCCCGCGGATACTCCAGGGAGAACGATCCGCATGTGCACGCCGAGGAATCGGCGCTGGGGAAACTCCCGGCGGATGATCCGCGGCTAGCCGGCGCCACGATCTACTCCACCCTGGAACCCTGCTCTATGCGCAGGTCCCGCCCCCGGACATGCACTGAGCTGATATTGGGCACTGGGATAAGCCACGTCGTCATCGCGTGGCTGGAGCCGGCACTGTTCGTCGCCGACTGCCAGGGCCGGGAACTGCTCGAAGCGGCCGGGGTGACCGTCACCGAGATCCCCGACCTCGCCGACCGGGCGCGGGAACCAAACAGGCACCTGGCGCTATAGGTTGCGCGTCCACCAAACGCGGCGCCCCTGCCAGCCCCACGGAGCAGCAGGAGCGGACCTTGGCGTCAGACGCTGCGGTCGACCTTCGGCCCCGGGCGGCCATCTCGGTAACTGCCGACTCGTTTTGCGCTACTCCGCGCGCTGGCCGTCGGGCCGATGCCCCGCCGCTAGCGGGCCCGACGGCCAGGAATCGAAGCCCGGTTAGGCATGAAGCAGGGTGGCTGCCTCGGTCAGGTGGCGGGTGATCGCGCTGATCCATATGTCGTCGGCTCTATCGGCCCAGCCGCGCTCGATCTGCTGGGTGAGCCAGTCCGCCACCCAGACCCGGTGCCAGCCCAGCGCCCAGGATGCGGCATCGATCCCGCCGCGTGCCGCCAGAGCCTGCCGGTGGCCGCCGGCCTCGACATAGGACTCGATCAGCCCCAGAGTGCGGGCTGGATTCGGGGGATTCAGGGTGCCGTGCCAGGAAGCGATGTCCAGCAGGCCAGGGCCGTTGAAGGCACGGGCGAAGTCAAGCAGATGCCACCCTCGCTCGCCAATGTGCAGTGACGTCGGATGGTATTGGGAGTGGCACAGCCCGAATGGTGGCAGTTGCGCCCCCGCGGCCCGGCTGGCCGCGGCACCTTCGAGAGCACGGACCGGGCCGGCTACTACTCCGGGCAGTCCCAGCCGGTTCAGGCGCAGACCGATCCGGTGCGGCATCGTGGCCAGCCACCCGGTGTTGACGCGAGCCAGCCACCCGGCCCCGTCCAGTCGGTGCAGCCGGGCGGCCGCGCAGGCTCCGTCGTAGTCGTTGGCTTCCCGGACCGGCTTACCCAGATCGTCCATCAGCATGGCCAGGACGCCGGCTTCGGTACGGGCGGCCTGAACGTGCGGCACCGGCAGGCCGTGCCGCGCGGCCAGCCGCAGCACCAGGTGCTCACGGTCGAATGGGGCGTCGGCGTACTTGAATATCACGGATGCCCGGCCGGGGAACCGCAGCCGTTCGACACTGGAGTGCGCCCAGATCCGCATCGATTCACGGACTGGGTCACCGGGCAGGCCGACGTCGGCGAGCACGTATCTCAACAGGCGGGAGACGTCTGCCTTGTTCGCCATCTGCTCCTCCTAGCCTCGCGAGGGTGGAGAGCCCGGCCAGCACCGGGTTACCTTAGGCGCAGCGGTGCAGCACGCACCGTGACCGGGAGGTGCTGCGTGCCCCGTCATGAAAGTGTGTGTCCGGCCGCCCGATCGGCCGCGACGGGTGGAGCCGCGCCGATTGCGTGCCAATTCCGTGCGGAGCGAGCGGAATGACTTCCCCGACACCGGATCTCGTCGCGGCTGACCTCGCCAGGCTCATCAACCCCGGGCTGCGCTCACCGCGCGCCGGCCTGGCCGTGCTGCCGAATCTGGCCCTGGTCCAGGCTGACATCCACCGGGGTGCCCGCTCGGTCGCCGACGCCATCGAGACCGTGGTGAACCGCGGCCTGGCCGCGATGGCCGCCGAGTCGCCCGACGCCCGGTTACCCCGGCTCGCGGCCGACCCGGTGAAGGCACTGCGGGCCGCGCTGGCCCTGCGGCCGGGCTCGGAACGGGTCAAGTCCAAGACCAGGAGGACGGCTGCGGCCCAGGCTCTGGGCCTGCTCTCTGGTGACGGCTGGCGAGCGCACCATGAGAAGCCGTTGCTGCGCGACCTGGCGGACGCGATCTGCGCTCTGGAGGCCGATTCCGGTGACGTGGTGCACCTCGACGGCGCCCCGGCCCCGGGTGCCGGCGCTGCGGGCATCGGCCGGTTCTACAGTGACTTCGTCGACATCGAGGGCGACTGGGATGCCTTGTTCGCGGCCTCGTCGACCCTGGACCTGGCCGTCATGTACGGTGCGACCTGGCGCAATACCTACCGCAAGAACCTGCACGTCCTGGCCGGGCGTCCCGGCGGGCGGATACGGGTGGTGTTACCCGACCCGTCGGCCGACTCCCTGCACGTCGCTCTGTACGCGCATACGCTCCGCGTCACGCCAGACGACTTCCGCCGTAAGGTCACCGAGGCGATCGACGACTTCTCCGCCATCGGCCCGTCCCGGCATGTCGAGGTCTACCTGACGACCGCGATGTTCCGGCACGCGATCTACCTGTTCACCTACCAGGGGATCCTGGCCCTGTACGCGCTGTGCAGCGAGCGCATCCCAACGCCGGCGTTGCTAGCCTCCGACGGAGGGCTGCTGTCCTTTATGCGCCTGGACTTCGACAGGCTGCTGGAACAGAGTGACCGCATCACGTAGAAGGGCGGCCATGCTGACCGCAGATCTGGTCCGGGTCGACTTCGCCCTGATCCCTGCCGACCCGCTGTTCGGTGCCGTGGTCACCACCAGCCAGGTGATCACCGGCGAATTCTCCCACAACGCGAACGTTATCGACGCCAGAACGTTCCCGCCCCACCTCAGCCTGCTCATCTGCACGATCCCCCGGGCCGCCTTCGCCGCGGTCACCGCCGACCTGGAGGTACTGGCGGCGGCCGGCCTGCCCGACATCGCCGCGCTCACGGTCGAGCCCTCCGGCAGTGGCTACGTGATGCTCACCGTGCAGCGCACTCCCGAGCTCATGGCCTTTCAGGACGCGATCCTCGACGTTGCCACCCGGGCACGCCGCGGCCTCGAGGGCGACCTGTTCGGCAGCCGGTACATCCGCAGTTCGTTCGCCCCGCACATCTCGTTAGCCAAGATCAACCGCGACGATCAGCGTGCGGCCGTCGCCATCGGCCTGCGAACCCTGCGCGGCCCACGAACCGCGCGCTCCCAGGCCCTCGACCTGTGCGACATCGGTGATCGCAGCCAGCGATGGGACATCCTCGCCAGCTACCCCGCCAGCAACGACCCGCAGGCCGGTGGCTCAACCAGCTTCGCGGGATGACCTGGAGGATGGCGCTCAGGAGTCGAAACCCAGGCCGAGGCGGTCGAGGGTACGCAGCCAGAGGTCCCTGCGGCCGTCGTTGCGGTCGGCCCTGGCCAGGGAGGCGCGGGTGAGCTGGATGACCGCGGACCGCACGGGCTCCGGCGGGAACGGCAGGGGCTTGGAGCGCACCATGGACAGCTCGGTCAGTTCGCTCGGCTGCCCGGCCAGCAGGTCGAGCATGACGTTCGCACCGAACCTGGACGCGCCCACGCCGAGCCCGGTATAGCCCGCCGCGTAGGCCAGCCTGCCTTCGTGCGCGGTGCCGTAGAAGGCGCAGAACCGGGCGCAGGTATCGATCACGCCGCCCCAGGCATGGCTGAAGCGGATATCTGCCAGCTGCGGGAACGTTGTGAAAAATTGGCTTGCGAGCAGGGCGAAAGTCCCCGGTCGCTGGTCTTGCGCCGCGGTGATCCGGCCCCCGTTGTAGTACACGGCGTCGTAGCCGCCCCAGAGGATCCTGTTGTCGGCGGTGAGCCGGTAGTAGTGGAACTGGTTGCCCGCGTCCGCGGCGCCCTGCCGGTGCCGCCAGCCGATGCCAGCCAGCCGGGCGGGCGTCAGCGGCTCCGTCGTCAGCACGTAGTCGTAGACCGGCACGAGATAGTGGCGGAGCCGGCGCAGCAGCGGGCGGTACACGCCAGTGCCCAGCGCTACACGGGCGGCGAGCACGCTGCCGCGGGCGGTGTACACGCGCAGGCCGGCCCGGCCCTCGTCATGAACGGCGGTCACCGGTGCGTGCTCGTGGATCCGCACCCCGGCGTCCAGGCAGGCACGCCGCAGTCCCCAGGCGAGCCGCGCCGGGTCCACCAGGGCACAGCCGCCGGTGTCCCACAGGCCGCCCAGGTAGGTCGGCGAGTCAATCTCGGCGCGGACACGGTCGCGGCCCAGCAGTTCCGGCTCGCGACCCAGCGCCCGATTGGCCTCGGCGCTCTCCCGGAGCGTGGCCAGCTGCCAGTCCTGGGTCGCGACCGTCAGTTCTCCGGTGCGCTCGAAGCCACAGTCGATCCGGTACCGGGCGATGGCGTCGGCGATCTCATCCAGGTTGCGCGTGCCGAGCCGCTCCAGGGTCTCGATTTCCCCGCCGAATCGCTGCAGGCCGTTGGCCAGGCCATGGGTGAGGCTGGCCGAGCAGAAGCCCCCGTTGCGCCCGGACGCGGCCCAGGCCACAGTCCGGGCTTCGAGCAGCACCACGTCCGAGGACGGATCCCGTTCCTTGGCGAGCAGCGCGGTCCACAGCCCGGTGAACCCGCCGCCGATCACGGCGAGGCTGGCCGCGGCGCGGCCAGCCAGCGGGGAGGCCGTGCCGGGCGCGCCGGGCTGGTCGAGCCAGTACGAGACCGGCCGGGCACCCGCCAGGGCGGTGGCGACCAGGGCACCGGCCGCCGGGGAGCCGGCCGCCATCTGCCGTCTGGTCATACCGCCCGGCGGCGGGACCGCAGCGCGTTGGTGATGGCGAGCAGCACCCCGGCCGCGAAGATGATCGTTCCCATCACGTCCACCTGCGGCGGCAGGCCCTCCTTGGTGGCGCCCCAGATCCACAGCGGATAGGTCTGAACTTGCAGGCCGGCCACGAAGTTGGTGGTGATGAAGTCGTCGATGGACAGCGCGAAGGCGAGCAGCGCGCCAGCCAGGACGCCGGGCCAGATCATCGGCAGGGTAACCAGCCGGAAGGTGTCCCACGGGCCGGCGCCGAGATCACGCGCCGCCTCCTCGATGAAGGGATCGAGGGTCAGCGCCCTGGACCGTACCGTGATCGCCACGAACGACAGGCAGAACGCGACGTGCGCGATGAGGATCGTCACATAGCCGAGCGGCAGCCGCAGCGTGATGAAGAAGGTCAGCAGCGACGAGCCGAGCACGATCTCCGGCGCCGAGATCGCGGCGAACTGGACCAGGTTCGTCGCCCCCTGCCCGCGGAACCGGTACTTGCCGAGCGCCAGGCCGACGAAGGTACCCAGGACGGTAGCGAGCAGCGTGGCGATGATGCCGATGATGATCGAGTTGACCATTGCCTTGGTCAAGGACGGGTACTCGAACAGCTTGGGGCCCCACCACTTGAGCGTGAAACCGACCCAGCTGTAGTTGAAGCGGCCACGGGGGTTGTTGAAGCTGAACAGGATGACCGCCGCGATCGGCAGCGCCAGCCAGACGATGACGACCCAGGTGTAGAGGAACAGCAGCCGGTCGCCGACCCGCTTCCTCGGCCGCCGCCGGGGCGGCTGCGGCGGCTCGGGGCGGATGCCAGGGCCACCCGGCGGTGCCTGGACCGACACGCTCACGCGGCCCCTGCTTCCAGGACCTGATCGGTGCCGAGCGCCCGCGCGTACACGAAGATCCCGATCAGCAGGATCGCCATGAGGGTGAACGACAGGGCCGCGCCGATGGGGTAGTTCTGCAGGTTGAGGTACTCGTCCTGGATGATGTTGCCGATCATCGTGTTGTTCGGGCCGCCGAGCACCGCCGCGTTCACGTAGTCGGACGCCGCTGGCACAAAGTTGAGCAGCACACCCGCGAACACACCGGGCAGCGAGAGCGGCAGGATCACCTTCGTGAACGCCTGCACACGGTTCGCGTACAGGTCATACGCCGCCTCCACCACCCGGAAGTCGATCCGCTCCAGGGCCACGTAGATGGGCAGCACCATGAACGGCAGGTAGTTGTAGGTCAGCCCGCCGACTACCGCAGTGCTGGTGGCCAGCACCCGGAAATTCTGCGGCAGGAGGCCGAGCGACTTCAGCGGCGCCAGGACCAGGCCATTGTCGCCCAGGATGTACTGCCAGGAGATCGTCCGGAGCACGAACGAGACGAAGAACGGCAGCAGGATCAGGAACAGGTAGGTGGATTTGCGAGCCCCGCCCCGGAAGGCGATCCAGTACGCCGTCGGGTAAGACAGCATGATGCACAGCACCGTGGCGAGCCCGCCATAGAGCAGCGACCGGATGAACTGGCTGTGGTAGTCGCTGAACCCCGTGACGTAGTTATGCCAGTCGAAGGTCTGCGTGAACCCGCTGACCACGTCCCCGGTCTGGGTGGACATGGAGATGAGGAAGATCAGCGGGGCGGCGAAGAACACCACCAGCCACAGCCCGCCAGGCAGGATGAGCAGGTAGGGAACGAGCGTTGACCGGAGTCTGCGCACCGCTGCTAGCCCGCGACGACCGGCTGGAAGATGGAGGAGTACTGGTCCTTCAGCTTGCCGCTCACATCCACGTAGTCATAGAGCCTGTTGTACACGGAACTGCTCGGCCAGACGAGCGTGCTGTCGGCCACCTCTGTGAGGTTCTGCTTGGTGCTCCCGGTTGCCTTCTTCGCATCCGAGGAGATGATGGCCCGCGCGGACGGGACGGCGGTGATGTAGTTGATGCCCTCGGTGAGCATGGCCGCGATCTCGGGCCGGTAGTACCAGTCGATCAGCGTCATCGCGTCGACCGGGTTCTGCGCGTACTTCGGGATCATCATGTTGTCGGTCCAGATGTTGCCGCCCTCGTCAGGGACCACGAACTGCAGGTTCGAGCCTGCGGAGAGGTTCTGCTGGAAGATGTCGCCGGACCAGGCCATGGTGATCCAGGTGTCGCCCTTGGTCAAGGCTTGGATGTAGGACTGGTCGTAGTACTGGCGCACGAGGCCCGCGTTCCGCTGCGCGGTGAGCGTGGCGGCGGCCTTCGTCCAGTCTGCGGGCTTCGACGTCTGCGGGTCGATCCCGAGCTTGATCATGCCGAAGTTCCCGATCTCCTGGAGGTCGGACATCATGCCGACGTGGCCCTTGTAGGCCGGGTTCCAGAGGTCCTTCATGCTGGTGACCGGGTTGGAGATGTATTTCGGGTTCCAGGCGATGCCGGTGCTGCCCGATGCCCACGGAATGCTGTAGGTGTTGCCGGGGTCAAAGGACCGCTTCTGGAACTTCGGCGACGCGTACTTGTGGAAATTGGCCAGCATGCTCTGGTCCAGCGGGATCAGCTCACCCAGCGCGACCAGTTCGGAGAACTCGAATCCGTCGGTGACGACCATCACGTCATAGCCGATTGACTGACTCGACCGGATGATCGGGTCGATCTTCGCGAACCAAGACGGGTCGTCCTGGATGACCTCCGCGTAGTCAACGGTGATGCCGGTCGACGCGGTGAACTGCTTCAGCGTCTGGTGATCGGTGTCGATGTAGAGCGGCCAGTTGGCGAAGTTCACATGCCCGTGCTTCGTCTTGCCGGTCCAGAACTTCTTCGCCGCGCTCTCCACCTGGCCGGTGCTCTGCGCCTTGCCAGCACCTGATACGCCACAGGCGGCCAGGCCGAGGCCCGCTGCGGCCAGCCCACCGAGGCCGAGGGCCTCGCGGCGGCTGTAACCGGGCCCAGCTGCCTCGCGCCTCCCGGCGCCCCGTCGCCGGCGCTGGGTCATGCCACGCAGCGCCGCAGGGTCGTCGTTGTGCAGGTTGCTCTCGCTCATCACAAGCTGCTTCCGATCGCGTAGGAGTACTGGGGTTCCCAGGACAGCCAGACGGCGTCGCCACGGTGCACGTCCGCGGCGTGGTCGTCCGTGGCCGCGGCGTTCTGGACGAACACCACCACGTCCGCACCGGTGGACGTGGTGATGATGAAGTTCGTTGACGTGCCGAGGTAGACGACCTCGGTCACGGTGCCGCGAAGCGCGCAGCCAGCGCTCACGGGCTGCGCCGGGGACAGGGCGATCTTCTCCGGACGCACCGTGACCTCGATCTCGTCGCCCTGGCCGCAGGCCCGCTGGCCGACCGGGACCACGATCCGCTCGTCCGGGCTGACCTCGATGACCGCGGTCCCGCCGGTCAGCCGGCTGACCCGACCGGTGAGCAGATTGGAGGTCCCGATAAAGCCCGCCACGAAGCGGGTCGCCGGGTGCTCATAGATTTCGCGCGGGGAGCCGAGATGCTCAATGACCCCGTCGTTCATCACGGCAATCCGGTCTGACATGGTCAGCGCCTCGTTCTGGTCATGCGTGACGTAGACGAACGTGATGCCGACCTCACGCTGGATGCGCTTCAGCTCCACCTGCATGGCCTGCCTGAGCTTGAGGTCCAGCGCGCCGAGCGGCTCGTCGAGCAACAGTGCCTTCGGGTGATTGACCAGCGCCCGGGCGAGGGCCACCCGCTGTTGCTGGCCACCGGACAGCTCACGGGGCCGGCGCTGCTCACGGCCGGTCAGGTCGACGATCTCAAGCATCTCGCCGACCTGGCGGGTGATCCGGTCCTTGGCCACGTTCTTGCGCCGCAACCCGAACGCGACGTTCTCGAACACGTTCATGTGCGGGAACAGGGCGTAGGACTGGAACACCATGTTGACGTCGCGCTTGTTCGGGGGCTCCCAGGTGACATCCCGGCCCTGCAGGCTGACCGTGCCGCGGGTGGGCTCCTCGAATCCGGCGACCATCCGCATCGTGGTTGTCTTTCCGCAGCCCGACGGGCCGAGCATGGAGAAGAACTCCCCCTGGCGGATGGCCAGGTCAATGCCGCGCACCGCGGCGACCAGCTCACCACGGGCCTGGAACTCCTTGGCCACGCCCGCCAGTTCGATCGCGGGGACCACGTCGTTGGGCAGCCCAGCGTTGGGCAGCCCAACGTCGCCCGCCGCGCCGGCCGCGGAGGCATCCGGATGGCTCACAGCTCTGGTGCCGACGGTCGCCGCCGCGCGCGGCGGCGACCGTCCGCCGCGGGTGCGTCAATGTCGGTCATGTCAGGCGGATATCCCTCGTCTCGGCACGTTCTCAGGGCGGCCGCCCCCCCGGTCAGCACGGCAGGCCGCGATGAATGACCCGATCTTCGCAGACAGGAAATGTGAAATCAACCGAATCAGTCGTAACAAGGCCTGATCGCAACGAATTCAGTTAACGTCTTTGTAACAAGTGAACCGCCTGCCCCGCGATCGCCTGCTCAGCCGCCGAAGCAGCCCATCCCATGCTTGACACGCGCATGGCCCCCGAATCGGTAGCGACAGGATCGTGGTCCCGGCGCAGCCAGGGGACGACCGTCGGGTGCGGAGCAGTACCGCACTGCCGTCCTATCACGGGCTACAGATGTCGTGATCATCCCAGTGCATGCCGAACTGATTTATCCGATACTCGCGGGGCGCCGCGTAGATGGTGAGCCTTCACATTGGCGCGGCTAGCGGGCAGACTGGCTGTCACCTGCCGGAATGGCGCGGAGGCTTGCCGTGGGCTGGAGCGGGTACTCTCGGCACAGGTAGCCAATATACCCGTGAACAGCTATTCGGATTTAGCCGGTCAAATCCTGCCGCACCCTGTCAATCTCGGATAATTTAGTGCCAGATCTACCGCCCGGCATACCGGGGTCCTCAATGACCGATAGGACGCACAGGATAAGCGTGACACATAATTGCGCAAAGCGATATATAGCGATCTCTCCGGGCTCACCCTGCGATCCGAAATGGCCACTCCCACCGCCGCCAGCGGCGGCGGTGCGGATGGACGCTGGTCACGGGTAGCGGCCGTGGACAACCGGGTGCCAGCCGGGGGGCCGACGGAGTCACGAGGCGGGGGGGGTACGTGGCCGATCCGGTCGGGCGCCGTGCCTCCGCTGGCCAATGGTTTCATTCCCAGGCCCGAGAGCGCGCCTGCCCTGGAGGCGGAGCTGCTGCCGGGCGCCGCGGTGGTGCTGGTGCCTGGCTGGGTGGGCGCGAAGGCGTCGCGGGACTGGCTGTGGTCCTGCGGCAAGACCCAGATCGCGGTGTCTTTCGCCGAGGGGTTGTGGCAGTCCCGCGGAGTGGACTTGCTGGTCTGGATTGTGGCCACGAGCCGCGCGTCGGTGCTGTCCTGCTACGTGGAGGCGGCGGCGGCGGCGATGGGGACCGAGCTTTCTGGTGACGCTGAGTCGGTCGCTGCCCGCTTCGTGGGCTGGCTCGGCCAGACCCGGCGGCCCTGGCTGGTGGTGCTCGGTGACCTGTCCGACGCGGCGGATCTGGAAGGGCTCTGGCCGGCTGGGCCAGCGGGCCGGGTCCTGATCACGACTACGAATTCCGCGACGATCTCCGCCAAGCACCGGGCCCGGATCCTCCCGGTCGGGGCCTTCAGCTCCCCCGAGGCCCTGAGTTACCTGACGGGCCGCCTCGCCGCGAACCCAGGCCAGGACGTCGGAGCGACGGACCTCACGGCGGATCTTGGCTGCGAGCCGTTGGCACTGGCCCAGGCCAGTGCGGTGATCGCGAGTTCGGCACTGACTTGCCGTGAATATCTGGAGGATTTCGGGCAGCGGCGGGAGCAGATGGCGGAGCCCCCGGCCGCAGCGGTCACCTGGATGTTCTCTGTCGAGCAGGCTGACCGGCTGGCGCCGGGTGGCGGCGTCCAGTCCGTCCTGGGGCTGGCCGCGCTTCTCGATGGCCATGGGATTCCCGGCGGAGTATTCACCTCGTCGGCAGCGTGCGAATACCTGGCGCGGGACAGTGCCACGGACCCTGGGGGGGCCTGGAACGCGCTGCTCACTCTGGAGCGGGCCGGCCTGCTGACCATTGATACGGCGACCACGCCGCCGACGGTCCGGATCAACTCAGTGGTCCAGGCCGCGATCCGGGCGACGATGCCTGACGAGATGCTGGATCGGGCGGTGCGGGCGGCAGCCGGCGCGCTGCTGGAGGTGTGGCCCGCTGATGAGCGGCCGGCCGGGCTGGCCCGGGGCCTGCGGTCGTGTGCGGCCAGCCTTCAGCAGGCCGCCGGAGACCGGCTGTGGGCCGATGGCTGCCGTCCGTTGCTCTTCCGGGCCGGCCGGAGCCTGGACAGCGCGCGCCTGGCCGGCCCGGCTGTCGCGTACTGGAATGAGCTCGCCGCGGCCAGCGACCGGCTCCTGGCGCCGGGCCACCCGGACGCCCTGGTGGCAGGCCAGCGGCTGGCCGACGCGTACCTGGCGGCCGGACGGGCAGCGGAGGCCGTTTCGTGGTTTCAGCGGGTCCTGGCCGACCAGACCCGTGCGTACTGGCCGGATCATCCCGGCACCCTTGCGGCCAGGCGGGATCTCGGCCGTGCCTTGGTGGCCGCGAACCAGTTCGGCGAGGCGGTCACCATCCTGGACGGCGCGGCCAGTGATTACGAGCGTATCCACGGGGCTGATCAGGCTGACACGCTGGACGTGCGGGATGAGCTCGCCGCCGCGTACCGTGCCGCGGGGCGGTTCGGCGACGCGATCCGGTTGTACCGGCGCTCGCTGGCCGACCGCGAGCGCGTTCAGGGACCTCAGCATCCTGACACCATGACCACCCGGCAGAAGCTGGCCGACGTCTACCTGGCCGACGGCCGGCTCAAGGATGCCCTGGCCCAGTACAAGCGGGTTCTCGCCGACCGGGAGCACGCCCTTGGTCCTGATCATCTGGACACGATCGCGGCCCGCGGCAACCTCGGCTCCGCGTATCACTCGGTGGGCCGGATGGCCTCCGCGCTGCGGCTCTGTGAGCAGGCCTGCGCCGGTTACGAGCGGGTTCTGGGCGCCGACCACCCGGGTACGCTGGCGTCCCAGGCGAGCCTGGCCCACGCCTATTACGCCGTGGGCCGGCTGACCGACGCGACGACACTGCTCCGCGATACCGTCGCGCGCTGTGAGCAGGTTCTGCCGCCCAGGGATCCGCTGACGCAAGCTGTCCGGGAGAGCCTGTCGAACATCGCGGGACGGTCCAGCACGGGCAGCGGCGCCTAGTGTCGCGTGATTCTGCTGTATTTACTCACGATTATCGGTGTGCGGGGATCGCGGTCACGGGTTGGGGCGGGGCGGGTTGCGTTGGCAGTGGCGGATGTGCGCGTCGCGGTGCTCCGGCCCGGTCGCGGTGGGCTGGCTGGTGCTCGGAGTCTGGGTTTCGGGTTGATTGCGCTCGTGCGGCGATGTGAGGTGTGACGGTGACCGCGTCGGGGGTGTCGACGGACACTGGCATCATGCAGATGCGTGTGGACACACCCGTCGAGGATTTCGCGTCGCGGTGGGGTCCTGTGGCGCGGATCGTGATCGCCGGGGGCGTTGCCGGGGGGACCTCGGTGGTGTTCCGTGTCTGCACCGCACTGGTCCTCGGGGCGTATGTACGATCCCGTAGCGGCACATATTACGGGGAGGAGGGTATCTTCCTGGCCGCGGTCCTGCTCGGGTTTCTGTCCATGGGTGTCTTGCTGGCGGTGCTCAAGGTTCAGCGTCGGTGGTCCGTGTGGTGGCTGGGGTGCGCGCTGGGGCCAGTGGCGTTGTGGCTGGCCGCGTTCGAGTTGAGTCGTGCGAACGCGGGTTCCCTGAGTACACGGCTCGGGCTTCCCGGGTTGGCGTCGTTCGTGGTGGGTGACAGCCTCGCATTAGCGTTCGCCTTCGCTCTGGCCGCGCTGCCCACCGATCCCCGGCTCGCGCGGTGGTTGCGTTTCGGTGTGCCGGCGGCCGTGCTGGGTGCGGCGGTGCCGCTGTGGGGCGTGGTCTACATGCTCTTCTACCGGACTTGAACACACGTCACGTAAAGACAACAGAATCACGAGACACTAGCTCGCTGCTAATTACCACCATTGACCATGGTTAGCTAAACCCCCGGTGCCTTTTGGGCCCCGTGCTTGAAATGACCCTTATGGTCCTGCCGATGCTTTGCCGAAACGCGCGATCATTGGCATGAGCCTGAAAGTGATCCGCGCGTACTGTAGGCGCAGTACCGGGCAGGCACCATAGGAGAACAGATGACAGATCAGTACGCAGCTACTGTCGCGGGGACCGCGCCGGCGCCCCGGGCGCGGCTGGAGCCTGATGCGATTGGTGTGGCGCAGGACACTGTCATCGGGATGGCGTCGTCGGCGCCGGCGGCGACGGTGGGGCTGTCGCTGGCGGCGCTGGCGGCGGAGACGGCGTATGCGTCCGGGCCGATCTTGATCCTGACGGCGATCCTGATGCTGATCATCGCGAATGCGTACCGGCGGCTGAATATGTGGAACGCGAACTGCGGGGCGTCATTTGAGTGGGTGGGGCGGGCGATCAGCCCGTATCTGGGTTTCCTGACCGGGTGGCTGATGGTGGCCGCGTACATCATCGGGACGGTCGCGGAGGTGCTGCTGCTCGGGCCATCAGTGCTGGCCGTGTTCGGCTCGACCTCCACGAATACCGGGGCGTATATCGCCATCGGTGTCGCCGTCGGCGTCATCATGCTCATCATCGCCATCGTCGGCATCCGGATCACGGCGCGGGCGCAGGTCAGCATGGCGCTGGTGGAGTACCTGATCCTGATCGGGATGGCGGTCGCCGGCCTGGTGTGGGTGCTGGGCCACCACGCCGGGTCGGTGCCCATCACCAGGGGGTGGGTGAGCCTGTCGGGGACCGGCGGGCACGGCCGCGCGGGGGCCGGGTTCCTGATCGCGGTGTTCATCTACGGCGGGTGGGACGGCACCCTGTACGTCAACGAGGAGGTCAAGCACCGGCGGACCAACCCCGGCCGGGCCGCGATCCTGGCGGTCGCGCTGCTGGCCATCATCTACACCCTCGCCCAGGTCGGCCTGCAAGGGGTGGTGTCACCGGCGAAACTGCAGGCGCACTCGGCGACCGCGCTGGTCTACATCGCCCAGGTCCTCGGCGGCA
>OBLT010000852.1_pt1 | contig 19710 bp, 19 predicted proteins | sample 1518721 | NCBI WGS metagenome assembly OBLT01 (sample SAMEA3539307, study PRJEB22396) | soil metagenome | biome: tundra; feature: field; material: soil | place: USA | collected 2010-05 | depth 0.15 m | reverse complement strand
CGAGGTGAAGACACGTGAGCGAAATCAGGAAAGAGCAGAAGCCAGGACTCTTCGTTCCCACCATCGACCGTACCAGGTGCGAGGGTGGGTACCACCACGCCTGTGCGGACGCCAAGTGCCCCTGCGTTCCGGCTTGTCCCTACGGTGTCCTTGAGATTCGCCCACTGCTCGCCGCAGACAAGAGGCTCCTGTCGCTTGGAGACAGGTTCAGGGCAAAAGTTCACCGCAACAGGCAAGCGTACGTGGTCAAGGCCGACTGCTGCACGGCTTGCGGGCGATGCATCCTGGCCTGCCCAGTGCTGGGTGTCATCAAGCTAAAACGCAGGATGTCAACGTGAAGCCAATTGGTCAGACGCTGGGGGGCCCTCGTAACGGGCGCTCCTTGCCGCGTCTAGGCAGGGCTGTAGCCCACCGTCCGAGTTTGGTCTTGCCCAAGGTCGGGGCGCCGTTCTCCGCTGGCGCGTAACCCTACGGTTTGCGTTCTGCACCCCGTTTACCGCCGCTGCCTGGCGAACCCTCCACCGAGGTGGCAACCTTCTTGGGCGCTGCCTGCGCGGCCTCCGGTGCGTCGGCCTGGCAGGGCTGATGGGGCCACGCGCATCGGCAGCTCGGCAACGCGACCAAGGGCCAATCAGGATTGGTGTGCGTATTCTGAAGAAGGCGGCTTGTTCCGGGTATGACCGTTGGGCAGCGCCAACAAGGGTCTTGCCAGGAAGGGGGACACAACCTCGGGACAGATGGCTTCGGGAAACCAGCTCCTTTCTATCTGTGCGGACCTAGCAATCCCAATACAACCGCCAGTCCCGGCTCCTATCGATAGCCACAACAGGAGGCCTTGATCTCGAAATGCAGGAATGTTCCACTCCTGGCGCAATGCCTTCCGTGTTATAGTTAGACTCAACCGCGAAGGTAATCCGAGGTCACGGACCACAATCCGGACTGGGCATCGCTCTTCGGAACGAAGCGCCCAGTTTTGGCAGCGTGGTAACGAGTCTGGATTCTTGCCCCAAAATTTTTCCATCGGGCGAGTTTTCGATTGGCCGCGCTGTTTCGGCTTCCGCGTTCGTTCGGGCCAGAGAATCTACGCGGGCATGATGGACGTCTCCTGGACAAAGCCGTTGTTCTGGACAACCACCCGCAATCCCAGGAAGAGCAACCCCAAGAACAGGGTACGGGAACGAGATCATCAATGCTTGTACCACCCATGGCCCCGTTTTCTACAGAAATGCGAAAACCATAGCTTAGTGAAATGGTGAAATTACACACATACAATAAGCACCGAAAGCGACATCGGCAGCAGATCGTCGAATTGCATTGTCAGGCGACCATCTCTACACTATGTAGGACAGGGAAACAGCCGTTCTTCAGAAAAACACTGCTGTCAAGACCTGCCATCTTGGCGTGGACTACCTACTGTTGTCAGGGATAGCATAGGCAAATCTGGAGGCCTTGTCTTTGCCGGGCCTCGTTCCGGCGTCACCACCGCCATCTTGTTGAAAACAACCATTGGAAGGACCTCTCCACGGGAGAACCAGTCTCACAGATCAGAACCGGGTCAGGTCCTCTTTCAGTGGTTCAACGCTGGACATGGGGTGGCATTCGTCGGTCATGGGTAACGGCGAATGGCTTCAAGCCGGCATCGTTGATCTTGCGTGTGACCTCATTTCCATGACACGGTTGTGGACCTGGACATTTCTCAACCTTCGGCATCTCATGGTCTACAGTCCCCGATGTTGGGCGTGGTGGAGGTGTAGTCGTTCCGCCGGTAGATCGGAGACGGGAGCCAAGCTCGACAGCACTTGAACATCGATCTGCCATGCGCGTTGTTCTGTTCGCTGGTGAATGCACGTGATATGCTTTGGCCGCACAGCTTAGAGGTGGCGTGTGCGAATTGATCCAGGCAATCGTTGATGAGGAACGACTTGGAAGAGTTTGAGAGCATTTAATGACATCCGATCTGGACGAGAATACTGAAAGATGGCGGAAGGATGACAGCCCTCCAACAACCGGGGTAAGTGTCACAGCATACGCCTGGGGCCTTTTACAAGACGTATACCAAGGTGTCCATGATTTGAAATGGTACGTAAATAGGGATTTTCGCCGCGCCGCTAGAAAGGCAGTAAAGAGAATCCCGAAGAGTGTTACGGCCTACGAGGGCGAAAGCGAACTGCGAGGCATTCTGGTGGAAGAGCTGGGGACAGAGATGGTAACTCTGCCCGAAGTACCTGTGGGGTTTGGGTGGGCAGAAAGTGCTGACCTGCTGGCCCGATATCGAAAGCGCAGCCTAGCTGAGGTCGAATTGGGCCCCAAGCTAGACGAGGCTCGCAAGAAGGCGTGGAGACGTTGGAAAGAGTACGCACTACGAACAGGACGTGATCTAGACAGTCGCCGGGACCCAGACGACAAGAGAACCGACAATGCCCGGAGGTTCGAGACCCTGTTACGGCTGGGGCCTGACGTCGCCGTTGCCTCGGGCACTATTCCCACGAAGGCGGAATGGGAGGCCGCCAAGAAGGAGCGATGGGAGGCGCTTCAATTCATGATCAGGCGGGTCTACAAGATGCTTCGCAAGCACAAATGGACGAGCCCCTTCGACGCGGTAGAGGAGGTCGTTGCTTGGGCTCGATGTGCTTGGCCCTGGAGGAATGTGCGCCAAATATGCAATAACGCCTGGAACTCCCTTTTGCCTCTGGCACAGGCAAATGTGGCCATGGTGCTGACGGTAATGAAGGCTGCGCCATCTCCCGGACCAAAGTCACCGAGGGGGCCCCTTGGGAAGAAGCGAGGTATGGGGTTCCTGCGGCTGTTCCAGCGGCTCAGCGCCCAAATCGATTTCTGGCCGACAAACGGTGAAGTAGATATGCCAACCAAGTGGTATAGAGATGTGAAGGACCCCAAGGACTCGAAAGCGCTCCACGGATTTTCAACTGCCTCAGCTGGCCGCGAAATAGCGCGCATGAAGAAGCTGGGCGTGTTGACACAGATCGGAGAGCACAGCCATTACGGTAACCGGTGTAGACGGTATAGGCTGGCATTGCTCACTAGCGGCGACCCTGCGATAGACAAGATCATCGTGCCTAACGCTGAAGCCCTTTTGCGTAACTCGTCCGACCCCGCTGTTGAGGCCGAACTGAAGGCCCTGGCCAAAGGCAAGAAGGGCCGAGGATAGCTCTGATACAGACCGGCGCGGAAGAAGCTGAGCCCCTTACCGGGGTCCTTCTCTGACTTGGCCGGACTTGAGCAGATGGATTCTGAGGACCCTTATCCGTCTAGTTTCCACCTCTCGCATTGGCTGATGGTTACCGGCGTTTCTTCTCTTCATCAGTCGGCTGGAACCTGATGGCCTCCGTTTCTGGGACACTTATGTGTCTATGATAATATAGACACATAAGTAATGGTATTATGTTGTCTATTCTAATAATAGAAACCAAACAGATAAGAGCCATCAGAATCACATCGGTGACTTCTTTCCGTCCGGCATAGACACACGGAAGCCATCAACCCTGCTTCCAGCTTTCCCTCTTGTCGGCCGGCCAGACCAACCCCCAGTTATCCAGGGTGGCCCCAACAACCCAGATCTGGGCTAACCCGGCCGAGTTTGGGAAACGCCAGCACGCCTTGAACCTTGATGCCGCTGGCCCTGATTGTGTCCTCGATGCTGCAAGGTTGATCAGCGAGCCGATACCTTCCGCCAGCGCATTCTTCACGCGAGCCCAAGGTCAACAGCACCTGCAATCGGCTCGGGCGGGGACATTACCAAGCCTGTATCCAAACCCTGGTCGCGGAAAGATCGAATCGTCCTGCCGCGTGCCGGCGGGCTTGATGGTTGGAAGCAGCCTGTTCGACCGGAACCGGCGCCTTCACGTCCATGACGGACACAGGTCATCCCTGCCGTAGTTTGATAATTCGAAGTCGAAAAGGCTGGAAGAGTATCTGGCAGTCATGCTACCTCGGTGGTCGAAAAGGGGAAGCGGCAGGTGCCGACCATCCCTGGGAATCGAGTCCTCGAAATTTGCACCGCCATAATAAAACAAAAACTACATAGTACCTATGCCCCCGAAGGAGCCAGTCTTAGCCGGACCGATGGGATGACATTCTTTTCCGCAAAATGAGAGTCCGTATTGGCCGGGAAACATATGAGACCCTTCCAACCTTCAGCAGTAGCTATATCTAGCCAGTATCACCGATCTGTAGATTATAACGCAAATCTACACGCACGGTGCGTGTAGATTTGCGTTATAATTATCCGTAACTATACGAGAGGGTGCACATCTACTGTAGGCCGGAAGGAAGGCGTACATCCACTTGGGGCCGGAAATTAGAAGGGTCTCCTATGGCCGGGTTCATAGGGGCCTCTATCTGGGGTGGGCAAGTACTATAGAGTAGTTTTGGTTTTATTCTGGCGGTGCAAATTTTCACCTGGCTTGCTTCTGCTTCCTCAAGGCCTTCCATTTCGCACGCCTGGCATTCAGATCCTTGATGAACTCTGGCTTGTCGAAAAAGGTCCCTTCGATCTCCTTTGTGCTCATAACCTCCGCCAGTCCGGACTTCAGGTCCTTAACCTGCTTGCCAGGTTGCACGTCCAAGTGCACCCTCCACGTTCGGGATTCGCCCTTGGCTCTGCTAGCCTCCCCGGTACACTCTACGACCCCGAGGGCTTCAAGGCGCGTGAGATGCGTGCGGTAGTCGCGGCCACCCGACTTTGAGTTTACCAAGCGGCTCTTTGCGATCCAATGCTCGCCACCATGCCCGCGCAAGAAACTTACCATCTTATAGGCCAGCTGGAGAAAGCGCATGTTTGCGGTTCCCTCGCGAGCAGGCTTGGTGGTACTTCCCTGTGGCGGTTCCGGTGTACCCGGTGGGAGTTCGGCCGCTAGCAGTTGCATAAACAAGCGAATGTCCCCAGTGGTGATCTTGCCCGGTGCGTGTCCCTTCTGCCTAGCGTACTCGAATGCGCTCTTGACCACCTTGGGCATGTCATCGATGACCCTGCCGACATCGTTCTCGATGCCGTGGGAAATATGATGACGGTTCATCACCCAATGTTCGAGGATTCTGACTGCCTTGGTTTCGCTGCACCCTTTGGCTGCAAGCCAGACCGGGATTCGCTTGGTTACCTTGCCCTTCCATCTGCCACCACATTTTCCCGCGCTACGGGTGAGGTAGTTGCAACAGGCGAGGATGACCCGTTCATCGCTGTGACGCGACGTCGGCGATGGTTGCCCATCACTATCGGTTGCACAGCCGTGGCCGCAATAGGAACGCTTGTGCTGGTGCTTGCCAGGCCCAGCCACGATCCTGGGCCAAGGGCGACTCCAGTCACCGAGCCCGTGAAGGTAGTCGAACCTGTTCGACTAGAAGAGCCGACTCCGACTCTCCCTGTGGTTCTTCCCGGCAAACCCGATTCCGGTCCGACTCCATCCGCGTTTGCCGGAACTGCTCCTGCCACGAAGCCAGAACGCGAAGCCGCCATTTCATCGTCCACGCCAAGGCGACCTCGCCACGAGGCGAAGAATACGCTGACACCAAAGCCGCTTGAAAACGCGAAGCCAGAACAGAGCGCAAGTGTACCGGTTCCAAAGAAGCCAGCCGGTGTTGCAGGCTTCTAGGGTATGACGAAAGAAAGATGATAGCGATGGATAGCAGACTTCGTTGCGCAGCATTCGTGTTGGCTACCGCGATGGCCTGGACGGGGATCGTTCATGCGACCGACGACAGCGCGAAGGGATCGCTGACTTGGTGCTGAGGATGGCGCCCCTACCGCGACCACCGACATCGGGACGACGGACGCGTCTGCTTCGATATCCCGCTGCCAATGCCCAAAGAATTGCTTGTCAACCCCTTCCTCTAGGTATAAACATATCGGCATTGGTGTGCCGAGTCATTTCGATCTGCGCGCCCCAGCTGTCATTTTGTAGAGTCACTTGTCAACTATCAACGGGGGAAAAGGCATGAGTCTAAGATCTACGCTTTGTGCAATCACGGCTACGATTATTTTCTCAATGCCGGGCTGCGGGCAAGCCCCCTTCGAAAGCACCTCGCCGCCTGGAAATGAGAGTCTTCGGCCCGAACTTAAGATAAATGGCGGAACACCAACCAACTCTCGACCCGAGATCGGCGCTTTCATAGGAAACCTTTCTTTTTGCATCCCTCCCGATGTCGTCGACCCGAGTCTGGTCTGCACCGCGACCCTGGTGGCACCGAGATGGGTCCTCACTGCCGCTCACTGCGTCAACTATACTACTAGAAATACCACATGTTACGTGTTCAAACCAGGAAACAAGAGCGCGAATCCTCCCGGTGGGATAACGACCGCCAATTTCACTGTTCAGAAGATTCTCAATTTTGCGCCGTCTGGGATTTATGACGTCTGCAAAGCAAATCTCCTCGGGGATTGTCCCAATGAATTCGATTATGTGAACGAGACCCTGGACTATTCTGGCACCGATGACATCGCCTTAGCTCTTCTTACAAACCCAATTTCTGCTAGCATAGTCCCCACGCCTATAGCTACCAGCCTTCCACCAAACGGTACCTTGGTCACCTCCTATGGCTATGGCAACACACTCACGGATTCTAATAACGAACTAAAGAATACGGCACAATGGGTGTTTCAGAGGCCAGGCACGCCCACCGGACTCAGCATTAATCGTTCTCCAATCAGGTTCCCGACTGGATACGATGGGGTTTTCTTGAAGGCGTTGGACGCCGACTGGATCGACAATTCTGTTCCCCCAATACATAAGTCATGGGCCCAATTGTTAACCGACTTGGGATATCCAAACTCATCGCAATTACCCTTGTACCCGTCTATCAGCACCGTTAATAGTACCAGTGGACCAAGCGGCGTCCTCAATCACGCCGACTCTGGTGGTCCAGTCCTAGACGAAGCCGGAAACATCTGGGCGGTGAATTCGATGCTTAATGTGCCGAATGAAGGCCGAGATGCGTTTGGCGCGGTTGCGTATCTCCACGATTGGATTTGCTCGCAGTCTTTAGCCCAGGAGCCACACACCTGGAAGACGACGGGAGGGCCACTGATTGTTCCCGTGTTCGGATGCACGGATGCTCTGGCATCGGGGCAGGTGATACCGCATGTCTGCATTGATGCCGTGCTTGCCAATAGCGGTCTCAAGAAGTGCTGCGATCCAAAGGGCGCATGGGACGCCGATTGTGTGGCAGAGGCGATGAAATACCCGACGGGGGGATGGAACCAGGGGTTCGTCCCAGGAACGCAACAGCGGTATCCCATGGACTTCAACGTAGTCGCATTTCAAGGAGCCAGTATATCCAGCGACATTTCGGGTCCTCTGGCGGCTGGCGGACCGATCCACTTTGACAGTTTCTCACTCAATGCCATGTTCACCGCGGGATATCCGGTAGGCCTGATCGGTGCCGGTGAGGTGCTTCTCTCGTCAGGAACCGTTGGCGGGGGCATTGACGTGGTGGCAGGCCAAAACGTCAGCGTTCCCCCGACGGTGACGGAGGCAGGAGGGGTGCTGGCCCACTGGAGCGTTTCTCCGATTGATTTTGCAGACCTCAGAACGAAGATGACAGCGCTGTCAGACAAGTTGAATGCTCTTCCCTCAACTACGCCCGCACCCCTCAATTCAAAACTGACATTCAATATCAACAATCCAACCAACGTCTTCTCGGTATCAGCGGGTACTCTTGGGAGCGTCTACACTATTGAGTTTGTCCCGTCGAAACCGGCATACACTACAGCGACGGTAATCATCAACGTCACGGGACTCGATGTCTCCATTCAGAACCTTGGATTCACCAATAACGGATTTGACATTACCAGGCTGCTCTGGAACTTCACCGGCGATGGAACGCTGACGATGCAATCCATCGGGTTCCTCGGCTCCGCCCTTGCCCCAGGGAAAGCTGTTGAGGCGAAGTGGGGAACCTTCAATGGTACACTAGTTGCGAATTCAGTCACGGGGTATACCCAATATAACTTTTTCCCATTCAGCGGTGATCTGATGGCCCTGTTGTCCACCACCACGCCCCCAACGGTTTTCTATCGGATAGATTGCGGCAGTAGCAGCGCGGTTTCACCATTTTCCAGCGACCAGTACGTTAATGGTGGCACACAACGGACGGTCAAGAACACCATCACGACCAGCGGGGTCATGAGCGCTGCGCCGGCGGCCGTCTACCAGAGCGAACGCTACGGCAACAGCACGTACACCATCCCCAGCCTGACGGCCGGGACTGAGTACACCGTGCGTTTGCACTTCGCCGAACTGTGGTGGAGCGCTTCCGGGAAGCGGAAGTTCAACGTCGTCATAAACGGGGTTACCGTGCTGTCGAACTTCGACATCTTCGCAACGGCCGGTGGTGCGTACAAGGCCGTGGTGCAGGACTTCACGGCCACGGCCGATTCGTCGGGCCAGATCGTCATCAACTTCCAGATGGTCACTGACAACGCAACGATCGAAGGCATCGAGATTCTACCCTGACGGCGAAGCCTCGGCCTTTCTCCTGCATGTCGGCTACCTGGGTACAGCGCGGATATCCTGGTCATGCTCTCCCACGCCTCAAGGCATCTCGGGCATTTCGGCCTGAGGCGAGCGCGTGACAGCTTCAACGTGACCGCCTAGGCCTGCCCAGAAAACGCAGTCAGATCCAGCAGAATCGCTGGAATTCTGCACAGCAAAAAATCATGACGTTGCAGACATTTCATTGTGCAGTAGCAACACACTGGAAATCGCAGGGGAAGACAAGGAGCCATGTCGAGCTAACGACGAAGAAAGCCGAATTGGCCAAGGTGGCGGCCGAGCGCGACGAGTATCGCAAGCTGGTGTTACACCTGCGCGAGGAAGTTGAGCGGCTGCGGCGCGGTCTGCTCGGGCAGAAAGCCGAGCGCTTGCCCAGGAACGACACGCAGCTGTCGCTGGCCAATCTGGAGATGGCCTTCGGCAGTCAGCAGAAAGGCGACGCGAAAGCCACGGAGACGCAGCTCATAGATAGCCGCCGCTCTTGATGCAAAATGGTCGCCCGCGATCCAAACCCAATTGGCAGCGCCGTCAACAACGTTGGCGGAGCCACGATGGCCAGCCAGTGAAATCGAGACTTTCCGGGCTAGACAGTCGGCATGTTTCGTGCATAGGATGAGTCCTATTGGAGACTATCGCACATAGAGCGTGGAGCAGAATCATCAGGCGCAATACTCGAGTTGTTTCACCGGGTGCGCTACTGGCCTGTTTACAACTTCTGGCTTGCGCGACTCCACCCATGCAGAAAGGACATCCCGACGCGGGATCGGACTCAGCTGGCCCGGTTTCGTGGACGGTGCCCACCGATGCAGGGACCGTCGTATACAACCTGAGAGACCCCATCCCTCCGGTTGGCAAGGTTGATTTGGTATTCGTGGTCGACAATTCGCCGTCCATGGCGGCCAAGCAGCAGAAACTAGCGACCGCGTTCCCAAAGCTCATCACCGATCTCACCAATCCTTGCACGGGAGAGCTCCCTGATCTTCGCGTAGCCATTGTTACTAGCGACATGGGAACCGGTGGCATTTCTTCCACCGGTTCCTGTGGGCCCAGGGCGGACGGATCGATCTGGGGCGACCAGGGAAGATTTCAATTCACCAACGCCGCCGCGTGCGGGGTCACCGACACCAGTCGGTCCTGGCTTTTCGAAAATCGAAATGCGGATCCGGTGCAGAAGAACTTCGCTGGCGACTTCTCCACCATCTTCGGATGTCTGGCTTCGGCAGCGGGCACCGATGGCTGCGGCTACGCCCAACCTTTGCGAGCTTTGGAGTCTGCATTTTTCGACCCATCCAATGCGAAGCTGCAGCGCGTCTTGTTCCTTCGTCCGGACGCGTACCTAGGGATCATCATCATCACGGATCAGGATGACTGCTCGGCCGGATCCGAAAGCGGCATCTTCACCGATGTGCCCGCCGCTGCGGGTGAATCCTCGAGCCTGCGCTGCACGACGCGCGCCTCGGCGTGCAGCGGCCAGAACCTTTCGATCTCGCCAGGCTATCCGACGACGGCTGCCTTCGCTGCGAGCCTTACGGCTTGCACGACCAGAACCGACTTCTGCAGTGCCGACATTGATACTTCCCAACCAACCGACTGCAATCCGCTCGTGGACTACAGGGCGATTGCGAACGAGATAAAGCAACTCAAGGCGAGTCCGTACGACCAGATCACGGTCGTCGGCATCTTTGGTTGGCCGCTCACGTATACGGCAGACGTGGTTACGGCCCAGCTCATCATCGATCAGAGACCCAACCCAGATGTCTCCGATACAGCGTATCCCCGAATCTTTGACGTCTGGCCGATCTGCTACGACCCGAGCCACCAGCCCGCCAACCAAGCGGCCGGATTCGATCCAGACGCAGCAGCAATGGGCGGTACCGCGGGACTACGCATTTCCGCGTTCCTCGACCAATTCGGCGCCAACGGCATGAGGTTCAGTATCTGCGACCCGGATCTCTCCTTGGCGATGGAGTCGGTTGGCAGGGACATGACGTGCCCGATGCACTACCTGTGCATCGACTCGAAGCTTCTCGACACCGACCTCACCCAGCCGGGTGTGCAAGCCAGTTGCAGGGTCTGGCTTTCGGTTCCGCCTGTGGGCAGCCCCGGCGGTCCGTACACCGAAAGCGCGCCTTACCCTGAATGCGATGATGCGCGTTCGGTGGTTCCTTGTTGGTACGTAAGTGAAGAGACGATTAAGTGTCCGCTCAACGGCCAGTGGATTCAAGTTGTTCGCGAACCTGGTGAAACCACACTCAACGAAGGCACCATCTTGAACGTGCAGTGCCTGGCCTGCCCAGACGGCGTTGCGGACTCATCGACGATACCTGGCTGCGACTACAGCCTGCGACAAGGGTAGACCTGGAAGGCCTCCGCAGGTTGTGTTCGAATATGTCGGCTCGCCCACGATCGTCGGGTAGTCTCATCCAGACGACCTGGTCAAAGTGCCCTGGGCGGCGTAGAGCCGCGATGACCTGCCTGGGCGGTTCGTGGTGGCGAGCACGAAGACCTCGCGGGCTTCGATGCGGTCGAAGCCTCGGCGTTTCTCCTGCATGTCGGCTACCCGGGTACAGCCTGCACACAGCTCGGTTGGTCACGCTCACAACCCGGTGACCGTAACAGGAGTGGAACGGTTAGTCGTGGTGCCATCGCCAAGTTGAGATTGGTCATTGAGGCCCCAGCATTTGACAGCACCGTTGACGATGGCGCAGGTTTGACTATTTGCAACAATTGTGGTAACATCAGCGGTTAAACCTGAGACCTGGACAGGAGACAAGCTGTCTGTGGTGGTGCCATTGCCGAGCTCCCCATACGAGTTATGGCCCCAGCATTGTGCGGCACCGTTGACGATTACGCAGGTGTGAACTCCCCCAACGGCAACTGCGATGACGCCGGAGGGAAGGACCTGAGCTTGTACAGGAGTCGAGCTGTCCACCCTAGTCCTGTTTCCGAGCTGACCGTAGTCATTGCGGCCCCAGCATTGAACGCCGTTGTTGACGATTGCGCAGGCGTGTTCCTCCCCAGCGGAAATTGCGGTTACGCCGGAGGAGAGCCCCAGAACTCGGACAGGCGTGGAACTGCCCGTGGTACTGCCATTGCCTAGCTCTCCTTCGAAATTCCAACCCCAGCATTGTGCGGCACCATTGACGATTGCACACGTGTAATGACCCCCAGCGGCAATCGCGGTGACACCTGAGGTGAGGCCCATGACTTGCACGGGCGAAGAGGTGCCCGTCGTGGTTCCATCGCCGAGCTCACCATCGTCATTGAGGCCCCAGCATTTGGCGGCACCGTCTACGATTGCACAGGCGTGATTCGCGCCAGTGGCAATGGCGGTAACGCCTGAGGCGAGGCCCATAACTTGTACAGGCAAAGAGCTGCTCGTCGTGGTGCCGTCGCCGAGCTCACCATATTTGTTTGCGCCCCAACATTGAACGCCGTTGTTGACGATTGCGCAGGTGTAACCAACGCCACCGGCTACCGCGGTGACGCCGGAGGTGAGGTCCATAACTTGTACAGCAATAGAGCTGGACCAGTGCACGACGCCGTCGCCGAGTTGGCCGACCGCATCTCCACCCCAGCACCGGACCCTGCCATTTAATACGGCACAGCCGTGTCCGTCGCCAGCAGTGACGGCCGAGACGACACCGACCGTTGCGTCGCTGCCCCCCGTATTCTCCGCCCCGCCATTGGAATGAGTGCTGCCGCTCGTTGAAGCACCGCCGGTCATCGTCACGCCGCCGGTGCCTTTGCTGCCACCAGTGCTCATCAGACCGCCTGTGGGTCTGCTACTGCCGCCGGTTGAGATTGAGCCGCCTGTGGTTGCAAGCCCGCCCGCGCTGGCAGGAGCACCGCCGGTCAGTGTGTAGCCGCCACTGCCCGTGCCCCAGACGCCACCAAGACCAGACGAAATGCTGCCCGAAGCAAGCCCACCCGTGTTCACGCTACCGGCCGCGGGGCTGCCGCCGGTGCTCGAAGTCTGCGGGAAAGGATCGAGTACAGTGCGGCCGCCGCAAGCAACTTGCCACAGCGTAACCACCAAGAGCCAAAAAATGCCTCTCCTCATGTCCAACCAGAGTATCCAAGGAAACTGGGCGTCTGTCCAATGCTCCCTTTCTTGGGCGTCATTGAGGCGTTACGACGGGTTTGCCGTTTTTTCCTTGCCAGCCTTCGCCGGGTCAAGCGTGCACGCTCCCCCCATCGGCACTAGGCGAAAAAGTTGCGCAGGAAGCGCCCTTGGCTGCTTATGCTGGGGATGGAGACCACACTCGGCAGTTCGGGCGATTGGCATATCGTGGAAACGCAGCTCCCGGCCAACTGGCGGGACATCGCTGAGCGGCACTAGATCCGCCCGTCACAAGTGCTGCCAGGTGTCGAGACCAAGATTTCGGTCGGTAGGACCAGTGGAACGGGCGGGCGTGCTGGTTGCGCCAGAGTATGTGGCAATAGATTGCCTGCTGTAGAGCTTCGACAGAAGGCCAGGACTCTCGCGTCAGCACGTGCTGTTGGATCTGTCCAAACGCAGGCTCGATCTGGTTCAGCCAAGATGCGTGCTTGGGCGTGAAGTGTCGTGTCCAGCGCGGATGTTCCTCGAACCAGTCATTGACCTCATCGGTGTCGTGGTCGGACGAGTTGTCCATGACGATATGCCCATTTCCAACGGGTAGCAGGTATCGAACACATCGAGCAGATCCAGTGGATAGTCAGAACAAGCGCCATTTTTCCTTGGCCGAAATGAATACGCACCGCGTCAGGCCCAAGTAGAAATGTCCCCATTCCTGCCGCCAAGTAGAAATGTCCCCCTGGGTCCTGGTAGGCAAGGTACCACGGTTGGCCGGAAAGACGTTGACCCGCCGCTCGTTGGCCCTTGGGCGGTGGGTTCGGAGCCGGCCGATCAGCGGGCGCCAACAGCCCGCGGGCTGGCGGAGCCGTCGACGCCAGGTTGAAGGGCCTCGCGGCCCCCTCCGACGACTTGCCGACTGAGATCGGCCTGGGTCTTGAGTGCCAAGAGCTCGCGGTCTCGCTTCCGCTGGTTGCTGATGTCGTTGTACTTTTTGCGCCGCGCCTTCTGTTCAGCGGTGAATTTCGCAAAGAAATCGGCCATCACGGGTCCGCACCCAGCACCCATCTGCGTGGCAGCCAGCGCCTGGGCCAAACGGTCGGTACCGGGTCCTGGCGGGGTGGAAACCAGCGGCACGTTTGGATTGCGCCCCAGCTGTGACCGCGTCGCACGGAGCTGTTCTTTCTGCCGAAGCGTGAGTTTCTTCGATGCCATTCGGCGCTGGTTGTTCGCCGCAATAATGCTGATCGAGGACCGAGTTCTCCGAAAACGGCTCCCAGGATCGCTCGCGGCGAAGGGTGGGCAGCGCCGCTCTTGGGCCGAAGTGCGCCAGGATCGGCGTGCGAACGCGCGGGAGCAGGCAGCGGACGTACGAATCGCGCGACCCGCGCCTTCCACGAGCTATTCTGCGACGGTCAGTTTCAGGCGACCCGAGCGTGATACTCGTGATGGAGCCCGCCGAGGATAGGCCGGGAAACAACGTCCTTGGGCGGAACACGTCGCACGGGCGCCAGCCAACGTGCGCCGAGCGGTGGTTGCATGCGAAGACCGCGGTGTGGTCGGCCATGATAGTAGCGAACGTAGTCCTTCAGCACGCGGTCGGCGTGGACATCATCGCGCACGATGATGTGATCGAGGCAATCGCGGCGTAGGGTTCCGTTCAGGCGCTCGCAAATGGAGTTGGCTTTCGGCGACCGTGGCGGCGTGATCAGGCAACGCGTCCCGCAGCTCTTCACCCGTCGGCGGAATTCCTTGCCGTAGATCGAATCACGGTCGCGGATCATGAACCGCGGATTCTCGTTGTCGCGATCCGCGACGGCTTCGACAAAGGACTGCCCGGCATACTGCGCGCTCGGAGAAGACGTCACGCCGATGTGGACGATTTCCCGACGGGCCAAGTCCACGATTACGAAGCAGTACAGGATCTGGAACCGCAGGGTGACGATGGTGAGGAAGTCACACGCCCAGGTTTGATGGATATGGTTGCGGACGAAGGTGGGCCAGGACTGGCCACGGTTGCGCGGCAAGTGCGGCGGTCGATACTTGGCGACGGTCCGTGGCGAGACTTTGTAGCCGAGCTTTCGAAGCTCCCCGGCGATTCGATCCTGACCCCAGAGCGAATTTTCCGTCCAAAACCGCCGAATCATGGTCCGCAGGTCAGCATCGGCTGGCGGTCGACCGACAGGCCGTCCGGACTTTCTCCGCCAGAGCAATCGCCAAAAGGAACGATGCCAGCGGACAACGGTTTTGGGGCGCACGATGATGATCGCGTCGAGCACCGAGCTGAAGACGCGAGCGGCGAGAGCGAGCAGCACGCGGTCTCGCGCATGAATTCTGGGCTTTGGCACGGAACGACGCAAGACGATGATCTGCTGGCGAAGGACGGCATTTTCGGCGATGAGGGCGGCGTGGGATCGGAAGGCCGAACGCAGCGCGATCAGGACGGTCTTGAAGATTTCTGTGAACATCGCGGCGCAAGACCTACCACGAGAGGATCACCCGGGAAATCCCGGTGAAAACTGGACGCTGGTTCGACCTGGTACCGAGTTCTCGGGAACAGGTGGTCCCACGTGCGCGCGGCAGCCGTCGATGCGAGCGGCCCGGCCTGTGTGATGCACGGCGCGTCTTGGTCCGGCGAACGATCTCGGACATCGGCCAGAGTGGCGATTCGCTCCGCGGCTCGTTGAATGACGTCGACCCAGGACGCCGTCGATTCGACGACCGCGGGGAGCGAATCATCCGCCTGCTCCCTAGGGGAGCTTACCCATGTTGCCGTTGTGACCGCAGCCTCGGAGGCATCACGCCGCCGATAATAGAACGTATCGTGTGTATGACAAAGATGGAACTCGTGAGTGAGCCCCCGAAGTGATTCCGCGTGGCCCAGGAAGAAAAATCCGCTCGGAAGCAGCGCCTGGCTGATGCGGCGAACGACATCACACGCTTTGTCGGGCGTGAAGTACATGAGAACATTTCGACAAAAGACGACGTCGCAAGCGAGCGACTGCCAGAAGAGAGAGTCTTCATCGACGAGGTTACGCTCCTCGAAGGTCACCATCTTTTGGATTGCAGGATCGAGCACGAAGTCCGGACCGTCCGCCCGAAAGTAGCGGCGCTTGACGTCCTCCGAGGTCGCCCGAAGCGACCAGGCGGAGTAGCGGGCCAGAGTCGCCTTCGCGAGGATAGCCGGGTTGACGTCGATGCCGATGATCTTCACATCCCAGGATCGGAGGTCCGGCAACGCCTCGCGCACTAAGATCGCCAAGGAAAACGGCTCCTCGCCCGAGGCACATCCGGCCGAGAGGATCTGAAGTCGCTTCTCCCGTGTCTTCGCGCGAATTCGTTCGGGAAGAACAATCTCGGCAAACGCCCGAAAATTGTCGGCGTTGCGGAAGAAGAACGTCTCGTTGACCGTGAGCTGCTCGGCGAGCGCCCGAAACTCGTCGGAGCCCTTGGGCGAAGAAATCAGACGCTCGAGGTAGGACTCGAAGCGGGCGCTGCCCACCAACTCCATACGTCGACGCGCGACCTCGGCGAGGTAGTCGAGCTTTCCGTCCTCGTACTGCAGCCCGAGACGGCGCGCGACGATGGTCCGAAACTGCTCGAGGTTGGTTCGGTCGAGGAGCGGCTTCATCGCGTTGCCTCCGCCGCAGCGAGGGTTGTCCAGACCTCATCTGGAATAATGCGCGCAGCGCGCAGCACGACGAGGAGCTGCGCGTCGCGGGTGCCGATCGCCTCGATAAGGTCGGCGGCGACATCTCGCAGAATCGGCGGCAACTCTCCAAGCTGAGCCGAATCCAGGTTCCTCAATCCGACAACGCCGTCCACGCCGATGGCCACCCGCCGCTCTCCTAGCTTCATGGTCACGAAGCGCCCGTAGGTCTCGCTGTTTGGGACGTTCTCCAAGAGCCCCCTGATGTCGACGACGGGCGTCGGTGCGCCACGGATCACGGACACGCCCCGGACGAAACCTGGCGTCCCGGCAACGGGCTCAATCGGCAGAGGGCGCATGGTCTCCGCCACGTGGTGCAGCGGGATGGCACGGGCAGGCTCGCCAACCGTGACGACAAGCACCGGGCTTATCTCCGAGGCGCGGACGGTCACCTGGCTCGCCGCCTTCTCGAACGCTTCGCTTCCTTCTTTGCTCCTGCCGCATCTCGCTGACAATGCTCTTCAAGCCAGTTCCAGATCCCGGCCTCGCGCAAGCCCACCTTGAAGGCAGGAATTTGAGCACTCTGCCCCAACCAGTTGGCAATCTCCTCGGTGACGCTCAAAAAGCGGGTGACATCTGTGATTGTCAACAGGCTTTCCCCGACTACGGGCTTCCTTTCAGAAGCCCTCTCTGTTCCGAGAAAAGCACGAAAGGAAGGTAGTCCAAGTTTGTCCAAAGCACAAGTCGCGAGGCGACCAAGGAAACCACGAGCGCTTTCAGGATATCCAGGTCCGCACGGAGTTCTTGCGGCTCATGCCGAGCCCGCCGCTATAGAATCAACCTGCTAGCCACGGCCACCCATGAAGATCATCAACCCTCGCACCGTCCACGTCCTCAAGAAAAGTTCTCGCGCTCGCTCCCGCTCTCGCACTATATTTCGTGGAGCGATCTGCTCCGGAAAACATTCGCCATCGACACGACCTGCCCGCGCTGCAAGAGCCCACTGCGCCTCATGGCCCTGCGGGCCGCGTTCTGCACGGCCGGGCACGTCCGGGATGTCCTGAAAGGTGTGTCTCGCCCACGGGGCGCAGTGTACCCCATCGCGTCCCCGCTGAGGTCGCCTCGATCAGGTCGCCTCGATCGGTTCACCCAGTCCTCTTCGCTCTCAGGCAGCCGAGGCGGTGGGCGCGCGGGGTGAAGCTCAGGGATTTCCGGAGCGTGCAGCAGCGGGCCTGAATTCAGGATCCTTCCGCTATCTCGCCAAGGCGAGCAAGGTAGAGGGAGTTCAAGGATACGCTGGATGCGGCGCTGGAGTTTGCACAAGAATCTGATAAGAGCAAACAGGGCGAAGCGATTCTCATGGCAGGTTCATCTGACATTCTTCGCGGCAAAGTCCTGATCGTCGACGATCAGGAAGTCAATGTCCTGCTGCTCGATCGGACGCTTCGCGGTGCCGGCTATGTTTCCGTCACGTCCACGATGGATCCGGGCGAGGTCTGCGCGCTTCACCTCAAGAACCACTATGACTTGATACTGCTCGACATCGAGATGCCCGGCATGGACGGTTTCCAATTGATGAAGAACCTGATGGAGATCGAAAGTGAAGGCTACCTGCCGGTTCTGGCCATTACCGCCCAACCCGCTCACAAGTTACGCGCGCTGCAGAGCGGTGCGAAGGATTTCATCAGCAAACCGCTCGATCTGGGCGAGGTTTTGATGCGGGTTCATAACATGTTGGAAGTCCGCCTGCTGCACGAGGCGGCCCGCAATCACGGCAAGATGTTGGAATCCCTGGCGTGGAATGACCCGCTGACGGGGCTTGCGAATAGACGACTTCTAGCCGACAGACTGTCGATGGCCATAGCTCATGCCCGAAGGAACAAGAACACCATGGCGGTGGCGTATCTGGATCTAGATGGATTCAAGCAGATCAACGACATGCTGGGGCATAGCGCCGGGGACGCTCTGCTGAAAATGGTCGCAGGGCGCCTGATGGCAATGGTGCGCGAAGAGGATACGGTGGCGCGCGTGGGAGGCGACGAATTCATCATAGCGCTGTCGTACATCACCTGTGCCGACGATGCGGCAACAGTGGTGTCAGAGGTGATCGAGGCCGTGTCGCGACCCTATAGCTTCGAGGGTCATACCGTTAGTATAACGACCAGCGCAGGTGTCGCTATCTATCCCGTCCATGGCGAGGACGCGGACACGCTGATGAAGAATGCAGACCTGGCCTTGTACGAGGCCAAGCGCGCGGGCAAGAACGGCCTTCGAATCTCGGACAGACCAGGCCGAAGTAGCACGTAGTCAGAACGGTACCCACCCGATGTTCGACTACAGGTGTTCGTGGCGACGGCTCATTGCGCTTCAGGCACAGATTCTGGCGAGATGCTTCCGAGGTAACATTCCTCGATACCAGGGAATGACGACAAGATGACCACCTCACGCAGCCGCTATCTAGTGACCTACGATGTAGCCGATGACAAGCGTCGCGATAGGGTCCATCGAACATTATTGGACTTCGGAGATGCGCTACAGTTCAGTGTCTTTCTTTGTGACCTGAACGAGCGCGAAAGGATCGGAAAATCCCTCTCACCGATCCTGCTGGTCCGGGACTCCAATAACGGCAAGGTGGTCATCGCGGATGGCTATCATCGCCTTTGCGCGGTTTACTCTATGGGCGAAGACGAACTCATTCCCTGTAAGAGCGTGTAACTGATGCCCAGTCCAGGTGGGCCGGCGATGTCGTGGATGTGGCTCCCAAGCGTTTGCCATTTTGGATCAGTCACGATGAATGGATCGGTCCATCAATATGATGGACTCGGAGCGTGCTGGAGTCGCTTGCTTTCACGCATCCACCCCAACCAGGCGGTTGGGTATGCTGTCGAGCAAATGGTCGAGATCGTTTCAGCACGTCGACCGGCCCGAAAGATGCATTTCGTATGGTGTGGGCCGTAGAGCCGTGGTCTTTCACCCAGCGCGACGGCTCCGCGAACAATCTGAAAGGAAAACAGAACCATGAGCACTAGCACCCTGATCGTTTTGGTCGTCCTAGGAGTCCTGCTTTTTGGCGGTGGCGGTGGCTATTACTGGAGAAGTCGACGCTAGCGATGGCAAATGGAGCACATGAAGTGAGGCTAGAGACCGAAGGGCACGACTGAGCCTGAAATGAAAAGACCTTTGCTATTGCTGCTTCTCGTCGCGATTGGACTGGGAGGATGTTATGTGGGGACGCGCGGCGGATGCGGCGCGTGCGACCGACGAGGGGAGCACCACGGGTATTCTGGGGGCAGGCGCGGCGGGTGCGGAATTTCGTGCGAGCCCTAGGGTCCATGATGGCCTCAAGGGGCTTCGTGGCTAATGCTCGCCGCTAGTGAATACCGCCCCCGTACTGTCCGGAAACTCGTCGGCGAGCCTCATGCGGCCTCGCGGGAGTAGTAGTTATTGCGGTAGGGACGACCCTCACGGGTCGCCCCCCGCACAGATCCGAGCGTGCG
>OBLT010000847.1_pt1 | contig 19742 bp, 13 predicted proteins | sample 1518721 | NCBI WGS metagenome assembly OBLT01 (sample SAMEA3539307, study PRJEB22396) | soil metagenome | biome: tundra; feature: field; material: soil | place: USA | collected 2010-05 | depth 0.15 m | reverse complement strand
CAGTCTCCCGGTGCGACGAGCTCGGCGGGCTGCCCGCCGGCGAACCAGCCCATCGATCACGCCAACCGAGAAGGTGAACCCCCAGTGTGGTAGCTCACGGCGGCGGGAGAGGGAGGTGACGATGTGGAAGCTGCCGGAGACAGCAAGCCATGCGCCGACGAAAAAGGCCAGGACGAGCAGGGACGGGCCAGGCCAGGCGACCAGGACGACGCCGGCGATGACTCCGGCGATCCCGGCAACGACTTGCTCGCCCGACGTCCTCCCCGCATACGCAGGACTGAATGCAAGCGCTATCCCGCGGATAACGAAGACCAGGCCCGTGATGACGACCAGGGCGTGCACGGTCCAGTCGGTGGCCAGGATCGCGAGCCCAAGCCCGATCGAGACGAGGCCCGTGAGGAAAGGTATCCACCACAGGTGCCTGATCTGCTCGGCAACTTCCCGCATCGGCGAGTGCGGGCCTCGCCCAGGCTGGTGCTTCGGCTCATCGGATCACCCCTTGCAGCGTGGCGGCACTCGTGGTTGGCCTGCCGCCAATATCCGCCCTCAGAATTCCATGCCGGTCACGCAGATCAGCCCCGATGACCACAACGCCGCGCCTGTCACCTCCGGCCAGGCCCAGGCCATCCACGGCAACGTCGTCGATGCCATCGCTGGTGCCGAAGCCGCGGCCACCGGCGCGCGCGGCCATCGCAATTGCCTTCTCCGGACCCAGCCAGGTCACAACACGCAGGTTCCGTGCCGGGCCGAGAACGGACCGCGCCGTCACCCGGTAGCGTCCGGGCCGCACCTGCCGCCTTTGCATGTCCTGATCATGCCCCATGAGCCCATCCTCGGCGCGACTTGACCAGGGCACCGATGATGCCGGCTCGACCCGCGGCGCCTGGAGCCTCGATGGGCGAGGGATGTTGAGCACCTTTCCGCTTCTGTTGCATATGGCGCGCCAGGTCCGGGCATGATGTAGCCGTCTCGCGAGAGCGCAGGCTCGTAAGGGGTGTCGAGTCGAGTGGTTGCGCCGCGGGTTTTGAGATCGCGTGCCGGGCCGGGCCGGCCCGCGACCGCGGGCGGATCGACGCTGCGGCGCTGCGGGACATGACCACGCCCAGGAACAGGGACTTGCCCGGGCGCCAGACCCGGTCAGAGCCGGGTCAGGAGCCAGCGTACCGGCGGTGCCGGGACGGCGTGGCTGGCGTCAAGGGTGATGTGGCTGACCTGGCTGCCGATGGTGACAGTGGCCCGGGCGACGGGCTGGCCCTGGCTGATCGCGTGGGCGAGCGGGCGGGGTGTCACCGTGACGGTGACCGGGGTGCCGGGCCAGCCGGTCACGCTGACCCCGGTGGCCGCGACCGCGGCGGGCCCGGCGGTCCACGCGCTGGACACGTTCCCCAGGACCGCGCCGGGCCTGACGATCTGGGCGTGTTCCAGGTCCCCGCCGACACTGCCGAGGAGATTCTCGGCGGCGGAAATCACGCCGCCGAGCTCGCTCGGCTGGGCGGAGGTTGCCCGCACGCCGAGCACGACGCCGACGATGGTGACCGGGCTGCCCGCGACCGTCCGGATGGCAGCGAAGGCCAGGCAGCCGCCCGCCTGCGAGCTGGACCCGGTCTTGACGCCCGCGATCCCGTCGTGCCCGAGGCCGGCATTGACGTTATAGGCCACGCCGGCGACCGGCAGCGTGACCTGCGGCATGGCCACGATCTGGCGGAACGCCGGAACCTGCAGCGCGCGCAGGGTGAGCCGGAACTGCTCGCCCGCGGTGCTGACCGTGGCCGGGTCCGCCCCGCTGGCGTCCGCGTACCGTGTGGTGCGCAGCCCGAGCGAGCGCGCCCGGGCGTTCATCTTCGCCACGAACGCCCCGTCCGAGCCCGCATCCCAGCCGACCAGCATGGCGGCGATGTTCTTCCTGGAGGGGATGAGCATCGCCTCCAGCGCCTGACGCTCGGTCAGCTTCTCCCCGGCGCCACCTTGACCACCGACTGCCCCTGCCGCTGGTCGCTGGCCTAGGCGACTGCGTCGGCCGCGGTCACGGTGATCACCGGGCCGGACCCGCCGGCCGGCAGCGGATGGTCGCGGAGCACCACGTAGGCGGTCATGATCTTGGCCAGGCTCGCGATGGGCACCGGGGCGCTGCCGCCGTGCGCGCCGAGCAGGCCGGTTCCGGGCAGCCCGACGGCGGCCTCCGCCCGCCGGGCCAATCAGGGCGGGGCGCGGCCCTGGGCAGGACCCGCACCGTGGTGACCGAGGCGGTCAGGGCCATCGCCGGGACCGGGCGCAGCAGTTCTACCGCCACCCAGGCCACGGCGGCGGTCAGGATGACGGCGCCCGCGATCAGCAGGCATGACCGCAGCTTGCGGCCACGGCCGGCACCCCCCGGCCGGCGCCCGGCGCGCCGCGAGCGCAACGTGCTGCCGCTCACGGCCCGCGGCCGGAACTCCCTGCGGCGCATGACACATCACCGGAACAACGATCAGCCACCCGGTCCTGCCCGGCTCCAGCAGCCTGACGAGGAGGCGCAACAGCTTCACTGCTGGTAGCAAGAATGTTACCGGCATTACCGAAGGCTGAGGTCAGCCCGCTCACCGGCCCCGGTCCGCGGGCCAGGCCGCGGACGGCCCCTGTGCAGATTCGCTGACCAGGCCCGGGCGGGGTCAGCAGCGGCCACGCGCCCGGGCTGCCCGGTCGCGCCGTGATGATCAGGCCCAGAGATAGCTGGACAGGCTGCACGTCCAGCCCCCGTACAGGACCTCCTGGACACCTGTTCTAACTGCGACTCGGGATGTGCCTGCCGCGGCGTGGACGGGCCATCCGTGTGTCCCTTCCCGTGGGCGACCGTCGTGGGTCAGTGTCCCGGGCCGACCGCCCGTGCGGCCAATTTAGGTCCTTTGCTGGTTTAGGTCCTTTGCTGGGTGGCCCAGTCGTCCTTCTTTGGCACGCCGACATCATCGTGGGATCCTGACGTTAGCGGATCGAATCTGGGCGGGCCCCGACGCAGATCAATACGCCGCCGCCCCGAGATCTACGGCGCTGCTCGCACATCAGGAGGTAGGGGCATGGCCACTGTAGCGGCTTCCTGCGGCGAGCAGGCAGCCCATCACAGCAGGCTGGCCTCTATTGTCGGCCTTGCCCTGATGGCCGCCGGAGTAGTGCTGCTGTCCGGTTGCACCGAGGGATCCTCGAGTCCCGCTGCGCAGGCCTCTGCCTCCGCGACAGCACAGACGCGCTCCGTGACCCAGTTCAGCCGCCTTGACCTGGTCGGCAACAGCCAAGTCACTGTTACGGTCGGCGGGCGCCAGTCAGTTGTCGTGCACGCGGACCGCAAGCTGATCAGTCACGTGACCACGCGCGTCGCCGGTGGAACCCTCACTATCGCAGGCACTGATAGCTCCACGTCCAATACCTCGATAAGCGTCGAGGTCAGCGTGCCATCACTTGCCGTATTGAAGCTAAGCGGCAATGGGGAGATCTCCGTTAGCGGGATCAGGGCACCACGGCTCACCGTGACGATCTCCGGCGACGGCCTGCTTTACGCCGCCGGAAGCACATCTCAGCTCGACGTTACTCTTAGCGGCAATGGCACGGCTCAGCTCACCCATCTCGTCGCCGGCAACGTGCACGCCATTGTTGACGGCGCTGGCCTGATTGAAGTGACTGCCACGACAAGCCTGAATGCGGCGATCCCAGGTGACGGTGCGATCATCTACGGCGGCAATCCGCTGCAGGTGACAACCAGCGTCACAGGCACCGGAACCGTGACACGCGGATGACTGGCCGTGAGTCAGGTCAGCCCGGAAACAGGCCAATACCGATCTTCCCGCATCCAGCCGAGGTGCGCGCCCTGTGACCGGCAGGTCGGCTCGACGTTCACGACAGACGCCTTCTCATCAGAAACTAAACTGGCATGGCCGACGGCTTTTCCAGCCTGGCGAAGGGGGGAATATAGATGGGCCAGTCGAGCAAGACACTTACCAGGTCGAAGCAAAAGCCAGTGGCGATGAAGTAAGCAATCACGATCGTCCAGAAGCCTTGCGGGGCAGGCGGTATCCAGGCTGGCAGATGCGACAGGTAAGCGTGAGTTGAGGCAGCGTAGACAGTGATACCGGCCAGGAACACGATCCAGAGCCTCTGGTAGCCCCGGGGGCGGGGACTGCAGATTATGAGCGCTGCGCCGAAGGCGGCAACTGCCCAATCTATTGCGGAGAGCTGATGATATCCAAAGGATGTTACATAATGCATCGCTGGTAGTGATGAGTGAAGATTCTGGAGTATCCAAAGATCTACTGATAGCAATCCTGCTGTCACGAGCACTGCCATGAGGCGCCTGCTCGGACTTATGGCGTAAAAGGCAGAGCGGTTATGGCTTCTTGGGCGGCCCGGGAAGAAGTTGCCGGTCCGCAGGGTGAGAATATATGCATTGCGGTAAAAAATATGCGCAATAAGAACGATCATCAATGAGACAATAGCATATACTGGCACCACCCACCCTATCTGCTGCTTTGCCGGCGGTGCCAGTACGGCTTGCAAACTGCCTATGAGCGATACCAGATGACTCTGGGCCCAGCTAGCGGCCGGTTCTACTCGCCTTGTGATATCCTCGATTGCCGCTGGCTGCGGGAATGCTGGCAGGTGTCGCTGATAGAAGCCGAGCGCTATGCTGGCAAGAATGGTGAACCTGAAGATCCAAATGCGCGCTCGCGGAATGCAAATCAAAATGACACTGAACAGCGCGATTGCCGGAGCCCAGCTGCTAAGCTGCACGACTGCGGGCACGGTCGCGACGCTGATCGCCCAGCCGTTCTCGACGTTTCTTGTGGCGGGCCACCGGGGATAACTCATATTGCCCAGCACGGTGCCAAGAAAGCCGTACAGAGTGATTGCCACACTTGCCATGACGGCCGCGATTACGCGACAGATCACGATTCTAGTGACCGCCCACACATATGTACCCGGCCTGGGCCGCCACAGGTGCCAGTATAGTTTCGCGAGCTTCCTGCCCCGACGTCGCGCCGCCCTTACGGCGGCTGGACCCCGCTCAGACACCCCAGCCGTAGCAGTCCCTGACATGCCCTCATGTTATCGCGTCCGACCTCTTTGCGGCAATCTTCACGTGCTCGATGCCTCGCCAGGCAGATATGGACGAACAATTGAAAAAATCTCAAGATAGAGTTGTTCTGGATAGGGCAGAAAATTTATTTGCCACGTCGGCATGACCTGATCGTCCACATCTAGGATAAAACTCCCGTACCCGATAATTCTGCCCAGTTGCGAGCGCTCATAGTCAATACTAATGAGCTGAGCGAAGGGTATCATTACGACATCGCGCGCTAGAACTCCGCTTATGACAAGCATCCTGTCCGCCGTCACGATATAGTAGTTAACCGACCAGTTTATTGTCTTCCAGGCCAGACGGAGCAGGAGAAGGCCCCAGGCAAGCCGGACAGCGAGCAGCATGTCTCCGCTGAATTTCAATAGGCTGCTCAGCACCCCGGCTATACCCAGCCCGATAAGGACTTTAAGGCTGGGACCAAGAAGCATAGCAGGATGACGGCGGATAATGATCTGTTTCTGCTCATGTGGCAGGAGGTACCGGTACCGGTTAGACGGTCGGCCGGAATCGCCGTCTGATGTAATCAGCCCCATATCGAATCCCAACTGGGTTAGTGACTAAGCTACCTTCCTTTTCGAGCAGCGCCGCGTCAAGCTTAATTGCGGTAAGGCCGTTCGGTGTCGCGACAACAAGCGTATCGTGATCGGCGAAGCTGATGTCGCTCACTGGAACCTCGATACTCATCTCGCAGAGCAACCCATTATCGTCAGATCCATCGGTGAAGACCTCTGGCTTCCAGATGCGGACAATGCCATCTTCCCCCGCGGTCGCGACGATCGCCCGGCCATTGCTCAGCACCGCCGCGGCCGCAGCATCAGCTGGCATCACGCCCATCCGCCGGACCCCCCAGGGGAATCTGCGAGGCTCGAGTGCCCGGACCATCCCATCTGAGGTGGCCACCAGCGCCACAAGCCTGCCGCCATCCAGCGGCAGCGTCCACATGGCGTGTGCTCGGCCGGTCGGAGGGCTAGCCAGGAAAGTCCACGGCGGAACGATGCGGAAGTGCTTGTGCCGCCGTCCACGGCGCAGATCCCAGATATTGACACGATTGTCATATCCACCGGTGAGCGCTATCGGCCGCAGCCCTGGACCGACAGCGCAAGCCACGCAAGCCGACCAGCCCTTATGACCAGTCAGCACATTGCGGATCCGGCCTGTGCTTACGTCCCAGACCGCGATTCGACGGCCATGACCACTCGTCACAGCTATGCCGGTGCCATCGGTCAGGCGCGCGAAGGCCACGTCACTCGGCCAGCGGAGCCGATCAACAGGGAACTGGCCGACTAGACGGCAATCCGGCAGGTTCCAGCGCCGCATCATGCCGTCGGAGTCGAAGGTAACCGCAGTGGGGGTGTCGATCGCAGAGTTGGCGATACCGACGGCCCGTGGCCACGCCGTACGCCATCCAAGGCTGCCGATGAAATTACCATTCCGCAAGTCCCAGAGCCCGACACCATGGCGAGCAAGGGTGAGACCCAGCGGTGTGCCGTCCTGCAGCCGCACGCTCACGATCTTATGAAGTGCGACCTTGGCTTGCTCATCCTCCTCGCCGGATTCTGGCTTGATCGCGCTTACATCCCATGTGCGAACGGTGCCGTCGCGGCTCGCGGTAATGACAACTACATGGCCATCTGACAAACGGGTCCAGTCATACCACGTAACATCTGCGGTGTGTCCCGCGAGAGTCAGGGAGATCACACGTCTACCTTCATCAAACTTTACATTAAGGAAGCGGCCTCTCGTCTCGAGTTGCGGTGAGAGCGACTCGCGTGCTTCAGAATCGGGCCGCCCCTTCCCCTTGGCCAAGATATGGAGAGGGATGACAGTGTCAGGGTCCTCACCAGGTTGCTCTGATTTGTTTGATTCGGCAACCTGGACGCTCGGTGGCTGAATCGTGATGATTCGCCCGTTTTGAAGCCGCACCTGGATTATCTGACCGTAGGGCGAGTCCCTGCGCCAGGCGTCAAGCGGACTGGAGTTGGTGAGATCCCACACGATGGTAGAACTGGACCGAAATCTAACCCGGACCGCCACGGCCGGGGTTCCATCGCGGAAGGCGTAATAAGTTATGCTCGCTAGGCGAACGGCATCGTAGATCGTGCGCAGCCACGGGAAAGGTATCCGCCGATGTTCATGCGGCAGCTCACGTCCCGTCTGAAGATCATACATGCAACGCCGGGTACCTCCGAGCGAGGCTATAACCACGAACTTTCCGTTAGTAAGCGTCGCGAACTTGACCGTTTCCGGAGCGACACCCCACGGAAGATGAGTAACCCGGCGCCCGGTCGACAGGTCCCATAGGGATGCGCGTCCTCTACGGCCGCCGACGACGGCAAACGGCTGGCCATCGGGAGCGGCGAGGCACCGTAGCGTAAGGTTAGGATTTCGTATGCTGGCCAGTCGGCGCCAGGAACGTGTCGTCGGGATCCTCCGCAGCTCTGTGGTAGTCGCGATATCCCAGAGGTACAGGATTCCGTCCGCGGCCAGCAACATGATGGCTGTTCCATGCTTCGGCAGGCGGACAGCGCGCGCTGCGACAAGAGGCGCATCTCCCACGGTGTAAATGCCACGGGGCTGGGCCGTCACGACGTCCCAGATCCGCAAACTCGCATCCTCACCGATGCTGGCGACGAGCGACTTTCCGTCATCAAGATTAATGCACAAGATTCCGTTGACCTGGCCGAGGCGCCCGGCCAGCACGCGGTGTGGAAGTTCCCGCGGCCAGTGGGTCCACGGAACCGACCAGCGGCGATGCGGCGCGCTGTCGACGATGCGGTTCGCAAGCTCGACGGCGTCACTGATCCGCGAGGCTAGCTCGAGGTACGAGTAGCGATAGTCTTCCGGCTGGCCTTGGAGTTGGTAAACCGCTCGCTGGTAGGCCCGGCCGGCCAGTTGTGCATCCGGGCGCTGTGCCGCGGGAAGCGCCGCCAGGAGTCCGGCCGGCTCGGCATTGATCAGGAATCCGGGATCGAGCAGCAGGCTGTCCAGCATTCCTGCCCGCTGCGCATGGGTGGCTAGATGGGCGCGCACATAGGGGTGGGCACCGCTCCAATCTGAAGCCGAGCGTGATGTGGGCAAGATGCCAGAGTCCTGCTTGCCGTTCACGTGTGGGGGATCCAGCGTGATCAGGGCGTCGGTGATTGCGCGCTGGTCGGCGCGCTGGTCGCGGCCTTCGAGGAGGTGATCGGTAAGTGCCTGATGATACAGCCGGTATGCGGAGCGGCCGTAGGCGAGACCCTCGACGGCGTAGGAGCCGGCTGTCTTGCGCAGCCAGGTCAGGTCATTGTTGTCGTAACCGCTGCCGGGTGAGAGCGCCTCGACCAGATGAGGCCAGATGCCTTCCCAGGGCAGGCCATTGCCCTGCGCGTAGGCTAGAGGCAGCAGCAGGGTTTCGGCCTTGCCCGCTTCGTCGTCGAGTCGCAGACTCAGGTCCCGTCGCATCGCCGGCCCAGCGCGCTGCGGCAGAGCCGTCCGCCATGCAGGATCGTTGGGGTCGGGCAGCTTGCTCGCGGTCGATTCGGTCGTGGCGGTGATCCGTGCCACCAAGAACGATGATCCAGCCGCCTGCCCGATCGCCTCGGTGACCGCATCCACGACATCCGACGGCGCGGTTCGGTATACGCCCGACGGTCGGTAAGCGCTATCCAGGGGGTCGTCGGCCAGCAGGATCCGGCGGATATAGGCCCGGACACTCGCAGGGTCGGCGTAGTGCGCGGAATCCAAGTCCACGAGCAGGTAGCGGCCGGATTCCGGCGTCCCCAGCAGCCGGGCGGTCAGCAGGTGTCGACGGGTTCCCAGCAGCAGCCGGAGGGTATCGGCGCACTTGGTCATCAGCGGACTGAGCAGCCCGCTGATGAGGCCGCCGGGGTCGGCGGCCTCATCGAGAGCGTCGACGAGGACTACCAGCGGGCGGTCCCGCCGGCTGAGGCCGTCGATGAGATCCTGCGTTGTCTTCACCCGCACGCCGGCTGCGTCAGCGACCCGGTCGCGTACCTGCCCCGTGGTCATAGTGCCGGCGTAGATCACCTCGGCGATCGCGTCGCCCGAGATGGCGAACGATTCCGGTAGGCCGTCACGCGGCACGGCTGGTGCCCGGTCAGGATCGGATAGGACGGCCAGCAGCCCTAGCAGGGCAGTCTTCCCCGATCCGGCGTCGCCGGTCACGATCAAGGCGCTGGGAACAGCAGACGGCTTGTCCAACCATGCCGCCAGGTCGGTGAGAGCGGTATGGCGCCCGGTGAACCACCGGGTCGCGGGCAGGAAACGCTGCTGCACATGCGTCTCGCGTTGCTCGGTATACCGGGCGCGTTCCTCCTCCAGATACCGGGCGCGTTCCTGCTCCAGCAGGTCCGCGTCGATCAACTGCTGCCGGTACCGCGGATTGGGCAGGAACGCGGGTTGCAGGCCGGTCAAGCCGAGCAGATGGCAGGTGACCGTCTGGCTGGGCGGCTTTTCGTGATCTCCCCTGATCACCTCGACCACTGCGTCCAGCGGGAGGTCTTCCTGGGCAGGCCCGCCGGTGGCAAGGTGGCGGACGGCTCGTTCGAAAGCCTTGGAGAACACGCCCGGCTGGGCTTCCTGCCACGGATGGGTGGCGGCGACCAGCACAACCCCAGGGCGATCTGCCGCTCCGGGCTGGTTGACCCACTTCACCGCAGCCTTCGCTGCTTCCTGTCCGCCCTGCCCGGAATAGCAGGTATCGAGCATAAGCAGCAGTCGGCGCACGTTCGTACCACGGAGCATCCAGTCGACCAGTACCTGCGGCATGACCGCGAGCGGCAACGGATCTTTGGCGTTGATGTCGGAGGGGAGCAAGACGAAGTCGTCAGGCTCAAGGATGGCCCCGTGACACGCTAGGTACACCGCCACGAAATCCTCCGGGCCACGTTCCGGTGCCATACAGAAGGCCCGCAACCCGTCTCGCAGTTGCGCATACGTCGGGCTATCATCAGCCAGACCAACGTGCGTGTATCCGAAATCCTTGGAAAACAGGCCCGCCATCCGCTCCACGTCGTCGGCCAGTTCGGGCCGGTTCAGGGTTTGGTCGCCTGGGTACCGCGTCATAGCAGCCGTCAGCAAGTACCGGTTCCCCGGCTCCACCTCCATTAGCGGCCGCTCCCGCCAGTGCCGGTCGGCGGCGTGCCATCTAGGCCTGCCGCGATCGCCCGTCCGGTCTCCACCGCTGTCAGGTACGGCCTGACGTCGTGAGCATGTGCGCCGTTATCAACTACCCAGCAGTCCACCCTCGGCCCGAACCCGGCGCCTAGGTCCTTGACCAGAGCCACCACGTCTCCCTGGTCTGCAATGTTCACCCAGGACCGCCCTGGACCGGGCCACCGGCCCCGCGGACCGGACCCGGCCGACGTCACCGGCACTGGTGCCGGCTCAAGGCGATCGAAAATCAGATTGGAGATACCCAGCGGTGAACCCAGAGTCACCAGCATCCTGACCGGCCATTCCGGGTTTGCGCACAACGCCTCGTACGCCACCACTGACCCAAGCGAATGACCTACCAGCACCTGGGTGTCGTCCCCGACCGCCGCAGCGACCCGCTCTCGTGCTTCTTGCCGGACTTCCCGCTTGTGGAAATAATCACGGACCTGTCGCAGGTCACCTAGCAGTGCCCGCTCTCCGAACGCCGCGAAGAACCGCGATCCGCTCAACGCCCGCAGCGCGCGCTGCACGCCACCCGGCGTCCGCACCGCCAGCGTACGCGCATCCGGCGCGACTACCGCCGCATCGGTGCGAGCCGCTTCACCCCACCACGCAGCCAGCAGGTCCTGCTCGAACTCATCCAGATCCCCCGGCCGGATGGGCCGGTCACTACCCGCCAGATGTCGGCCCGCCGGGCGGAACAGGTCCCCATAGAAGGCGCACCGCACCTCGGCCTCCGTCAACCGCTTGCCCGCCAGCCCCACCCCTCCGCACAACGCCGGAGCCCAGGCCTGGTGAAGGGTATTCTCCGTCTCGCGCTGCTGGCCGATCCCATGCACACACACCATCCGACCCATGGCACCCCCTCCGGACATGACGCAACGAACGTGTCACACAAAGTCAACCGCATGAGCGGCTCTCACGTCACCCAGAAACAGGCCGAAAAGGGGCGTGGTGAAGTAAATAGTGAAGCCGTCCGGTTCTGTGGCGCTTCTCTAGAACCAAGCGCCACCGCCACCCAGCCGCTCCGGCGGCCTGTCGACGATCTCGGATCGGGTCCGGTCAACTGAATCACGAATAGATATGCCGAGCGAAGTATTAGTAGCCAGATATCCAACGCGCTGTTTTCGGCATGCATGAGCGGTAAACCGGCCGGCGGGTCTGCGAGCACGAACACGGGCCGGCGGTTTCCCCGGACGCGGCTCAGCGCCAGGATGGCTGGAACAACAGAGGACACTATCAGCCGGGACGTCCGGACTGAACGATCTTGAATTTCCGGGGTCCCGCCCCTGGGTCGCCGGTTCGGCCGGCAGATGCGGTCAGACGACCGCAGGCTCATGAACGTGCTGGAGTACCGCCGCGCGCTCGCCGTATGGAGCGCAGGCATAAGCGGTGCTGCCACCGCCGCGCAGCCCTGCCTTGCGCGCCGCTCGATCTCGTCGTCGGTCAGCGGTTCAGCGAAGGCCACCGGGCGTCTGCCTCCGTCGCGGGATGTCAGGCGAAGGTGTAGTGACGCGGGTTGGTGCCATCGCCGCGCTGGAAGTTCCACCGCACGACCCGGTGGCCGAACGCCCAGCAGTCCGCGCCGGGCAGCAGCAGGCCGGCTGCTTTGGTGCGCGGCAGCCAGCGGATGTCCTCGCCGGCTTGGATGTTGACGTCGGTGCAGGCGTCCTCCCACCGCAGGTACTCCGATAGCGGCTCAGATACCACCCGGACCCGGCTGATCGTCACGCCGCGGGCGACCGCAGCGCGGACGACATCGAGGTGATCACCCCACTCATACGCCCCGGTGTCGCCGGTCGCCTGCCACTCGGCGAAGCCTTTCACGGCCGGGTCGCAGGAGTCGCGCATCTCGAAGCGGATCACTGACCGGTGGGTGCTCGCCAGCAGTTCAGCGAAACTGTGCTGGCCGGGGCCTTGCCCGCCCTGCTTGTATCGTCCAGGGTCTCCCGGCCGTCCCTGGGATCGCCATCCAGCGAACGGCGTGAAGAGCTTCTGATAACCGCGCGCTGACCCGCCGTTCTGAACGCTTCAGAAATGAAGTGCAGGTGATCCTCCGGCCGCTCATAACCAGATATCTGTCATGTGTTCTTGGGACGCCAAGCCAATTAACGACCTTTGATTGGTGATGCCCGCAGCCTGACACAGGTGGATTTGGGCTATATGCACCAAATATGAGGTATGCGCAGACGTCAATTTCTTACCCAGCTGGCGGCGACGTCTGTCCGTTTCTTTGGCCTTCGTCGAAAGTGTCCGCGTGTAACCATGGATGCCATGCCACGGATTCTGGGCGTCATTTCGGTCCTCGCGTGTGTCCTTGCATGTGCCTCGTGCACGGCAGGTAGCCACTCGTCGCATCTGCCCGTCATCCCTGCGACAAACTTGCCGACCGCCGCGCGTCCGGTGGAACCGTCGGGGCTCCCGACCTGCGGGTCGACGTCGGGGCCCCAGGCGTGGGCTGAGGACGTAAGCGCTGCCGGGCGGGTTGTGTGGCGGACCGCGCTGACGACCCAATCGCAGCAGGTTGGGTCCGTGGTCCAGCCAGTCGCAGCGTCCGGGATGGCCATCTTCGCGGACGACACCAGCGTGTACGGGCTACGCCTGTCGGACGGGCGGCTGCTCTGGCGGACCGGGATCGGCCGGTCCGCTCTTGGCATGTGGACGTGGTCGTCGACGGTCACGGTGATCACCGGACCAAGCGTCACCGGGGCGACGCTTGTCTCACTCGATCTGGCGTCCGGGAAGGAGCGCTGGGAATACCCAATTCCGCGTGATGACCTGTCTAACGGGCAGGCGCTGACGGGCGACGGCGGGTTGGCGACGATCACGTCGAAGGGTGATCTGGTGGTCAGGTCTCTCGACACGGGCCAGGTCCGGTGGACCGCTAGCGCTGCCCGCCCGGCGGCGTATCCCGGCCCCGCCGCCGCTGGCTCCCTGGTGTTCGCGGGCGGCGGCGGGCAGGTGCGCGGGTACGACGCGGCGACCGGGTCGGTCGCCTGGACGGCGGGAGGCATGCCTGTGATCCCGTCGTTGAACTTGCTCAGCGGGATCCTCATCGTGTCTGACGGCGACTTCGGCGCGCACGCTACGTCGGGGGTCACGGCGCTGTCGCCCGCGACTGGACGTGTGTTGTGGCGCTTCAACCCAGGTTCGGTGCCGGTCTTCCCGTCGTCCGGACCAGCGGGCCTGGGTATGGAGACCGGAAGCACGGAGCAGCGGCTTGCCCTTGTTAACCTGCGAGATGGGCACGAGCAATGGCAGGTCCAGACGACCTCGCAGGACGTTCTCTTCCCGGTGATCACAGCGAGCGACGTGGCGTACGCGGTGAACGGCACCAGCACCGTGCAGCTCGTCGACCGCCGGGCCAGTGACGGGGCGGTGCGCTGGCAGAGCCAGCCGTTCACCGGCGAGGCCAGTCCGCTGGCGGAGCTGACCGGGAACAGCGCTATGGTCGTGATCGGGACGGACCTGCTGGCCTTCAGCCTCGCGTCCGGAGCAGCCGACTGGCGGGTCACGCTGCCCGGCCAGGACCCGGTCACGGCACCGCTTGTCACCGCATCCGGCGTGCTCGTGGAGCCCGTCAACGCGTTCAACGACTGCGTACCACCGGGATCGGCCGGCTGACCCGCCGCCACGCTCAGGACCCAGTTCGAGGAGGCAGCGTGGCCGGGAAGTATGACCCCTAAGGGGATTACCTGGCGGCCCGGGACAAGGGCGAGGTCCGGCTTTCCCTGTCGTTCGACGCGGTCGCCCGGTTCGTAGGAGGCCTGCCGCCGTCGGCCACGTCACGAGAGACGTGGTGGGCCAACACGGCCGCCACCCAGGGACAGGCCAAGGCATGGCGAGACGCCGGCTGGCTCGTTGAGTCCGTTGACCCCAGCGCCGGCGTCGTGGTATTCGCCAGGTCACCTGCCGGGACCTCGCCTGGCTCGGCGGGTCCAGCCCCCGCCGCTGGCCCCGTGGCGCCCGCGGGAGGGCGGTCGTCTCCGGGGGCCGCCCCGGAACCGGGAAAGCATGCCTCCTGGCGGTCCATGAAGAGCGACCTTGCCGCCGCCGGCGTGGCGGCGCTCTCCGGTGGCGTCGCGGCCATCATCTCGCTGAACCACCTGCCATGGCTTGCCATCGTGCTGCTGAGCGTGAGCGTATTCGCGGTCACGTTCGCGATCACGCAGGCGCTGGCCTCCCGGGACGCCACCGAGAAGGCCGTCAAGTGGTTGTCCCTCGCGATGTCGCTCGTACTGGCGACAGGGGCTGGTGCCTTCGTGTACCACAAGGAACTGGATCCCGCCACAAGGCCCGCCAGCCTGCCATTCACCGTGACGGTGAGCGTCGACCCGCAGAACCCGGTCATCCCGGAGGAGTGCCGCCAGGTCGTCCTCCCAGGCCCGTGGCACGCCCCCGCCCCTCCCACGTCGATAACCCAGCAGGCCATCAACAGCTGGGAACACGCTCAGGACGGGGTCGACGGTGCCGGGACGTACGTGACCATCATCCTGCAAGGAACCTCCGACCAGGCGGTGACCATTAACGCGCCGCAGGTCGTCATCACCAGCAGACAGCACTCGCTTAATGGGTCAGTCGCTGGGATGTCCGGAGGCTGCGGTGGCGAGCTTCAGGTCCGCCAGTTCACCGTCGACCTCGACCAGCAGCAACCCGTGGCGACCTTCCAGGACGACACCGGCCTGCCAGCCGTGCCGTCGGCGTCAGGAGTCATCAAGCAGGCCCAGGCCCCCGTCTTCACGATCTCCGACACTGACCCGGAGTACTTCGTGGTGGACGCGACAACCGCAAGGAGTCTCGTCCGCTGGTACCTGGACCTGAACTGGCAGAGAATGGGACGATCGGGCACCCTCCCCATCAGCGACGGATCGGTGCCGTTCGCGACAAGCGCGGTCAACCCGGCCGGGCATGCCTTCTACTATCTCCGCCCCGGCGGAACCTGGTCGGGACCCAGTTGACGCCCTCGCGGGGGCATCCGGGGATGTCGAGTACAGCTTTGCCATGATTACGGGCATCAGCCGGTCGTACGTCCCCGCCCACAGCGGCACCGTTCAATCGATACAGGGGCCTGCGTTAAGCCGATACCGATCAGGGCTTATCACGCTATTCAGGCAACGGCAAGTCGGCCAGTAGCGCATCCGCCAGAATCGGCGATCGGCGCTGCAGGCGGGGATTCGGCATTGCGTAGTAGGTGACCCTGCGTGATGGCAATGGTCTCGGTCTGAGGGCCGCCGCCGGGCATGGTTTCGGCCGTGTGCGATGAAGGTGCGGCCGCCGGGTGAGGTCTTGCGTGGCGGGGCGCCCGTGTCCGTGCTGCATGCGTTGCCCGCGCGGCTTCCCGGGCCCCGGCGGATCGCTGGGCCCGCATGCGGGTGCTGCGGGACGCGCCATGGCCGGGTTCAGGTGCTGTCGTCCATGATCCGGTCGTAGCTGAAGGTGTTCGACTCGGTCATCGTGGTCGTGGACCGGACCGTGCTCGACGGGCAGCTCCAGGAGGCGATCCGGCAGATCGACGGGTCGGGGAAGATCGTGGCCACGATCAGCCCCGAGGACGTCCGCAAGGCGGGGGCGAAGTCGAAGTCCGGGCTTCTGGCGGCCGCGCTCAAGAACGGGGAGCTCCTCATCGCGGTGACGGTGCAGACCTTCCCGTTCGCGCTTGACGAGATCCGGGCCGACTCGTCGCTGAAGGGCCGGAAATTCGCCGTCATCGCAGACGAGGCGCACTCCTCGCAGTCCGGGCAGATCTCCTCCAAGCTCAAGGCCGTGCTCACCGCGGAGGAGGTCAAGGAGATCGAGGACGGTGGGGTTGTCGATGTCGAGGCGGTGCTGGCCGCGGAGATGACCGAGCGGGCCGAGTCGGAGAACATCTCCTATTTCGCGTTCACCGCCACACCGAAGAACAAGACTTTGGAGCTTTTCGGCCGCAAGGGGCCGGATGGGAAGCCGGTCGAGTTCCACCTCTACTCGATGCGGCAGGCGATCGAGGAGGGCTACATCCTCGACGTGCTCAAGGGCTACCAGTCCTACGACACCGCGCTGAAGATCGCCGGCAAGATCGATGAGTCCGACGAGGTCGAGGAGGGGGCTGCGCGGAAGGGGCTGATGCGGTGGGTGAAGCTGCACCCGACCAACATCAGCCAGAAGGTGCAGATCATCGTCGAGCACTTCCACGCCAACGTCGCCTACCTGCTGGAGGGCAAGGCGAAGGGGATGGTTGTCACCGACTCGCGCAAGGCCGCGGTGAAGTACAAGAAGGCGATCGATGCCTACATCGCGAAGCGGGCCGCCGAGGATGCCTCGTACAACTTCCGCACCCTGGTTGCCTTCTCCTCGTCGGTGAGCATGGCTGAGAACGAGGAATGGGCCACCGACTGGGGCCCGCAGCCGGGCAAGGGCGACGAGTTCACTGAGGCCAACCTCAACCCCGGTGCCGGCTCGGACCTGGCTGCGGCGTTCAAGGGTGAGATGTACAAGATCATGCTGGTCGCCAACAAGTTCCAGACCGGCTTCGACCAGTCCCTGCTCTCGGCGATGTACGTCGACAAGAAACTCTCCGGCGTCACCGCCGTCCAGACTCTCTCCCGGCTCAACCGGACCCACCGCACCGCGGGCGGGGAGCAGAAGCGCAAGACGTTCGTCATCGACTTCGTCAACAAGCCCGAGGACATTCGCGCGGCGTTCGAGCCGTACTTCATCAACGCCACCCTGGAGACCGAGACCGACCCCTATGTGGTCGTCCACCTCGCCACCAAGCTCGCCCAGGCCGGGATCTACACCGAGGAGCAAGTGCGTGAGGTTGCTCGGCTGTGGGTCGAGCGGAAGGGCAACAACGCGCTCTCGGCTGCGATCAGCCCGGCTAAGCACGATTTTGCCCGCCGCTACGCCGCCGCGCTTGAGGCCGACGACAAGGTCACCCTCAATACCCTCGACCTGTTCCGTAAGGACGTCTCCACCTACGTCCGGCTCTACGACTTCATGTCCCAGATCGTTGACTACGGTGACCCGTACATGGAGGTGCTGTCGATCTTCCTGCGCCTCCTGGAGAAGGTCATCGCCGACTCTTCCTGGGCCGCCGAGGTCGACCTCTCCGACGTGGTCTTGGTCGGGGTCAAGCACTCCAAGACCATCCCGGTCGACATCTCCCTGACCGGCGACGGCGAGTTGAAAGGCATCAGCGCCGCCGGCACCGGTGCCCGCAAGGAGCCGAAGTACGTCGCGCTCCAGGTTGTCATCGACAAGATGAACGACCTCTTCGGCGCCGAGTCGTTCACCCAGTCGCAGATCCAGGAGTTCGTCAACGGACTGGTCCAGCGCCTCCTCGCGTACCCCGACCTGGTGTGGCTGACGAAGGTGAACACGAAGAAGCAGTTCATGGACCTCGACGAGTTCCAGACCATAGTTACCGAGGCGGTCGTCGACAACCAGGACGCCCACAACACCATGGCCGACTACTTCTTCAGCGACGGCCCCGGCGTCAACGCCGTCATCGTCGCCCTCGCTGATGCGTTCTATGAGGCAGCGGCTTAGCAGCGGACCGATGCCTGATCAATCGGCCGTATCGGCAGCTTAAGCACTCCACCTGTGACAGCTAGGAATCAGCAGGAGACCCGCGTGACCGGTGCGGGGCGCGCCTAGATCGATAGGCTCGCCGACCACGCACGCCGCGGCTAGCCCGGTGCCCCCAAGCAGCCGACGAAAATTTGCCGGGTATAGCACCGCCCGGTCTGGGTATGCCGCTGCTGGCCCTGGCCCTGGCCCACCAGGTGTCGGTGAACCGGCAGCCAACCGACTCGAAGCCGGTCACTTTGGCCAGCAGATGACCTGGCAGCTGTGGTGGCCCACACCATGATGCTCGTCGAGGAAGCCCGCGCCAGCTGCGACTACGACCTCACCAAGATCGCCCAAGCCCAAGCCGAAACGATCGCCGCCCCGCACTGGCCACCCGCCGCCGCCAAGCTCCCCTGGATCACCCGCGCCTATCCGCCGCGGGCGAGCTTGATGCATTCGACGAGACCCAGGCTGGCCCGCAGGGTTCCGCCATTCCCAGCCCTCAGGACCCGGCCATCCTTAACCCGATCGCTGCAGACGACATCCCCGCGGAAATACATCTTGGCGGCAAGCCCGGATATGACCAATGGCCAGGTCAGTACCTGCGAAGGCCGTACCTCGACAGGTAGGAGAACCAGCGGGCAGTGCATTTCCTGATCGAGACGTCAAGCCGTCCCGAAGAGCCTGTCAAGGCTGCCCGGGCCCTTCACCCGCAGCCGTCATCCGGTCATAACAGGCCGGAGCGGCTCGCTGAGAATTTTCCGGCTGAACGGGCTGAGGTTCCTGCTCTGCGGAACGCTAACCGCATACCGGGTGCTGGCAGCATCTTGGCGGCACCTCGCTGCTGTCCTATCTGACGATATGTAGCTCGGGTCGCGAGTCGGCATCGTCTATGACTTTACTCAGATGCTTGGTCGATCAGCACAGCTCAGAGGCGAGCTTGCCACGGCTGAACCCGTGCGACGACATTGCCCTGCGGAAGAAAGCCCGTATCTCAGGGCCGCGGCCCTCTCTGCGGACGCCGAGCATGCCGCCTGGCCACGCGTCAATATGTCAGTTCGTACCATCTCGGTGTAACTTGGTGGGATGGGTTGGTCCCTCGACTGGCAGCCACCGGACCCCGATCTGGTCGACGTTGCGTTGCTAGCTGCTGGGAAAGCGCTATACCTATGCAATAGTTTCGAGGCCAAGTGCCGCAGTGTTCTAAGAGCTATGCATATCGCGGAAGTGATGATTGCCCATCCTGATCCCGCTGCCTCTTTTGAAGACAATCCCGACCCCATTGCTTCTCTTCAGGAACTGATCGGGGGCTTGCCGCTGGGTAAGACGCTCCAGCGAACTCTCAACAATATAAAGGCTAGAGCAAACCTGGTCGACATGAGCGAAGACGACCGGGAGGCGCTAACGAGAGCCATAGAGGCGCGAAATTTCATCGCGCACGAAGGTGCTAATGTTGGCTCGCTTTACGGTGTTACAGACCAACAAATAGTTCACTTTTTGGTCAGGCTACGCACGGCCGTGGCCGATCTGGCAACTGGTGACAATGTCATCTCGACATGGCTACATTACGCCGATGAGCCAAGAGAGCCCGTTCCTTATATTGCAGTAAATTATCCCGACTTGATCGATCTGTGGATATTTGGCGATCTCACGAGCAATGAGAGTGATGCAACCTGGAGCCTTATTTACCACCAAGGGCTTCCTGGGATACCCAATCTTCCCCGCCGCGGTGACATTCCTCTATCCTTCGAAGAATTACGTTTTAGTGCTGTTCAGCAGCTCGGCGATCGATCATCAGCGTGGCTGGCCAAAGGGTTCGACAAATCCGCGAGACGGCTTGTGCAGAGTTTCACAAGCCGTCTCCGCAGAAATGCGCTCTAGAAGCTTGCAGCTCTCCGATCGACAAAATGTTGTCTATGCGGTGGCGGGGAGCGTT
>OBLT010000843.1_pt1 | contig 19772 bp, 12 predicted proteins | sample 1518721 | NCBI WGS metagenome assembly OBLT01 (sample SAMEA3539307, study PRJEB22396) | soil metagenome | biome: tundra; feature: field; material: soil | place: USA | collected 2010-05 | depth 0.15 m | reverse complement strand
GCCGCCGCTGCCGCCACTGCTGCCGCCGCTGCCGCTGCCGCCACTGCTGCCGCCGCTGCCGCTGCCGCCAGTGCTGCCGCTGCTGCCTGCGACGCCGGTCGTGCCGCCGGCCCCCGCATTCGGGCTACCGCCGGAGCCGATTGCCGATCGCCCGCCAGTACCGGTCGTATTGCCCGTGCCCGGCGTGCCACCTGTTCCCGATTTACCGCCAGACCCGGCCGGATTACCGCCACCACTCGAAGAACCACAGGAAGCGGCGACCAGCCCGAGGGCACCGACCACCAGGAATAAACGGCAAGACGCCATATCGAATTCGCAACGATACGTCATCAACGGTACATCATCAAACGCTAAATCATCAGATGATCTCTGGCTTCGCGGAGGATAGTTGTTTCAGTCGACATTTCTCTTCGACCGAATCGCACCTGCAGAATGGCCGACAGGAAGCATTACATCAACTACACAGACCTACCTATCAATATCATCCCACGTCAATCAGTCAGTGCCAGACAAGCACCAACCAAGCCTGCCCGCTCGGGATTGAGATTGGTGGCGCACTGAAGATCGCCGCTGCTGCCCCAACCTATTCAGCCGTTATTGGGTAGAGCCTCTGGGCTGGCGATAATAACCCGCTTCTGAAGTTTGATCACCTTGTAAGTGTTGCCGTCAATCAGCCTTCGCTGAAGCATGCTGTTTCCTTTGGCACAGTACGAATAGGGGGCCTCTCCATCCTCAGTGATTGTCGTTCCGTTCAGCGTATAGCTATGGGTCTGCGTCGCGCGTGTGGTTACTGTCGCCTGGCACACGCAGTTCCCGTCAGTGAGGCTACAAGTCGCGTCTGTTCCGGGCTGATTGCTCAGATTCGTTTGGACTTGTTTGCAAACACTTGTGTCCGAAGATGCGCCACCAGCGAGAGCAGAAGCACAGGCTGGCGGGAATGACGCAGTTGAGGCGGTTGCGAATTCATCCGCATACGTGACGACGGGGTCGCTGTAGTCCTTGACAAGGTAGGAAACGGATCCTCCTCCAGACAAGTTGGCGCCAAGCAAGGTGTTGGTGCATGACGGCTCTTGCACGGCAATTCCCATATCCAGGGCTGCCGTTAGATCACCATCCACACACAAGCTGAAAAGATCCCAGTCTCCAGTGGGATTGCCACCGCATGCCACAAACTCTTCGTTGCACGCCGTCGCCTGAATCGGACCTACGTGATAGTCACCACAGCCAGGTGCCATCAGCATGAATGGGACAGCCAAACTAAGCTTTCGGCAACGCGTTGCTAGGCTCATGACTAGATAGGTTGCCAGGAAACGTGGGGCGCGGCAAGTGCCACGCAAATTGTGCCACGCAAACTGTTGACCTCGGAGCTAGACGTCGTAACCCGGTGGATAGGCATTCAAGCACCACTTTGCTTTCATGCCCTGGGTTCGACAAGGCAGGGCGACGGCTCTTTGGGCGGGGGCGCCGGTCAGGAGTAAAGTGTCGGTGATGGCTCGGACATGGCTGCGTGGCGCGCTCGTGGGCGTGGTGCTACTCATGCTGGCAGCCAATGGGCTGGCGTACACAGCGGGCGGTACGCCATCGGGAACGGCCAGCACTCCGGACAAAGCGGCCGTACTCGCGCGCCTCCACCGGCTCAACCAATCGGACCAGTTTCTGTTCGGCCAGCAATTCGCGACTTTGTGGGGCATGTATTCCGATGGCCATCTGGTGTCGACCAACGCCTGGTTTGACTCGACGGCGCGGGTGGGGCGGTTTACCTCCGACAGCCAAGCGCTGGTGGGCGATCATCCCGCCGTGCTGGGCGTCAGCCTGCAAATGCTGGCGTTCGAATCCGCGGCGCTGCAGCGTCGGACACCGATTGCCCAAGCCATCCTGTATCAGTTTGCCCAGGGCGGCTTGGTCACCATGGACTGGCACGCCCCGAGCTGCACCGCCAAAGTGCGGACGTCAGGGCAACTGGGCACGGTGACGGTCGACGGACGCGAGGTCGTGCTCCAGGCCGACGCAGGCGGCGCGTTCTTCTATGCCGAGGAGGAGTACGAGCACGCCGTCGAGTCGCGTGCCGACGTTCCGGAGGCACTCAAGTGCCTCTGTCTCATCGCCAACGATGCGCCTTTGACCGCGGGTCCGTACCAGGGAATGCCGGGAAAGACCTGGTTGGTCGCACACGCGAAGCAGGCGGCGCAGGTCATGCGCGAGGAGGGACTTGCGAATCTGCCCATCATCGTGCGCCCGTTTCACGAGCATAACGGAGCGTGGTTCTGGTGGGGCCAGCCCTACTGGAACTGCGCCGCGCTCCTCGACAAGCCCGACGCGGTCTCGGGCCCCGAGGCCTACAAGACCGTGGCGCGTATCTTTGTCTCCGCCTTGCGGGCCGAGCCAGGCATGGGCCAGCTCCTCTTCGCCTATTCGCCGGATCGGCTGTTCGGTCCACACGAGCAAGAGCGGTTCACGGCGGCGCAGAGGAAGGTCATGGATCCCATGGAAACTGCGCGCGATGGCCTGCGCGAACGGTTGGGGCGCGAGTTGCGCGCGGCTGGTCTTGCCTACGAGAGCCCCGCGAAGGCAGACGCCAAGATGTCGTCGGCCCAGGCCGCCTCGGCGAGATCCGCAGGCGCCTACGTGGCGCAACGCCGTCGCTACTACGCTGAAGCCTACGCGGGCGACGACATCTTCGACGTGCTGGGCATCGATCTCTACCATCCCATCGCACGTCCAGCGGACCATGCCGACCTGCGCTTCTTTCGCCTGCAACTACGCGCGCTCGCCGAGGAAGCCCAGGCGCGCAAGAAGCCTTACGCTTGGACCGAAGTGGGAACGCTTCGTCTGCAGGTCCTGCGGCTCGCCAGCCAGACCATCGCCGGTCGTCCCCTTCAGGTTCACAGCAAGGGCAGCGTGGAGCGCGCGCTGGCTCGCCTATTCGATCCCGCCGACAAAGCGGCGCTCCTCCGGCACTACCGCCTCACCACTCCGAGCCCGGTCTCGCTCAGCGTTCGTGATCGTTCCAAGGTCGTGCCGAAGGCCACCGAGGACTGGTACGGCAAACAATTGCTCGTGCTGGCCAAGGAGGCGAAGGTGGCCTACGCGATGGTGTGGCACACCTACTACGACAGTGCCCCGTCCGATCGCGATTTCTACTATTTCGTTCCCTACCCAGGACATCCCGAGGCGGCGAGCTACCAGCGCTTCTATGCCGACCCCGCGACCTGTTTTTTGCGCGATGGCTGCGCTCGCTGATTGCGTGCGTTTCATCGCGACGTGCGCAAGCGGTGTCTCCTGGTAGAATCGCCCCATCGCCGCGCTCGCGAACGGCAACACGTGGAGCTTCGGCTACACGCAGGAGGAAGTCCGGGTTCTCAAGATGGGGTAGACTTCGCCCCGTGCTCGACACGCACCGATCCATCCCCCTCGCCGGCCGCGGGATCCGCCTTCCACCCCTCGACGTAGCACATCGACGCTGCGTGGGCCGGTCGTCATAGACGATGCGGCGATACAGCGAGCGAACTTTGCGCAGGACTGCGGCGACCGGCGCGCTGCTGCTTGTCGGCGCGGTGGCAACGATGCGCGCGCGGGCAGAGCCGCCACCCGGTGGCGACGTGTCCGGCTCTGCCGGGCGCGAACCGTCGCGGGAGGGTATCGCGAAAGGTGGGCTCACCGGCGGCGAGAATCCGAAACCGACTCTGCTCCCATTTTTGTCGTCGCTCGGACGCCTCGAACGCGAGTCGGTCGAGGACGCGCTCGCGCTACTCGGCCTGACCATCGATCCGAGCCCGGACGGCAAGGTCATAGGCCACGTCTACGTCGTCAATCAAGACGTGTTCTCGCGGCGCGATTGGCACTTCCAACTTCTCAACGTCTTTCACCGGACCACGCGTCCCGACATCATCGGGCGCGAGCTGCTGCTATCGCCTGGCCAGCGTTGGGAGCAATCGCTCGCCGACGAGAGCGTGCGCAACCTGCAGTCGTCGACACCGCTCCTTTTGGCGGATGGCACCCTGTTCGCGGCGCCGCAAGCCTCGGGCGTGGTCGCGCTCGTACCAGTGGCATCGCCGGTTCCCGGTACCGTCGATCTGCTCGCGGTCATGCGGGACCTATGGAGCCTGCGCTTCAACAGCGACTTCCAGTTCCAGAAGGACACGCTGTCGCTGTTCGAGATGTCCATCGCGGAGAACAACCTACTCGGCTGGCGTAAGTACCTTGCCGCCCGATTCCAGATGGACCAGGGCCGCTTCGGCGTCGGGCCCCTGTTTTTCGATCCCAACGTCGCGGGCACGCGGCTCACGCTACTCGCGACAAGCACCGCCTGGTACGCGCGTGACTCCGACCGTTACGAGGGCGACAACGAGGTGTTCTCGCTGCGCTACCCGCTCTACGCGCTGGCGAGCCGCTGGGGCGCCGGCTTCGACGTCACCCACCAAGATGTCGTCGTCCGCCAGTTCTGTGACGAGCAACTGTGCCCGGCGGACGTGGCCGGAACATCGGTTCCACTCATCTACCGGCGCCGCACGCTTACCCTCGACGGCAACGTGGTGCGATCGTTTGGACGGGCGGTCATCCAGCGCGTGACGGCGGGGTGGCGCGTTGACCAGCGGCGCTCGCTTGTGTTGTCGGACTTCCCGGGCTACCCGAACTTGCCGAACTTGCCGAGCAACCCGGGTTTGGCCGACGAGTTCCTCGCCAAGTGGACGCCGCTATCGGAGACCCGGTCCGAGCCTTACCTACGATACGAAATGTTCCTCGCGCAGTACGGGGTGTTCCGCGATCTCGACACGTTCGATCTGCGCGAGAACCGCCGCCTCGGGCCGCTCGTCGCCGTAGAGCTCGCGGCCGGGTTGCCCGCGCTCGGGGCCGACTTCCTTGCGTACCCGATGAGCGCGACGGCGAGCTGGGCTGTCGCACCCTGGGGCTCGGGGTTCGGCCTGGCCCAGGTGCAGGCATCCGCGCGCGCCCGAACCGGACAGCTCATCGACCAGCGACTGTCGACGGTGCTCTACTTCGCGTCGCCGCCGATTGCGGGTGCGGCGCGGGTGGTGCTGTCGACAACGGCCGACGCGGTCCGCGCCGACACGTACCGGACACGCTTCTTCCTGGGCGGCAACACCGGGCTGCGCGGCTACCAGATCGGCGAGCTCCAGGGCACGACCCAGGCGGTCGCTCACGCGGAAGTTCGCACCACCCCGCTCGCTATCCACTCCCAGCGCTTTGGCGCGCTCGCCTTCTACGAAGTGGGAGACGCCGCAGAATCGTTCGGCGCGCTCGTCCCGCACCACGACGTCGGCGTGGGCCTCCGCTGGCTGATCCCGCAGCTGGCCTCGTCGGTGCTGCGCATCGACTGGGCAGTCGCGACCCAGGATGGGCCGTACACGCATCCCGGCCTACCTGGCCGCATCAGCGCCGGCTTCATGCAGTCGTTCTGGCTCCTCGACGCACCGGATGGCTACATCCCGACGTACTAGGACTAGAGCATGAAGAGTCCATAGATCAGGTACAGCAGTCCGACGATGCCAAGGAAGCCCGCGGCCGCCCACAGGGACTTACGCTTCGTGATCATGCACACCGATGCCAGCGCGATGGCGATCTGCAAAGAGGCGATGGCGGTACCAAGCGGAGGTCCGTGCTTGGCGGCCTCGTCCCGTTCCGCCTCGTAGGCCTTGGCTTTCCGTTGGATCTCGTCCTGCTCTTGCTGGTAGCGATCCGCACGCTGCTTGGCCTCGGCCTGGGTTTCCGGTGATCCCGACCGGGCTTCCATCTCGGACAGCGAACGCTTGATGCTCTTGGCCTGGAAGAAGGCCCATTCGTCGGACGCCTTGGACTGGCTAAGCAGGACCTTGCTGCTGTAGCCGCCTGACTTCAAGCTGCCGTAGGCCGTGACGACGGCGAGCGCCACGATCATGAGCGAGACGTACTTGGTCCAGGCATCGCGCTTTTCTTTGTCCTTGGCCGCCTGGCGATCTTCGTGAATGGCCTTGATGAGGGCGCTGATGTCTTCCTGCTGCGATTGTTGTTCCATGCGTGAGCAAGGCTATACCAAATCAGGGCACGTTGTACGCCGAGCCAACGATCGGGTACAGTTCCGTCCTTCAGCGTCGCATCGCGCCGCCGCATCGCTTCTCAGCACACACGCTGACGACCGATCGAAGGAGATCCCATGCACCCACTGCCTGAAGCTCTAGTCGAACGCCTCAAGAATCGTCAGGTGGTTCTGGTGACAGGCCTTGGCTCTTCCGCCCTGGCAGGCCTTCCCAGCTGGACCGAGCTTTGCGGGCGCTGGGTAGACTGGATCGCCGACGACGGGGACAAGCAAGCGGTTCTCGACCTGTTGCGCGCGGGCCAGCTGGTCGCAGCCACGGCGCTCTGCCGAGCGCTGGTTCCCGAGGAGGCGACCATCGAGGTTCTGCGCGATGCCTTTCCGGTCGCGACGGAGGTTCCGCCAGCCCTGCAAGCCATTGCTCGGGCCCCCTGGCGCGGCATCATCACCACCGCGCAGGACGCCTTGTGGACGTCCGCACTGACGGGCGTTGCCGAGCTGGCAGAGCGCATGGGTTTCGCCGCCAATGCGTCCGCGCTGGAAAAAGGCCGTGGACGATTCCTGGTTCAGATCTTCGGACGCCAGGACGTGCCGGCGTCTCTGTGCCTGGCGCCCTTCGAAATCGCGTCCAAGATCGTTGCCACCGGAGCCGCCGACTATCTCGAAGGCCTGCACAAGAAATGGTCCTTCGTGTTCGTGGGTTTCGGCCCGGGGGATCCCGACCTGGCCATGCTGGCCGGACGCCTTCTAGGTGCAAGTAAGTCGACGCTGGAGCACTTCTTCGTGGCGCCCGCGCTGGCGCCCGTCGATGCTCACCGGGTCAAGGCGGAATTCGGCCTGCTGCCCGTTTCCATCGAGGGCACCTTGGAAGATGCGTGCAGGGTCCTGACCCAAAGCTGTGAGCTGGCCGGTGACAAGCCCGCCGTCGACGAGGTCGAAGCCTGGCTGGAACGGCTGACCGCCGATTCGGAGGACAGCGAAGCCCAGGACATGCTGGATCGAGGCCTCGCCAAGCTGAGCGAGAACAAGGAATGGGAGCGCGTGGTGGGCGCCTTCATCGGCCGGGTCGAGCTCGAACCCGATGTCGGTCGACAGGCCGCCGATCTGTATGAGGCGGGCATGATCCTGGACAAGGAGCTGTCTGCCGCCGATCGCGCCTATCCCGTGTTGATGATGGCGTTGCGCCTGACCCCGAAGAACACCAGCCTGCTGGCCGATGCCAAGCGCGTGGCCGAGGCGGCCGGACAAGCGGATGAGTTCTTGAAGGAATTGCGCGAGCTGGAGCGCGAGTCGGCGGAATCGGACGAATCGAAACCCATGGCGCTCGGCGTGGGGCGCCTGCTGGCCGAAGATCCCGCCCAGCGCGACGAGGCCATCAAGTCCTTCCACAAGGTGCTGGAGCGCGATCCGAGCAACCCGGAGGCCCTCGACACGTTGGACGCCCTTCTGCGCGCTGCCGAGCGCTGGGATGACCTGTGCAAACTCTACGAAAAGACCGTCGAACACGATGCCGCGAACACGGTGGCGGGCGCCAAGTTGGTCGAGCTCTACGAGCGCACCGGGCAGACGCCGCAGCTCATCGAGCTCTTGCAGGCGCGACTGGCGCGCGACCCGGACGACGACGGCGCCTATGGCAAGCTCGAAGCCCTGTACCAGCAAGGTCAGCGCTGGCAGCCACTCGGCGCCCTGTACGAACGGATGCTGGGCAAGAACCCGGGCAACACCGACGTCCAGAACAAGCTCGAAGCCCTGTACCAGAAAACCCAGCAGTGGCAGCCGCTCGGTGCTCTGTACGAACGAAAGCTCGTAGAGAACCCGGAGGACGTGGAAACCCTCGACAAGGTCGAGGATCTCTACCGTCGTAGCGAGCAGTGGCGTCCTCTGGCGGACTTGCTGGAACGCCGCGCGGCCAAGAAGGATCCGGCCGACGCGCGAACCGCCCGGATGGAACGCGCCTCGATCCTTGTCGACAAGGTCAAGGACACCGAGGCGGCGCTGGCCGTGGCGCGCGCGTTCCTCCCCGCCGATCCGGCGGCGGCCGAGGAGATCTTCGCCAAGTGCGTGGATCGCGATGCGAGCAATCCGGCTGCGCTCATGGCCCTGGCCGATCTTGCGCGCAACCAAGGCGACTACCTGCGCGCCGCCAAGTTTCTCCTCGACACCGCCGAGCGGGTGCAGAATCCACTTGAGCTAGGTCGCCTCTACGCCGACGTGGGCACCATCCACCTCGATCACCTGGAGGATGAAGCCAAGGCCGTCGAACATTTCGAACGCGCGCTGGCCGCGGATCCAGAGCAGACGACCGCCGCGCGGCGCCTGCTTGCCTTGCGCGAAAAGCGCGAGGACTGGGCGGGGGCCGAGCCCTTGCTCGACCTGCTCGTGCGCAAGACCGACGACGGCGACAAGGCCGCCAAGTCGGACCTTCTGGCGCGCCAGGCCCGCGTGGCACACAAGCTGGGCAAGCTCGACAAGGCAGCGGCGGCGCTCGGCGCGGCCAGCAGGCTGGACAGCGAATCGCCGGCGCTGGCGCGTGAGCTCGGCGACTTGCACTTCGAACGCGAGGCCTGGGCCGAGGCGCGCGGGGAATTCGAGCGCGCCCGCTTCCTGCTGAGTGACGGGGCGCCTGCCGCCGAGCGCGCCGCGCTTTGGGAGAAGCTGGCCGTGTGTGCCGTGAAGACCGACGACGTCGACGGTGCCTTGCAGTGCTTCGAGAAAGCCCTAGCCCTCGAACCCGAGAAGCGCAGCATCCTGGAAACGATCATCGATCTGCGCACGGCGCGCGAGGACTGGAAAGAGCTCTTGGCCCTCGAGCGCCGGCTGCTGTCGCTGGTGACCACCGACGACGACAAGGTGAGAATCCTGGAAGAGATCGGCGACCTTCAGCAAGAGAAGCTCGGCGACTGGACTTTGGCCATGGCGTCCTACCTACAAGCTTTGGGGTTGCAGCCCGAGCGACGCCAGATCCTCTACAAGACTCTGGATTACTACACGCAGGAAAAGCAATGGCCCCTGGCCATCGCCGCTCTTGAAAAGCTCGCCAGCCTGGAAAGCGAGCCGCAAGCGCGCGCCAAGCTCAACTACGCCGTGGCGGCCATCTGGCGCGACGAGGTGAAGGACAACGCCAAGGCCATCGAGCAATTCGGCAAGGTCCTCGACGACCATCCGCTTTACCCCAAGGCCTTCGAGGCCATCGAGAAGTTGCTCGGCGAGGCAGGCGAGCTCAAGGAGCTGGAGCGAGCCTACCGCAAGCAGATCAAGCGTCTGCCCCAGGACGCGCCGGCTGAGATGAAGTTGCGCCTGTGGGATGCCTTGGCCGACATCGCGCTCAAGCAGCACGACAAGGAAAGCGCGGCGCTCACCATGGAGGTCGCCGTCTCCTTGGATCGCGACAACTTCGCCCGGCAAGAGCGCCTGGCCAAGATGTACTTCAACATGGGCCCCTCGGCGGCGGACAAGGCCATTGCTCAGCACCAATACCTGCTGAGCCAGAAGCCCGATCGAGTGGAGTCGTACAAGGTCTTGGCCGCGCTGTTTTTCCAGGCCGGCGCCCACGACAAGATGTGGTGCGTGGCGGGCGCATTGACCTGTCTGGGCGCGGCCGATCCGCCCCTGCGCGCGCTCTACGAGAATTTCCGGCCCTCGCAGATGCCCAATACCTCGGGCAAGCTCAACGAAGAGTTGTGGCGCAGAATCCTGCACCCGACCGAGAACACCTATTTGGGCTCGCTCTTCGCCCTGCTCTCTCCCGCCATTTCCATGACCAGCGCGCAGCCCCACAAGGTGATGGGGCTGGATCGCAACGCACGCGTGGATGTGACGGGCAACAATTGGTCCTACGCGCCGGCCCTGCGCTACGTGGCCAACACCATTGAGGCCGCACTGCCGGATGTGTTCATCAAGAGAGACATCCCCGGCACGGTCAGCCTGGTCAATCTGAAAAGAAAGAACGCGCTGGCGCCCGCCCTGGTTGTCGGCAGCGGGTTCGATCAACTGTCGTCGCAAAGCCAGGTCATCTTCGACCTGGCCAAGCGCATGGTGCTCTTGCGCCCCGAGCGCTTTCCACGCTTTGCCCTCGGCACCACATCCGCCCTCGACATCGCGGTGCGGGCCGGTTTGCAACTGGGTGGCTCGCCCATCGGCCCCGGCGATCACGGCCTGGAAATAGCCAAGATGGCCAAGAAGCTCGAAGCACTGCTGGCGGCGCCCCTGCGAACCGAGCTCAAGGGTTTGGCCAAGCGTTACGTCGATGCCTGCGGAGACAAGGTCGACATCCCTGGCTGGATCGTGTCCTCGGATCTCACCGCCTCGCGCGCGGCCCTGGTCCTGTGCGGCGACATCGTTGCCGCTGCCCAGGTGCTGGCCATGGAGCCCTCGGGACAAAGCCCGCTGCCGGCGCAGGAGCGAATCAAGGACCTGCTGTCCTTCTTCATCAGCGATGATCACTTCGCCGTGCGCGTCGCCCTGGGCATGCACGTGAACCTGGCGCCGAGCGATCCATCGGATGCGCAGCAAAAGCGGCGCATGAGCCACGTGCAGATCAAGACCCAGTAGTCCACGGCCCATTCTAATGGGCGGCGCGGGCAAAGAATCGCCGCGAAGTACGCTGCGTTTCCGGCGTGTATCGATGGTGGAAAAGCGTCGAAAACTCTGACCAACCCCCATTGCAGTCGGCGTCGCAACTTGCTTCTCTAGGCATACACATCGTTCTTTTAGAGAGGAGAACTCAATGCGACTGTTGCCCACGGTACTTGCGCTCTGTACGGTCTTCCCAATGGTGGCGAATGCTCAAACACCCGAGGCCGCCCCGGCCCCTGCTGGTGCACCCCCGGTCATTGCCGAACCCGCCCCGGCGACGCCGGCGCCTGCCCCCGCTCCAGCCGCCGAAGCTGCCGCGGCGGCCCCGGCTCCTGCGGCTCCACCCCCGATTGCCTTCGGGTGGGAGGCACTCGTCGATGCGTACTACATGTACAATTTCACGGGCGATCCCAAGACGCAGGGACCGCTGGGGCGTCAATTCGACACCCAGGCGAACAGCTTTTCGCTCAACTACGCCAAGCTGGGCGTGCATGCGGATACGGATCTGGTTACCTTCCGCATGGACATTGGAGCGGGACACACAGCCTCGATTATCAATGGCGCCAGTTCCCAGGCTTCAACGGGCACAGCACCCCCGTCCGAGGGCGCAGGCGTCTACAGCATGGGCTTCCTCGTACAGCAAGCCTATGCCGAGGTGAAGCCGCATCCCAACGTGAGCATTGACGCCGGCAAGTTCGTTACTTCGGCCAGCGCCGAAGTCATCGAGTCCAACAAGAACTGGCTCTACAGCCGTTCGTTGCTTTTCACCGGCGTCCCCCTGCTACACACTGGACTCCGTGTCAATGCAGCACTCCTCGGAACTATCGCGGCGCCCGAATTAGTGCTGTCGCTTCAGCTCGTCAATGGATGGAACAACGATCCCGATATCAACTCTGACAAGACCTTCGGCCTGAACCTCACCTACACGCCTCCCAACCAGGGGCTGACCGCGTCGATTACTTCCTACATCGGGAAGGAAGTAGCTGGCGCTGACACCACTGTGCTGGTCGATGCAGTCGTTACCAAGGATATCGGCAATGTCTCTGTCGGGGGCAACTTGGACTACTTCAAAACGGGCACACCGTACTGGTTCGGCATCGCTGGCATGGGCCGCTACACCATCAATGATTCGTTCAATGTTGCTGCGCGGGCAGAGTACATCTATGACAAGAGCGGCGCTTATGTTGTTGCCTCGCCCCAGGATGCCGTCTCCCTGTACGAAGTCACTGGGCAGGGCGCGTGGACCGTTGGCAAGCACTACGAGCTTCGCCTGGAGATTCGTGCCGATATGGCCAACAAGGACGAGTTCTTGAAGGGCACGGCGACGGCCCCCAACCGGAAGAACCAGGTCACCGGCCTCCTCGCCGCCCTCGCCTACTTCTAGGCCGGGAACCGCCGTTACCACCTTTTCACCTGTGCGAAACATCCCCGCAACGTAATCCGAGGAAAGATCAATCCATGAAGCGTATCGAAGCGATCATCAAGTCGTTCAAACTCGACGAGGTGAAGGATCGCCTTTACCAAGTCGGCGCCCGTGGGATGACCGTGTCCGAGGTACGCGGGTTTGGTCGCACAGGCGGCAAGCGCGAAGTCTACCGGGGCTCTGCCTACACGGTGGACTTCGTGCCCAAGGTGCGAATCCAGATCGTCGTCGACGATGACATGGTAAATCCCATCATCGAAGCGATACTGGCCACCGCCCGCACGGGCGAGATCGGCGACGGCAAGATCTTCATCTCGGCCATGGCCGATGTCATTCGTATCCGCACCGGCGAGCGAGGTGCAGAGGCGGTCTAACCGATGCCGATTGCCGGAGCCCCCATGCCTGGCCACAACCAACTTGCCGAAAACCAAGCACCGGGGACGTCGGAGCGGGCCATGCGCCGCCACGACGACACCGCGCGCTTCGTCGAGCGCTTCGAGGCTCTCACCGGCTTTCGCGTTCACTCCACGAGCCTCGAAGGACTGCCGCGCGAGTTTCTGGCGCGCCCGGTGCCGGCACCCGACCTCTTGGTCGGGCAGTACGGCTACGAGCTGGAACCGCGAACCCACAACGCCTTGTGCCGCTACGAGCCCGGCAGGCAGCCCGATCGCTGGACATTTGGCCGTCTGCTCGAAATCCGCGGCTTCGGCGTGTTTTCCCTGCTCGATCTCCTGGAAATCCTGGCCAAGCACGACATCCGCAGCACGTAAGTGTGTCGCCCGGGCAATGGCCCTGTGGTTCGGCCCGGGTGAAAGCTGACAGCGGCGCCGCAGGGGTGGTTGCTGGTGCCAACACATGATGCTCAGCACACCCCTCGCAGAGCTCATGGTGCGTGCGGTTGTCCGCGGCGCAAGTCCCCTGTATCGTCGAATCCAATGTGGGTCGGGTTCGCCTTGAGCGTCATCGCCGGTTTGGCCGCCAACCTGGAGGTCACGGATCTCCCGGATCTTGCGCCTTGTCCGACGGCGCGCGAGGTCGAGCAGGAGCTCCTTCGGCTCGGCGCCGAACGTGGCGCTCGTCCCGAAATCACCATCACCGGAAACATCATGCGCGTGGTCCTGCGCAGCCAAGAGGGAAAGACCGTGGGCAGCCGCGAAGTCGAGGCGCCGGTCGCATGTCGCGAACGCGCGACGGTGGCCGCGGTTCTGGTCGCGACCTGGATGGGCATCTGGCCCGAGGCAGCCTACCGGGCCGAGCGAGCTCCGCCGGTGGCAGAGCCGAAGGTCACTTCGTCGCCTGCGCCCCCTGCTCATGTCGCCAGATCCTCGGTCGAAATCGGATTGGCCGTCGAGGGCGCGCACGACGGAAACGCACCCGCCTTGGGCCTTGCCCTGTCGGCGAGCCGGGCACTGTTGGGCGGGTTGCGCGCGTTCGTGGTTGCGTCCGCCACGACCGAGCGCGATCGAAGCGTCGGCCCCGCCACCGCCGGATACGCGCGTCCGACGCTGGAGGCAGGCCCGGCGCTGAGACTCGGGCGCGGCGGGGTTAGCGGGGAAATCGGGTTGTCCGGCCGACTCGGACTTCTCATTCTCCGTGGCAAGGACCTGCCCGTTACAAACTCCGCGATGCATGCCACTCCGGGTGTCGGCGCGTATGTTCGACTGCACCTTGGTCGCAGGTCCTACGTGCCTTTCGTCTTTGCGTCGGGGGTCTACTGGCTCGCCCACCAGACCTTGACCCTCGACAACGACGATACGCTCCGGTCAACCCTGCCGCGCTGGGATGCGGCGGCCGGCGTGGGCGTGCTTTGGGCGCCGGGCAGGTAAAGAGGGCGAAGGCGAAATGTTCGGGCCCAAACCGTCACCAGAGGGTGCTGAGATGTGCGCAGTTGCCAAGGTGCCCGATCTGTCTGCCATCTACCGAACCCACGTGCGGGACGTCGCCCGTTGGGCCGAGCGCCTTGCTGGCCCAGGCTTCGACCTTCCCGACATGGTGCACGAGGTGTTCGAGATCGCACAGCGCCGTCTGCCCGGCTTCCGCGGCGATTCGAGTCTGGCGACCTGGCTCTTCGGCATCACCGAAATGGTCGTGCGCCACCGGCGGCGGAAAGATCGCCTGCGCCACTGGCTGGCCGGCACGGCCAAGGACGCCGCCAGGCACTTGCCCGCGCCTGGCCCGAGCCCGCAGGAACGGCTCGAACAGAAGGAGCGTATCGCTCGAGTCTATCGCGTTCTCAATCGGTTGTCGGAACGGGATCGCGAAATCCTGATTCTCTTCGAGCTGGAGGAAATGCCGGGCGACAAGATTGCGGCCCTGCTCGGCATCAAGGTGGCGAACGTGTGGCTGCGCATGCATCGAGCGCGCGAAAGGTTTCTCAGGGCGTTCCAAGAAATCGAATCGGAGATTGTCGAGGTCGACGTGATCCCCGACGACGGGAGGTACGGCCATGCGGGCTGACGAACAAGAGCTGCGACGACTTGGTTCTGGGGGTGAGCCGCCTTCATCGTTGGAGGCGCGCGCGGGCGCGTTTCTGCGCGAGGCGTATCCCCTCACCGGGATTTCGGATACGCAAGTCGACGCAATTGAAAAAGGCCTGGTTCATCGGACGCGCAGGCGCAGAGACCTTCGCCTCGTGCCGGTTCTGGTCGTCGTGGCAGTGCTGCTTGTCATTGGCAGCGTGGGCAGCGTGATGGCGCTGGTTGGTGGGTGGCGGCCACGCTTGCCCTTCCTTGCCTCTGCGCCGACGTCGCAAGATTCGCCGCCGGCGCATGCGCAAAAGACGAAGGTGGCGGTCGCGGCCCTGCCCGACCCGCTGGCCCTGCCGTCGGCGGAGATCCCTGTGCCCGAGCCGCGCCCGCAGCTCGCGGCTCGCCGAACATCGCGGGTGGAACCTGTGGTGGCCCCGCGAGCCCCCTTGGCCGAAGCCCCACCGGTCGAGTCGCGTGGGGAGCTGCCGACCTTCGCTCGGCGCGGACCATCGTGGGGGGGTATGGGGACCCTCCCAGGGTCCCCATATCAAAGCCCTTTGTCGGCCGAGGCGCGCTCGCTCGCCAACGCGCTGGCGCGCTGGCGACGCGATGGCCAGGGTGAAGTCGCCCTCGCGCTTCTGCTCGCCCATGAGCGTCGCTTCCCGCAGGGAGGACTTTCCGTCGAGTCCAGGATCGCACGCGCGGAGATCCTGCTTGCCCTGGACCGCCGAGATCAGGCGCTTGCGGTGTTCGACTCGCTTACCTTGACTGGCCTGCCGAGGGCGCGCGAGCTCGAAACCCTGCGCGGTGAGCTTCGTGCGCATGCCGGGCGCTGTCGGGACGCGCGCTCGGATCTGTCGCACGTGGTTGCCGGCGGCGGAGCCGACGACTTGAGCAGGCGCGCGGCCCGCGCCTTGGCAGGCTGCCCCTGAAAGGTTGGCGGTGCATCCGTCACCAGGAGAACAATCGTTGAAATCACGCCCAGGAGACACGCCATGAAAGCCCTTACTCGCCTAGCATCCGAAGTGAACCGCCCGGTCCTCGCCGCCCTGCTTCTTATCACCTTGCCTTTTGTTGCTTGCAACAATTCGGATTCGATCGGTAAGCTCGCCGACGGCGGAAGTGCGGGTTCGGGCGGCAGCCTGGGCAGCACGGGTGGCGTCGGCGCTGGCGGCGCAGCGAGCGGTGTCGGTGGCGCTGGCCTAGGGGGCAGCAAGACAGGCCAGGGCGGCGGTTCTGGCGGCGCGCAAACTGGCGCCGGTGGCACGGGCGCGATCGGGTCAGGAGGGCAAGGCGGTCGCGATGCTGCCAACGATGCCTTCCAATGCGTGCTTACGAATGTGTACTGCAGCTACGGGTATGTCATCGATGCCAGCGGTTGTCCTGTGTGCGCGCCCCCTCCTAGCGGGACAGGAGGACAAGGCGGTCGCGACGCTGCCGGCGATGCCTTCCAATGCGTGATCACGGACGTGTACTGCAGCTACGGGTATGTCATCGATGCCAACGGATGTCCCGTGTGCGCGCCTGGGACCGGCGGAGCGGGTGGCGCGGGCGGCACCAAGAGCGACGCTGCCCTGAAGCTGGACGTTCAGGTGAGCTCCGACGCACAGGATCTGGCGGCGCTGTGCACTTCCACCGGGGGACAAATCAACTCCACGTTGTGCTGTACCAGCGCGGGTGATTTTCCAGACTCGTGCTTGGTCGGCGCCTGTGGCTGCGCGCCGACCAACAGCCACACCGTGGCGACGTGCACTTGCCCGACGGGAAGTTGCTTTTCGTCGAAGACCGGCTGCGGTCCGCGCGGGGGCGGCACCGGCGGTTCTGGGGGTGGCGGCGGTACGCCGGACGCTGCACCAGACGGCAACGTGGTCTGTGGAAGCGCGACCTGCACCACTGGTCAATACTGTTGCAACGCCCAGTTCAATCTGTGTGCCCCGCTCGGATACGGGTGCATCCAGGGGACAAGCGGGGATGCGGCGCAGAACGTGGATTCGAGCGATTGCACCGCGCGGCCAGAGGGCGATTCCACAATATGCGGGGGTGCGAACCCGCCGCACTACTACGGATGCATCGGGACCATGTTGGCCGCCCCGTGTGTGACCATGAGCATCGGGGACATGACGAACAGCTTCTGCTGCCCCTAAGGGCTCGTCCGGAAATTAGTGATACGAGTTCGGCGACGAGGCACCCGGCTGGCGAGGCGCGAGGAGGAGGAATACTCGACGTATTGCGACGACGAGCAACGAAGCCAGCCGGGATGGATCGGCGGCGAAATCGTATCAATTATTTCTGGACGAGCCCTAAGTCACCCCGGTGGTTTCTCGGCCGGGATCCTTCCCCTGTCAGTTGAGGCTGACGTCCATGGCCGCGCCCGTGTAGGTGACGCTCTTGTCGGCGGTTGCGGTGAACGAAAACCCGGCCGCCTTGCTCGGCGACACCAGGATGACCTGGAAGGTGCGGCTCGACAGCATGCCCGTGAACGAGCCCTGGCGTGCGCCGATCGAAAGCGTCTTGGTCGACTCGGCCCAGTGCAGGCCGATCTCGGAGAAGCCGCCTTTGTCGTAGTCGTAGGTCAGCCCCTGATCCTCGTACAGCGTGAAGCCGCCGTCGGCGCCCGCGTACACGTAGAAGGTGATCGGGTCAGCGGCCTTCTCCGCTACGTATTGCAGGTCGGGCCCGATGGGAACGATCGATCCCGCGCGCACGTAAAGCGGAATGGAATCGAACGCCGCTTGGGCCTGCACCGTCTGCCCGCCGGTCGCAGCTTTTCCGGTCCAGAAGTCGTACCAGCCACCGGAAGCGTTCGGCAGATACACCGAGCGCGTGCGCGCGTTGTAGGTCATGACCGGCGAGACCAGGAAGGCGCGCCCGAACATGAACTGGTCGGCGATGTCGCGCGCGGCGGCCTCGGTGCGGAAATCCATCGCCAGCGCGCGCAGGATGGTCCCTGACCGGCGGGTGACGTCCCCCGCCAGCGAGTAGATGTAGGGGAGCAGCCGGTAGCGCAGCTGATCGAACTTCAGCATGGCCGCATACGCGGGGCTGGTATCGCCGCCGAACTGCCAAATCTCCCGCGGCGGCGCCTCGCCGTGCGAACGCATCAGGGGGAGAAAAGCCGAGTACTCGAACCAACGCGTGTTCAGCTCACGCCATTCGGCAGTGTCCGCCGCCGTGGGGTTGGTCGCCGAAAACCGTGCAGGCGGGGCAAAGCCGCCGCTGTCCAGGGTCCAGTAGGGCATGCCCGAGACCGAGAACGAAAGTCCCGCGGGCACCTGCTTTTGCATGGCGGTCCAGGTGGAGGTGATATCGCCCGACCATGAAGCGGCCGCATAGCGCTGCTGTCCCGCGAATCCATTGCGGGTCAACATGAAGACGCGCTGGTTGGGCGCTGCGGCGACTTGTCCCTCGAAGATGGCTTGGCTGTTCACGAGCGAGTAGGCGTTGAGCATCCGCGACCCGGTGCCTAGCGCCGTCGGGTTCATGTGCGTCTCGAACATCGAAACCTGTGACGCGACGCTGGTGTACGGCCCCTCGACGATGTCCGGCTCGGAAGCGTCCATCCACCAGGCATCGACACCCTTTGAAAATAGCGCTGTGTTGATCTGCGACCAGTAGAGCTGGCGCGCCGAGGCTTTGAATGCGTCATAGAAGGTGAAGTTGTAGCCGACGAAGTCCTTCTTCCCGTCGGTGATGTTGGGCTGGTAGAGGTCGCCCGCACTGTTCAGTGCGGTGTAGTTGGGAATGCCGGTGTAGAACTTCGGCCACACCGAGATCATGAGCTGCGCGTGATAGGTGTCGTGGATCGACTTGATCCATGCGTTTGGATCCGGGTAGCGCGACGGATCGAACGCGTGCGAGCCCCATTCGGCCTCCTTCCAGTACTGCCAGTCCTGGACGATGTTGTCGATGGGCGCTTTCCGCGAACGGTAGCCGTCGAGCACGTCGAGTGATTCCTGGGAAGTCTTGTAGTGCTCGCGGCACTGCCAAAAGCCGTAGGCCCAGCGGGGCATCATCGGTGCCTGGCCGGTGAGGCGACGATAGCCGGCAACGACCGTGTCGATCTCGGGACCATACACAAACGTGTAGTCGACGCCGTCCCCCACCTTCGACCACAGCGACGTGGTTCGGTTGGCGACCGGCGGCTTCCAAAGCAGCTTCACGACGTTGACGGTGCCGTCGGCGGTCCACTGTAGTTTTACTGGCACGGACTGCCCGGCGGTCAGCGAGATGCGCGCGATCTCTTCACCCGGGTTCCAGCTCTGGCGCCAGTGGTCGATGAGAGTTTGGCCGTTGACTTGCAAGTTGATCGAGCCCGACGAGAAGGTGCGAAAGATATGGTCGCCGGTGGTCGTCGGCTTGATGGTGCCGCTCCAATTCACCGATCCGCTACCCGAGGTGACGTCACCAACCTCGCCGCCACTGGCGTAAAGACCGGTCACGCCCGACAACGGCACCGCATCGACGGGATCGCCGAAACGCGAGAACGATGTGTTGTCCCATAGGATGCCGTAGCCGCGACTCGACACCAGGTAGGGGATGAAGATCTCGGTGTTGTACTGGTGCAGATCGAGGTCGTAGTCCTTGATGTTCATCAGGCCTTGCTGATGCTGGCCGAGCCCGTAGAGCGACTCGTCGGTGTTGGGCTCCCACTCTTGGCGAACGTTGGAGGTCGACTCGCCCTGAACCGTCGCCGCCGTCATGGTGCGGCCGCCATTCGGGCGTTCTGCCAGGATGGTATTGCCGTTCAGGTCCAGGAAGGTCACACGACCCGTGTTCTCGACGCGGACGCTGAGCGCGGACGTGGTGTACGTGACCTGGCCGTCGCCGGTCGTGCTCTGCCACGAGGTCGGATCGCACTTCTTTGCGGCCGTGGTCAGGCTCGCTCGCGAAAAGAAAGAATCGCTCTTGGCAAATACGACGTGCACCACGTTGGGCGCGCAGAATTCGATTTTCAGGGTACCGCCGCCCACGCTCAGGGTGGGCGGTGCAGCCGTACTTCCGCCGCCACCCCCGGCCCCGCCTGCCGACGTGCCTCCTCCCGAACCGCCGGCTCCGCCCTGGCCGGCTGCGCCCCCAGCACCGCCCGCTGCCACGCCACCAGCCGCGCTGTTGGTTCCCGCCGTTCCCCCGCTGACGGGCGCATCGACCGCGCCGCTGCCGCCGCGACCGGTTCCCCCGCCACCTCCAGCGCCACCGGAAGCGTCCCCCGCGCCGGCCGCCGCGGTGCCGCCCCCGCCTCCGGATGAAGCAGTGGTACCTGCGAGAGCTCCACCCC
>OBLT010000840.1_pt1 | contig 19798 bp, 18 predicted proteins | sample 1518721 | NCBI WGS metagenome assembly OBLT01 (sample SAMEA3539307, study PRJEB22396) | soil metagenome | biome: tundra; feature: field; material: soil | place: USA | collected 2010-05 | depth 0.15 m | reverse complement strand
GCCCAAGGCCGCGCGCTCTCCGGAACACCATCGACGAGCATTGACACTGGTAAAATCCGGTGGCCGTGACGCTGTCATTCCAAGGAGCAATCGTCTGTCAGCCTCTGTCGGCGACGTGTCCGTAACTGGCTGATCAATGTCACCAGTTTGGAGGCCATTTCCGTCGGGAATTGGCCTCAAAAAGTGAAAAGCCCAGTTTTCGCCATTTGACACCACACTTCATGGATCTCACGGATCCAGGCCTAAACAAGGCCAACCCTCGAGGAAACCTTGTCATATGCCGACTTCCTGGTACTAATCCGGGCAACGTCCTCGAAGCCCGTTTGGGGCCCAAGATAGACGCTCATGCGGTGTGTCATACGTGCCGTAAAGCCCGTTCCCGTTACACAAAAAATCACGGAACACCGCCTCAATTTCTTCCGTATAGAACTCATATGATCTCCCCGAAGCGAGCGGCAAGCACCTTCAGTCATCTTCTCCTCATTGTCGGTCTTATGCCTTTGATGGTAGGGCCTTCGCTGGCTCAGACTCGCGTCTGCCCAAATTCCTCCCTGAGCGGGCATTGGCAGGGCGCCATGAGCCGCGAGGGTGCCGATGTTTCGGTTGCATTTGATTTTGTCTGTGTCGATGCGGAACTGCGAGCTTCCTTCACTTCGATGCCACAGCGAGCAATGGAGTATCCGTTCGATTCGGCTAAACAAGCTGGGAATCAAATCGATCTGGTTCTCGGAGGAGAAATCTTCTTTTCAGGTCAGGTCGGCGATTCTGAACTCAAAGGTACCTTTAAGGATGAAGATGGCTCCGGCGCTTTCCACCTGAGGCGCATCGCCGAGGTGCAACTGCCCTATAAGGAAAGCGATGTCGTCTTCGAGAATGGCAACATCACCCTTTCTGGCTCACTCTTTGTTCCTCGCGGCAAGGGCCTACACCCCGCAATCGTCATGCTCCAGGGGTCTGGTCCCGAGACTCGCTGGGGTGCAAACCGCTTTTGGGCGGACTACTTCGGGCGGAGCGGGATCGCGACTCTAATCTACGACAAACGCGGCTCGGGAAAGTCCACCGGTGACTGGCAAACCTCCGATTTCAACTCGCTCGCCGGTGACGCGATCGCAGGAGTGAGCTTCATTCAACATCAAGGTGGAATCGACCCGAAGAAGATCGGGATTCACGGTCATAGCCAAGGTGCTGCTATTGCGCCGCTCATCGCATCGCAGTCCAAGGCGGTAGCGTTTGTCTTGGCGGATGCGGCAACTGGGATCCCCATGTGGCAGACCGAGGTCTTTAGCCAACAGTCATCTATCAAGCACCTAGGACTTAAGGGAAACGATCTTGAAAATGCTGCTCGGTTCATTGAACACTCGGTTCAGGTAGAGCGGTCCGGGAATGGTCGCGCCGCTCTCATTAGGGACTATAACGCTGCCCTGCAAAGTGGGCAGACCTGGGCTAAAGCGGCTGAACCTCCGGCGGAGGATTCTTACTTCTGGAAATTCTTCCCGATGATTGCAGACTACAACCCAGCGGACTGTTGGAGGCGCGTCATTGTACCTGTCCTGATTGTTGAGGCGGGCAACGACGAGCGCGTTCCGGTCGATCCGTCGGTAGCCGCGATTCAGTTGGCTTTGAGGGAAGCGCATAATCCCGATTACACGATCGTCGTTTTCCCGAACACCCCGCACTCCCTTGTGGAGCGTCCAAAAGAGGGCGAACCCTTCCGATGGCCTATGATCGCTCCCGGCTATGCGGATCTGCTCGCATCTTGGGTTTTATACCGGGAATCCGGCAAGTAACGATCTTCGCATCCCTAGAAAGTAGGCTTTTTAGCGAATTCCCCAGTCGGCTCCTGGAAACTCAATCTCTGATAATCGCTGAGATTCCTCCGGAGCGACGGACAAAATAGAAGTTGGCTGCGTTTTCGGGATTTGTACCGGTAACGCCGCAGCGTCCAGGAATGAAGGCGGTTACAGCGCGGATGCTTGACTCAGATGCACCTGTTCTGTCGTCAACTGGTGCAAAGCCCATGTATCGCCAATTGGCCCATAGTCTTCCAGCAACTCGAAGGTTGGAGATTTCTCTCGCTGTAGTGCTCAATGAAAGCATTGGGGGTTTTGCATAAAGCGACATTGAAATGTCCCCAAAAGCTGGGCAGGCGCGGGTCGATAACCCTCCCGATGATTCAAATGATGTGGGTGGCGATATTTATATCGCAAGGGTAATACCTACCCAGAGCCTTATGCAGCCCGGCCTGATTTTCTAACGCAGCGTTGACCTCGAAGAATCGGTAGTCGGCAGCCCACCGACAATTCAAGCCTTCTGAAATCGGCGCCGTTGACCAACATTGCGCTGACGGCGCCTTATCTGCACGACGGTTCGGCGCGGACGCTGGAAGAGATTTGGACCGTCTACAACCCTGACGACAAGCACGGCCGATCCAACGACCTGACAAAGGATGAACTCAACGATCTGATTGAGTACCTCAGAACTCGATGAAATAGTCGCGATGCTGTGACATCCCGTGTCCAGTTTTCGTAACTTGTCGTCAAGTCCTTTAGTCTGAACGCGTCGCGGTCTGCGATCCAGAGGATACTTCGTGAGGAGAACGGAATCCGAGCGAAACCGTCGTGTTCTAACAAGTAGTCCGGATGGCTTTCAGAGGAGCTTCGGCGCAAGCTCAGTTCAACGCCACCAATTCGAACGGATCTCCTGGTCTTGGACGACCTCGGTCGGGATTCCGGGCGTGGGGGACCAGAGCTTTAGGCCTTCCACTGCGACAACCTTCTCGATCGGCTGCCGCCACTCGTGGAGAGCGAGATCGAAGAGACCCCAGTGAATAGGCATGAGCAAGCCGTGACCGCCGAGAGCGCGGAAGCTGCGAACGGCGCCTTCAGGGCCCATGTGGATGTCGGCCCAAAGAGGATCAGCGGCGCCAATCTCTAGCATCGCAAGATCGAACGGACCAAAAGTGTCGCCGATATCCCAGAAACCGTACCATTCCCCGGAGTCGGCGCCGTAGAAGACGCGGTGCTCTAGACCAACAAGAGCGAAAGATGCCCACAGCGTCTCGAAGCGATTGAACAGGCTGCGGCCGGAGAAGTGGCGGGCTGGTAACGCTGTGATCGTCAGAGACCCGATCTCGACTTGCTCAGTCCAGTTGAGCTCAGTGCAGCGACTTGAATCGATGCCGAGGCTCGATAGGATGGTGCCCACTCCGGGCGTGGTGATCCAGCGCGTCTGCCGCAAGCTCTCCATGCGGGCAAGGCGCTGAACCGTGCCCGCGCCAAGATGATCGTAGTGATCGTGTGAAATGAGTACGACGTCGATGGGAGGCAGGTCTGCGAGTGAAAGCGTCGGCGGGAAGAAGCGCTTTGGACCGGCCCACTGAGTGGGCGCCGCGCGTTCATCCCAAACGGGATCGATGAGGACATTTACACTGTCGATTTCGACCAGTGATGAAGCATGACCAAACCAGGTTATGCGCAGGCCGGAGGCCGGGCTCGTGCTATAGACCCGATGGTCTGTGCGGAACGGCCCCGGCTGGTGCTTCGGTGAGCGTTCTGCTCTCCCGAAGAAGAAGCGCGGTCCCACCTTGAATATGGTGGAGAGTCCACCGACCTTTGTCGGCACCGGGTTCACATAGCGTTTGCCGACCCGCTTGGCTACAGTCAACGGCATGTCTATTGGATGGTGGCGCTTCGCTCTTAGATTCCAGTAAACGCATTGCGCTGGAAGGGCCACGAAGAAGCGGTTTTCTAGAAGGTATTTGATCGGACAATGGCCGCTGCCTCTGCCACATTCAAATCATGAGCAACGGGCTTGAAACCGTGACGCGAAGAGTCCAAGTCGCGCGAGATGGTCTTTAAGAGCAGGATGCTTCCATCGAGATGAAAGCGGAGTTTTGTCGTTGTCCACTGGCCGACAGACACTTCTCCGCGCGCGAGGGATAAGTTGGTCGTGTCACGCAGAACACCAAGGATGCCAAATCCAAACTCCACCTTATGCTCGAGATGCGCATCAAGCTCGGTTAGTCGCATATCCGGCTTGTGGATGATCAAAACACCTGCCATGGCGTGAACCACTCGGTCCTGATAGCTCTCCTCATGAAACGATGGATTCGGCTGAAAGGCAATGCGGGTGTAGTCACTTACGGAGTCGAGGCTGCGGAACAGAAAGATATTTGGGATCTCTCTCAGCAACTCCGGCATTCGTGCTTCATCCTCTTTACGTCTTTGAGCCTTCCGGCGGAATTCGCCGGGATGATTCGCCAGATATTTGATGCGCTGGTCTTCAGCAATCCTTTGGTTGTCGGATAAGGGCTTGCCATCTTCAGAGATCAGACGCTGCATCGATCCATTCGAGGTCTCGACCACCAACTCATCCCAGAGACGGCAGTTTGTGCGGTTCGATCGCTCTTCGTTCTTGTAAATGAAGTGCTGTCGGCTTTTCCAGGCAGCCGTTTCGGCCTGCAGCATCTGCTTGACAATCTGTATTGCAAGGACGGGCTGACCTGCCTGAGCGGAAAGACACGCGCACAAGATGAACTGCTGAAGCGCCACTACAATTACAGCAGCAGTTGTCGGTTTCAAGCTCTGCCTCAAAACGGGAATCGGGTGTCAGATGTATGAGACGCGCGCACTCACATTGGACGCCAGATCATATCTACGCGCACCGGAATTTCATTCTTGATCGATACGGCCAGGAATGAAGGACGGTCGATCTTGAAATCGGAACACGTCGCTGGAACTGTTCCGGATATCTGCACTTGGTTGCCTTGAGAGACCCGCTGGAATGGGACGTGCTTATATTGGGCGGTCTGGCCGGCGAACTGGACCTCCAGATCGGCATAAATCGTCGTGGCCGTGGTTGCGGCTTCGGGGAACTGGGTGCGCACGATGACCATAGGAAACTGCGCGCCGCGTGTTGCCTCCACCATGTGAAGATCACGATTGCTGTCCCCTGAATCGAAGGACTTGACCGGCGCCGCGATCAGGAAATCGCATTGCCCGGCGTGGCAAACACCTTTGCCTTTTGCCGCATGACTGACGCCGTTCACCTCATGCATGGGATGAGACATGTGATACGTGAGGGTCGATTGTTCCAGGACCCACTGGGTATCCGTCTGGGCAAACGTGGGAAGCGCTGCAAATAAAACGCAAACCAGGATTCTCCTCATTATTGTTTCTCCCAGAACTTCCAATGGATCGGCCATGAAACAGCAACGATCGCCGCCCCGTACGCTGCCGTCGTCACATACGCAGCCGTGCCGTGATAGGACGCGAGGCCATGGACCTTTTCTCCGGCATTCTCCTGCTTGTAAGCCGCGATTCCCAGGAGCGGCGTCACGATCATTCCTGGACCATGGACCCATTCCAGCGCCCGGTGCAGGCGGATGGCTCCCTTAGGTTTCACCCCCGGAATTCTGGGCGCAAACATGGAAAAATAGGCCGTTGTGTAATACATGCCTGAGGTCAAACCGCCTAGAGCGACGTGGAAATCCAGATTCGCCGCGGTCGGCTCCGTAATCGTTTCCCCGTTTTTGCCTTTAGCCTTGGCTTGTGGTCCGGTAATCAGGATCGCTACCATCGGAATAGTTGTGATCAAACCGAGCGTTTGATGAACCTTTAGCATGTGTGTTCGTTTGCTGAGCAGCGCCTGCATCTGGGCATCCGCCTGCGTCTGTTGCGGAGTGAAGCCCAAATCTCCTAACGAAGGCGCATTTCCCGGCTTCGTCTGGTCCTGCTGATTCGTCTGGCTCGGTTGCTGCTGGTTAGGTTGCTGCAGGCCCGTCCCCGTAGTCTGACCTGTTCCCCCCGTCTGCGCTATCTGATCACTCGGTTCAGGAGCAGAAGGCAGATCAGCACTATCGGTCGAAGGAACCGGCGCAATTGCCTGGAAATTCGGCAGTGTCACCGCCGCACTTTGCGTCTGTGCAACGCACTGCCGCGGGACCGATATAAGACAGCAGCAAAGAGCAATTCCCGGGAGTCCAATTGTTCTTCCGATAACCATCCTCATCATCCCGCTCCATCTCGGTCCAACATAACGCCTCTGGGCAGTCCAGATTCATGACGATTTGTTCATTTATCGGCTTGATAGCAACCGATCAGACCTCGGCTAGTGTCCATTGAGCTGCGTCCAGTTTGGGCGGGGCGAAGGAGCGATGGCATAGTTCAAGAAGCTTGCCATCGCTTTTGTCTGCCAATAAGCTTCAGTGTGACAGAGCAGCAACTGACAACTCAGATTTCGGCCGGATGATCCGTGGCCTAATCGACGGCAGACTTCCTTCCCCAGTCGAACCTTCTGCCGAGGATTCCCTTGACGATCCGGTGGTCAGTCGCTGCTGTCGGGCCCTTGGTAGAACCGCTTAATGACAAACATATATGTATATAAACTACTTGCGGCCATCAATCAGTTTCAGTTGGCGATAAATTCTTAGGGCCGCATCGACAGTGCTCCGCAGGCAGACGTTTCGCTCAGGTGTGATGGTGACTGCGGAGCATTGTGGATACGGCGATTTGCAGTAAGCCGTTATCGGTGTCCTTTTATGGGTATTGAATGCAGCTTCGGTGGGGAGAGATGTCGAATCTGGATTCTGACGGGTGAGAGAGTGGCAGTGCGCGGTGGGCGGGAAGGGGTTAGCAGATTTGCTGATCGAATCGGCGAGGTGCCTGATGGCCCGCAGAACCGATTTTGGGCAGACATCCACATGGGCCCTGAAGGCGCCGTTCGCAGTTTCCGCGCTCTCGGCGGTCACGGCTTGCTCATGCCGATTCACTGGGGTCTCTTCGACCTCGCTCTCCACGAGTGGCGTCAGCCGATCGAGAGTGTTGTCGCAGTCGATGACCTCAAACTCTGGTCCCCCAGGCCCGGATTACCGACCGAGGTCGTCCAAGACCAGGAGATCCGTTCTAATTGGTGGCGGTAGCGTTCCTGGCTCTTCATCGGGCCTTGATACTTGCGCTGATCTCCGCTTTGGACATGGGCTTGGTAACCGGAGTACGCGCAAGGTCGATGGCGCACGCGAACTGATCGAGGCGACGGGTCCGCAGCTGCTCTACTTGCCGCCCTACTCGCCTGATCTGAACCCTATAGAGAAAGCTTGGTCGAAGATCAAGCAAATCCTACGAGCGACCAACGCCCGCACTACGGAGAGCCTCGATCGCATCATCTCCGAAGCCCTCAGATTCATCACCGCCAACAAGGCCGAGGCATGATTCCGCCTCTGCTTGTCTTGTCTACTGCAAAATGAAAAATGCTCTCGTTCTCAGTCGGCAAAAACCTTGCGCGGATTCCCGCCTGGCGTGTAGTGATCGGGAGGGCTGCGCAAGGCCCTAAGCGAGCCGAAGGTCTAGTGGTTGGCGACCGTCTTCTGGCCCATTCCGCCGAAGACCGCGTGCCGCATGTCCGGCCAGAACTCGTGGAACACGAATGTCACCGAGTCGTACGTAACATCAAGCCCCCAATCCCGTAACCCATTGGCGACCGTCTGCTCTTTGGTTGGGTAATAGAACATCGATATGCTGGCCGCCGCGGCCGAGCCCGTAATCTCCGAGTAGTTGAACGTCGGCTTTGCTTCGTCCGTCCGCGTTACCAGCACGCGGCTCAGCGAGTAGCCAGCCCGCTTCCAAAAGCCTCCGCCTTCCTTGCCCATCGCATAATAGCGCGAATCCTCGTGGGTTACCGCCGGAACAATTAATTCAACAAAATAGTTTTCCACCGCCTGGTCCGCCACTGTGTGCCAGTAGTAGCGGGCAAAACCGGCCGCTCCTTGATGGAACTCCGGCGTCTGCTTCGTCGCAAACGAGTCTGCTGCGATAAATCCTGCGAAGAAAAGCGAGGTGTAGTCGAAGTTGTCTTCCGTTGCAGTTACGAGCTTGTCCCGCGTGGTCTCCTTCGGGACCGTCCTGCCTGCACTAACAGAGCGGAAGTTGGGCAGCACTCCCATGATGCGCTTGGTCTGCTGTTCGTCGATTGGTACGGCGGACGTATTCGTGCCCGAAGTCGCGCTGGGCGCGTCCGGCAGCTGCGCAGTCGCAGGCTGAGCAGGCGAACTCTGCGCGGGTGGTTCCTGGTCGGGTGGACCTTGGGCAGGTGGGCTCTGCTGCCCCAAGCCGAATCTGCCAATAAGAATGCAAGCGCCAAGAGCCACAGAACGCCAAATCCCCCAATCGAAATCACCCACTAAGACCTCTGTGCCTGTCACGGACAAAATCTAGACAAAAGCTTATTTTTTCGGGGGCGACGCGGTTGGCCTGATCACGCCGAAGGAGCAATTGCGATTAAAAGACGCTCACAGTAAATTCGCCGCCACTGCTATATTTTGTGGAATAAATATCCGTCCAAGAATGAAGTATTGTTCATATTGGTCTGTTTGGAAATCTGTGCTGATAGATCTGTCGGCGTTGCTCCGGAGCAATTTGTTACAGCGCATTGCGCGAGCGTCGAACCCGCAACCGAATTGACGGAGCTGGACGCTGAGTGAGAAAAGGACGGCGACAATTAAAGCGAGCGCAAATCCGGCTTGAAGTGCAAGTACCCCAAGCGTCTGTCTTGGAGCCCGCGGCAGACACCTGATCGCGAGGAACGCCACAGCTGGCAACACATCCACGGTCATCCATTCGCCGGTGACGATGACGGTCGCGGTTGGCTCTGTGCTTCTGGTGATGCTCACGGAGGTTGTAACGCCGCAGGTTGCCGGGCTGGTGGCGTCCGATGGGCCGGCGACGGCGCAGGCTAGACTGGCCGTACCAGTAAAGTCATTCGACGGCGCGTCAACAACCACCGTCGGAGCCTACGCGGTTAGGGCCACCAGCACTTCGGGCAGTATCACTGGGACGACCACCGTTAATATCACCGTGACCGCCTTCACACCCCCTCCCAGTCGATCCGCTGCTACAGCAGGTTGCACTTCAGACCGGACTCCTGGGTCAAGGTATGGTAGACCTAACGGTTGGTTAGGTGTCTTCGTGGGTTGGGGATATTTGGGGCCACGGCTGTTGTCTCATGAGTGTCGCCATGTCTATCGGTATGAAATACATGGATCGATTGCCGCCTTCCTGCCCTCTTATCTGCAACAGGTTGCCACGGTCGGGTACCACGACGCACCGTTTGAAAGGGACGCTCGACCCCATAATCTGAACGGCTAACACCTTGTGCCTACGGTTTGCCATTAGCGTAGTTGGATACATGCGTCGTGAGCCCTTTGTAGATGAATTCCCGAAGCAGGTTGTTCCCCGCGTTGCCTACAGTTTCAAGAAGACCATTGACGAGCGTCAATGACACACCGCGGCTGCCCGATGGGTAGTACAGATTCGACAATGCTCCCGAGGCGAAGCTCCCCAGGACATGGGAGTAGTTGGGCTGCCAGTGGCCATTGTCTCCCCGGCAAAAAAAGGCCGCACCGATCGCATATGCGGCTCGCACGGTGAAACTCCCTGACCCCCTGTAGAAATATCGCGGGTCTTGATGCAGCAGCGCTGGCAAAACTGCACTTCCGAGGATCCTTCCGGTTGCGTCGTCTGTGTACTCTGCACTGAACCGCTTTGCGTAGCCCTTCGAGCCCAGCCCGTACCCAGGGAAGATGTCCAACCCCTGTTCAAAGCCCGCATACGCGCCTGCTCCAAGGAACGCTACCGGATCAGTTGTGGCTCGAAAGGCCAAAGTGAACTTCTGCTTTGGCCCGAGCGGCGGCGCGTTCCAATCGTAGCTGCTGTAGAAGTTGGGCAGGACGCCCAGAACCCGCTGCTCCACCGCAATGTGAACCTGCTCCTCGGCCAGTTCGTTCGCGTCTCCGACAACTCGTATCTCAGTGGTTGTCGCGGCAATGGGCAGTACAATCCTGGGAAGCAATTGCGCTTCGTCCATACGAAGCGGAATTTCAGAGGAGATGTAGATCCCCATCCCTGTTGATGTAACCGTAAGCCTGAAGGTGCCCGGAGGCAGCTCCGAAAACGTAAACTGCCCATTACTGCCCGACTCGACTACACGCTTCTCCATGCCTGAAAGCGCCACGCGAGCGCCCGCGATCACGTCTCCATTTGCGTCAAACACCGTGCCGGAAATGCTGGAGGAGAATCTCTGAGGTGGAGACTCCACGCCAGACGACGCGGAAAGCTCTTCCATGCCGGGCGCTTCCGTCAATTCTCGGTCGCTGGCCATGGAACTGGCCGCCTGCTGCGCGGAGAGGTTCAAAAGAGGTCCGCCGACGACTAGCGTAGCGACTAAGCAGCCCAAGCGAAGCAGTTTCAATGCACGTGCTTTGCGGAGTGTGCTCCGCTTTAGCATCAACCCGGTCATGCGCAAGCCGCGGAGTTCTTTTTGTTTTTCTGCCCAACAACCGAGGCGGAGCCAGGAAATGAAATGTTGAATCGCATGGTACAAACCATTCGCGCACGAGATTTGGAAGCGCCGCAAGCTAGTTAGTCCATTGCCGTAAAGAATCATTCGATCTCCTGATGTGCCAATTGCGCAGACAAATTGGGGTCGCATGCAACTGAAACCGAGTTGGCAACCGATGTCTTGCCCGATTGACGGGCCCGATTGCTCGGCGTAATCAGCGGATTCCATGACGTTTTCGTCATTCAATGGGAGGTTGGGTTATGGCCGGCACAAAGCTGTGGATGTGCAGTGAGATCCGCTCATAGTTGAGTTCACTGACTCGCAATGATTGATGATCCAAGACAGATTCGGTCCATATTTCCTTCTCCCCCCGGTGCGTCATTTGACAGAGAATTGCCAGTGCATTCGTTGTGCCCATCCGTAGCGAAATCCAGGGTTCCGGGCCGTCATCCAGGCGTTTGAGCGGGGGAGCGTGTAACCTAAAGTCCGTTTAAGCTCTTGCCTCGTCGAAGTTCTTAAGGGAAGGGCGCCCTTTCGAAACATGACGAAAATGAAATGCAGCTAGCTGATTACCGTGATCTGTCGATCCCGTCAATGGGATGCACTGAGGGATTCAGATCATGCTTCACCGCCTGTCAATCGAATTGTGATGCGCAGCAAGCATTTCAGGAAGGACGATCAAACTGTCAATAATGCGCAAGCCGTTGCGCCTACTGAGCCTGAAGATCTCTCGCCTGATCGGGGGCCAGTCATCGAACATCTTTGCCAAGCAGGCGGTTGGCACTGTAGCGAGCGATCAAGGACTTTCGGATGCGCCGATTTCTGAGTCAACCACTGATCGAGCCGCTCCATTTCTGGCACTGTCATGCACGCCTACAAAACAGGGGCTCTTCGATGCATCTCGCCGATAACAGTGCAAGACCCTGAGCAGGAAAAGCCTTGAGACTGAAGCAGGAAAGCCGCATCATCGAGTGTCCGAAGCTCTCAGCCCTTGTGTGGGACGCAGAAGATCTCGTAGAACTCATGCCAGGTCGCCGAATCGCTCTTGACGGGGCCGTTTCGACCCCGGCCTTCTTCCTCGGTTATCCGTTCGGTGATGGGCCTAATTTCCCTGTACAAAGGACAGAGTTAGTCTTCGACCTGTTTAGTTTGCAGTATGAGCCCGGCTAGCCCCATTCTCAATCCTGAAAGCACAGGACCGAAATGAGCAGCATTTTGCAAACACTCAGCGTCTAAGATTGAGACGCTGGATGTGGTGAACCCATGCAATATCTCAGGCGTGCGGGAGGAATCATCTCCTGGCTGATTTTCTTTGGCTGCATCGGCTCTGCTGCGGGGCAGACGACGTCGGTCCATGCCTCAGTAACCCTTACTGTGCTTGACGAGAACGGCGAAGTCATCGCAGACGCCAAAGTAGTGCTGCAGGAACCCGCACACGCTAACGTCCAGCTGTCTTCCAATTACGCCGGGCGTGCTACGTATGTCCTGCTGGGGACCGCACCCTATCTCCTCCGAATTGAAAAGCCCGGGTTTTATGCGACAGTGCTGAATGAGGTCGATCCGCAAACCCCAAATGTCCGCGTTGTGCTGAGTCACGAGCAGATGGTACTGCAACAGGTCAGTGTAACGGCCTCGGTCCCCGGCATCGACACGGCACAGACCTCGGACAAGAGCACGATGAATTTACCGGAGATCATCAGTATCCCCTACATAACTTCTCGCGACATTCGCAACTTGCTGCCGTTCTATCCGGGCGTGGTGCAGGATGCGACCGGTCAAGCGCACGTCGTTGGTTCGGAGACTTGGGCGACATTGGACCTGCTTGATGGTTTTGACATTCGCTCTCCGGTCAGCGGGATTCTTGCTGCGCGAGTAAGTGCCGACGCTGTTCGCTCGATCGACGAAGAGGCGACCCGCTATCCGGTGGAATTCGGCAGAAGCTCAGGCGGTGTGTTGGCTTTCTACACCGGAATGGGCGACAACAAGCTTCGCTTCAATGCCACGGACTTTCTTCCTTCTTTCCGCGACCTCAATGGAATTCGTTTTGACAAATTTGTTCCCCGGGTCACCCTTTCGGGACCCCTGGTGCGAAATCGGACCTGGTTCTTCGACGGAGCCGAGGCGGAATACGACAACATCTACATCTCAGAGCTTCCCTCCGGGGCCAACACTGATGAACTATTGCGCGGAAGCAACCTGATGAAACTCCAGTTCAACACTTCGCCCGCAAATATCATGTCGGGCGGTCTGCTGTTTAACGATTATCACTCTCCATACGACGGCATCTCGTCTTTGGTGCCGCGGCAGAGCACGACAAAGCGCAACACGATCGCATGGCTGCCGCACCTGCGCGATCAACAAACCTTTCGCAATGGAGCTCTGCTGGATATCGGACTGGCCAACATGCGTTTCCGCGACGGCTACGAACCGCATGGAAACAGCCCCTATCAGATCACCCCCGAAGTGTCTCTTGGCAGCTACTTTGAAAATGAGGTCAGCCGATCGGAGCGGGTTGAAGGGAACGTGGCACTGTATCTGCCACCCCGGCACCTAGCCGGACAGCACAATCTGAAGGCAGGCATCGATATTGACCATATCGGCTTCGACGAAAACGCCACACGCGCTCCCGTCAGCTACTTACGCGAGAACGGAACGTTGTTGCGGACTAGCGATTTCCCTGCAACCGCGCCCTTCACCCGGCATGACGTCGAAGCCGGTGCGTACGTGCAGGATCGGTGGACGCCGCATGCCGGCCTGCTCATCGAATCGGGCTTGCGTCTCGACTGGGACGAGATCGTCCGCCGGCCGCTCGTTGCACCGCGCCTTGCCGTCGACTGGTTGCCATGGGGCGCTGGCGGCAGAACAAAGATGTCCGCAGGCATCGGTCTCTATTCCGAGCACACGCAGCTCGAGTACCTAGAGCGAGCGCTGGCTGGTATCCGCTACGACACATACTTTGCCGCCGACGGAGTGACCCAGCAGGGCCCTACCCAAGAAACAACTTTCACAGCCAACTACGGATCGCTGCATCAAGCTCGCGCGCTGAACTGGAGCGTCGGGGTAGAGCAAAGGCTTCCCGGTTCTATTTATCTTCGGGCAAATTATCTCAGCAAAGTTGTTTCGGATGAGTTTACCTATGTGAACCAGAGCGGCCCGGCTGCGCTTTCAGGGAATTATGCGCTTACAAATTCCCGACAGGATCATGACAAAATGGCCGAGATCGACGCCCGGCGGACGTTTGCCGGCGGCTACACGCTCTTCGCTGCGTATACTCACTCATCCGCTCACACAAATGCTGCAATCGATTATGTGCCCACGGTCTCGATGCTTGGCCCACAGCAAAGCGGTCCACTGGGTTGGGACACGCCAAATCGCGTGCTCTCCTGGGGATGGCTCCCCTTTCTCGTTCCGGGCTTCAAGAAGAGTTGGGATCTTGTTTACACCGTCGACTGGCACACAGGTTTTCCATTTACTTCTGTCGACGCCGGCTACCAGGTGGCGGGCGCAGCAGGTTCGCAGCGGTTTCCCGATTACTTGTCATTGAGTCCAGGACTCGAATGGCGATTTCATTTTCGCGGTTCGTATTTCGGGCTGCGTGGCGTCATCGAGAATATGACGAACAGCAAGGATCCCTTCGTCGTCAACAACGTTGTCGATTCGCCCCAATATGGGACATTCAGCGAGTTTGAGGGTAGAGCCTTCACGGCACGCATCCGGCTGATCGGGTCAAAACAATAGGCTAAGAAAGCTCGACAAATGGGTCCTCCCAGCGGGCGCGAAAACCATTTCGTCGTGGTCGAGTTCTGATATCTGCAAGGGACACTTGGAGCGCCCGGCAAATCCTGCGCCAGTGAATTGCTGGTGTAGCGCGGCGGTTGAAAGGCGCGATGGGCTGACGGAAACGCGATTTCTCCAAGACAGACGGCTTCCAAATCGTTGGGCAGTATAAATTTGATCTTTTGGCAGTATTCGAGACTTGAACAGACCAACGATCGCCGCCAACATCAGTAGCGCCACAATTTCGGCAGTGAGATTGACATCGATGTGCAGCCCAAAGCCAAGGACTGCGAACCTGGTCGGCTGAATGCCGTTGGGGTCGAAAAGAGCCCCGCCGTATATCTTTCGGCAGGCAAATGCAGCCAGACTACTCACCATCGGAATGCATGCAAGAATTGCGGCCAGATAGAAACGCAGCTCCAGGAAGGGGCCGGGAGCCAGAATGAGGGCAATTTCAAGCAGGGACAACAAGGCATAGCTGACGGCCTGCCATACCAGATGAAACCTTGCATGTCTCGGCCAAAGGGGATTTGTCGCATGGGTGCGATTCAGGTCGATTGCAAGGGTCGCACTTCCCTGCATGCCACAGAGAAGTGCCAGCAAGTCCCGCGCAATCGCCGAATGCGTCACTGATTCCTTTCGCAAAGCGAAGGGCAAGCTCAATTCGCGGCGTTCATCGCCGGCACCGAAGGCCTTGTGCGCTCCTTGCCTGCCAGCGGGAGCGTCACAGTGATGCGTGCACCACCGCTCGGCCGGTTGCATGCCTTGACAGTGCCGCCATGGGTGCGGACGACCGCATCGATGAATGCGAGGCCGAGTCCGTGACCGTTGGACTGCTTTCCCTTCACTCGTCTTTCGAACAAGTGGGACGAAACCTCCGAAGAAAACCCCGGACCGTTGTCTTCGAGGACGAGCACCGCCAAATCCTCTTCAGCCAGGAGTTGAACCGTCACCGAGCTGGCTGTGGGAAGATGCTTGAGCTCGTTATCGAAGAGGTTTGCAATCATGCGATGGATGAGGGATTCATCCCCTTCAATCTTCAGCGCACCAACACTGCGAAAGGTGATATGAAGGCCCGTTTCTGCCATGCTTGGCTCGTAGAGGTCGATCATGACTCTAATCAATGCATCAAGATCGATCTCGTTGCGAGTAAGTCGCAGCGCATCCGCCTTGGCCTCAGCCACATCGAGTGACTTATTCAGAAAGTCTGTGAGTCGGTCCAGCTCCTCAATTGCGGAGACGATAGACTCCGTCTGTTCGCTTTGCGTCTCAGCAGACAGCGACATCTCCAGCTTCCCGCGAATCGCGGTGAGCGGACTGCGCAGGTCATGCGCGAGCGAATCTGTGATCGTGTGCAACTGATGGATTGAGCTCTCGATACGGTCGAGCATTCCGTTCAGAGTCAGAGCAAGGTGACCCACTTCGTCCTTCCGTTCTGTTGCCGGTACCCTTGCGCCAAGGTCGGAATGGCCGATTCTCGACGCGGCCTCGGTGATTCTCCGCACATGACTAAGCATCCGCCGGGTCGTAGTGAAGACGATGCCAAACCCTAGAAGGACGATGAGCAACCACAGCTGAATGAAGCGCAGGCGCAAGCTCCGGAGCACGCGCAATTCATCCCGTTCCGACAAGCCCAGGTAACAATAGCTGCCGTCGTTGATCCGCGTGGAGGCCACGCGAAATGGAACACCGAATCCTTTTACCTGCAGGTCCGTTGGGTGGTCAGGAACGATTTTAAGTGCCTGGATGGCCTGGCGATTCGCCTCTCCGGTCCCGGCGCCAACCCAGAGCTTCATTGAGCCGTCGTCGCCGGTCTGGAGGAAGAATACTGAGTCATTTGAAGGACCTTCCGAAAGGTCCTTGTTGGGCACTTCCTTGCCCGCCAACTCAGCTACTTCTCCAACAACTCGGTCGTGGAGCGCGTTCTTCGGTGTACGCTCAGCGACGTCGGCAAGGACTTCGACTTCTCCTGAAAGCCATGCATCGCTCCGTCGTTGAATATCTGCGGCGACAAATCGATGAAGAAACACGAAGACCAACATGGTCCCAATGGCAAACGCCAAGGTTGCCCACAGTGAGATACGCCAAGCGGCACTGCGCATAACGGGCTTAGCGGTCTTTGAGGACATAGCCTACACCTCGCAGCGTTCGAATGAGCGGTTGCTGCCCTTTGCCATCGACCTTTCCGCGCAGCCGGTATATGTGAACGTCAACGACGTTTGTGTCAGGCTGGATGCGCATTCCCCAGACCTTATCGAGGACCATCGAGCGGGTGACGACGCGGCCTGCGTTCCGGCAGAGGTACTCAAGCAAAACAAATTCCTGTTGGGTCAGTTGGAGGATCTCTCCGCCTCGCGACGCTTCCCGCCGCAGCAGATCCAATTCAAGATCCAACACGCGCAGCCTCGTTGCTTCGCTCGCAGCCGGACTGTTGCGCTTGAGCAGGTTGCGAAGCCGGGCCAGCAGTTCCGCAAGTGCGAAGGGCTTAGTGAGATAATCGTCCCCGCCCTGCTCCAGGCCTCGTACACGGTCATCGGCACTACGGCGCGCCGACAGGATCAGTACAGGTGCGCGTACCCCAATTTGACGCAACTTGAGGATCAGGCTGATACCGTCCTGGTCAGGCAGGCCGAGGTCAACGATCAAAATGTCGAAGGGGCTATCCAACGCCAATCGCTCGGCCGTTTTGCCGTCAGCCGCTGCATCAACCTGATATCCAGCCTCCTCCAGCGAAGTTCTCAGGAAGCTCTGAATGTCGATCTCGTCTTCAACTAACAGAAGCCGCATGTGGGGATATTAGTGCATTTCGACAGAATTTTCTTAGCAGTGCCTCGAGATGCGACAGGGGAGCAGAAAAAGCCGCTCAGGCAGCCGCCAAATGAACACATTGTCATCTGAACGTCAGCTAGCTGTCATTGCGCTTACCTATGCTGAAAAAAAGACAATCGAAGCATTTTGCTGCGCTTGAATGACGCAATAGAAAGATGAACCAATCGTCATTTGTGAAGACGTAGATTTCCGCTTTCGATTGAGGCTGCGCACCCGTCGCATGGTTGAGTGCCAACGCTCCGCGGCATTCAGAAGACCAAGAATCAAGACACTCGACACCCCCGTTTCTTGAACCGCAAGTAGAGAACAAGATTAGGACAAGTGTGACAGCGGTGCAACCGATATACACACTGGACATGACGCAGCTCGCAGATGCATTTAAAAGTTACCTGCCGCTCCCTGTGACTTCACCCAGCCTACCCCACCCAGGTGCCCCGGTGCGAGAACCCGTTTTAACCTTTCCCGCGCGCAATCCGTTCCCTGGCTCAGTCCCTGTTTTGCGAGTGGCATTCTGGACGGTTGGCATTCTGTTGGCTGCAGTTCAAGCCTGGATTTTTCGCTATCTGGTTTCTTCCGATTCCATCTCCTATCTTGATATGAGCGACGGCGTTCTGCGCGGCTCGGACTGGCACCGGCTGATCAATGGGGTGTGGAGCCCACTGTATCCATTCTTGCTAGGAATTTTTCGTCGAATCTTCAATATTTCGCCAAGCAACGAGATTCCTGCTGGTCACCTGCTGAACGTGGTGCTTTTCATCTTCGCTTTCGCGTGCTTCGAGTTTTTTTTGGTGGGCATGGTCAGAGAGCTTGACGCTTCCGATGGAGGCTCTGGCCACAATCGAATGGCGGTTTCACTGCCTAAGTGGGCCTATTTGTCAGTTGCGTACTCGTTGTTTTTGTGGGCGGCGCTTGTCGAGATTTCGGTAACCAGTTTGCGGGCAGACATGCTCATGTCCGGGTTACTGTATTTGGCGGTGGGGGTGCTTCTTCACATGCATCGCCGTCCGGCAGGCTGGACGAGTTATCTGGCGCTAGGAGCACTTCTGGGCGTGGGAATTCTGTCCAAAGAGGCCATGCTTCCGGTCGGGGTCTTAATCTTGGCTACGACCCTCTTCATGGTCGAGAACTGGCGTCCGGCGCTTAAGATGGCGGCCGGCGCGCTGGCGCTCATGCTGGTCATCGGTAGCTTGTATTTTGTCCCTTTGTCGCTTCAGGAGGGACATTTCACGATGGGAGAGACGGGCAGGTTAAATTATGTGGTGCACGTGGACGAGTCCAGCCCGCACTGGTATTTGCAGGACCGCGGCAGCGCAGAGGGCTCGTTCTTGCACCCTCCTGAGAAAATATCCTCTGATCCGCCGGCTTACGCGTTCGCGATCCCAGCTGCGGTGACCCATCCGCTTCGTTTCGATCCGTCGTATTGGATTGCCGGGTTACGCCCACATTTCGTTTGGCGGCGGCAAATCACAGCGATCAAGACGAGCCTTGGGGTCCTCAAAGAACCTCTTCGTGACCTGCGCGCTGTAATGGGCACGATATTGTTGCTGGCATTTCTGTGCAGCGGCAAGCAGCAAGTCATAGCAGCGCTGGCTAGGTCCTGGCCGGTCTGGTTGATCGGGCTAACCGGCTGCCTAATGTACATTGCCATTTACATAGAACCCCGTTACGTGGCGGCGTTTCTCACTTTGTTTTGCCTCGGAATGCTGGTTGGTCTCCCAGTCCCCGCAGAGGTTGGCCGTAAAATCGCGCTGCTCATCGTTGTCGCCACCATGATCGCGCTGCTATACCCTGCGTTGCAACAGACATACTCCGGTGCCCGTCATCAGCCGCATTCCAATCTGGATTCTCAGGCTGCGCAGGCGCTCGAAGGCCTTGGCATCAAGCCCGGAGACCAGGTCGCCCGTATCAGTCCGAATGTCTCTGATTATGCGGCTGAGAGAATCCTTCGGGTACAAATCGCCGCAGAAGTTGACCATGATCACGCCGACGAATTCTGGAGTTCTCCGTTTGCCACCCAGCAATCTCTGCTGAACCAGTTTGCTTCGCGGGGTGTCAAAGCCGTGATTGCGACCTCGCCCAGACTCAGCGCAGAAAATAAGCCTGAGTGGACGCATCTGGGGTCAACCCAGTTCTGGGTCTGGCGTGCGAACGGCGAGTGATCCATCCCCTAAATTGTTTCCAGTGGAGTGTGCGGTGCGGCGGTCAAGGCCCCCGAAGGCGAATGCTTTAGTCTTTCCGCCCGGGCATCAGCGCGGTGGGTTGGCGGGCTGGGGCGAATGGGTGACTCGGATGGGCTTATTCTTCCCCAGATCGAGGGCCGGGTTCCCGATGGCAGATTGGCGACTGTCAACTGTGAGAGCAAGTTTGCTGAGCATATGGCTGGTCCGGTAGGAAATGTCAGTTTAGTTGAATTCGGGGGCTCATCGCGGCATCCAAGGGAGTCGTATTCGAGGTCATATTGTGTCGTTCTATAACGTCAGGCTCCGGCGAGCGTGAGCTCACTTGGGGATCGGTTTGGGTTGGCAGCGACGTGACATGGAACGGTCTATCGGATTCACAGTTGGAAAAGTATCGAGCGCTTAGGATTGAACCCTCAATTTGCGGAGCCGAACTAGGCAGACCTGGGTCGACTGGAGGATGCGGAATGAGCTTCGTCACTTCATTTAACCGGCACAAATTCATGGTCTCGCATTATTCTCGCTAAACTATTTTGCATCTTTATTTACGGCTAGTTTCCGGCCTCACTTGATGAAAAATTCCCTTTGCACTTTCTGACAGCCTGCTGAGGCTATGTCGCTGACCCATCAGCTACCAAAAATCACATCAGCGATCACAATTCAATCGTGCCGCGACGGTTGGT
>OBLT010000837.1_pt1 | contig 19850 bp, 17 predicted proteins | sample 1518721 | NCBI WGS metagenome assembly OBLT01 (sample SAMEA3539307, study PRJEB22396) | soil metagenome | biome: tundra; feature: field; material: soil | place: USA | collected 2010-05 | depth 0.15 m | reverse complement strand
GAGGTAGTTCACTCTCCCATCCAATTATTAATACACATGGTTCATTATATAAAAAAGAAATAATATGAAAAAGAATTCAAAAATCCCGGAAAATTATCAAACCGTAATGCCCTACTTGATTCTGAAGGGAGCAAAAAAATTTATTGAATGGACAACCAGGGTTTTTAATGCTATGGAATCGAACAGAACAATGCGAGATGAACATATCATAATGCATGCAGAAATCATGATAGGAGAATGCACTATTATGTTTGCAGACTGTACTGAAAAATATGCAGTGAGAAATGCGGATTTTTTTGTTTATGTAGATGATGCAGATGCAACTTATAAAAAAGCAATAGAAGCCGGGGCCACCGTAATAAACGAAATGTCAGATCAAAGCTATGGCCGAAGCGGAGGTGTACGAGATCCTTTTGGAAATGGATGGTGGGTAACTTCTATATCTAACTAATGTAAACAGATTACTCCTTTATTAAAAAGAAAATCTTCTTTAATAAAATTATATTTCTTTGTAACAAATAATAAAAAATGGATCAAACATTATTAGGAATAGGAACCAGGCTGCAACACACTATTCATGGACCGGGAGTAATTGTGGGCATTCGTTATGCCACGTACCTTATTTCTTTTATACATCCTGGTATTATTGAAATTGATAAAACAGATGATAAACTGGATGACATTCGACCTGAAAATGTAAGTGAAGAAATAGATACCAATTCTAATGTTGAAAAATCTTTATTAAAAATTCTAAGATTGTGGGGAGATGTAAGCGAAATAGTAAAATTGGGAGACAGGTGGGTTGGAGGCACGATGCTTCTGCAGCCTAAAGACAGTGCATTAAAGCCAAAAGAAATTCCTATAGAAGTATTTTTTCATAAGATTGTTATGGCACGTGACAGGCTCCGTGTTCTCGAGCAGAATATAAACAGTAACAAAAAGCTAAGTGGTGAAGAAAAGGTAAACCTTCAGCAATATATTACCCGTATCTATGGTTCCTTCACCACTTTTAATATGTTGTTTAAAAATAAAGAACATTGGTTTGTTGGTGATAAACCCGGGCAGGATTAAGATAGTCCTTGAAGAAACAGGGGGGAATCAAGTATTTTCTTTCTTAGCGGCTTAGTGGGAAATTTTATAATATCATTACAGATCATTTCTCAATTGATATTTTTTTCCTTCTTAAATAATTGAATTGTTTTATTGGTAATAATAGGCTTGGCCCAAAAGCTGATACTTAAAATATAACCCAGGGTAATAAATAAAAATATCATTCCGGTTTTGAGAGAAAAAATATCACTGATTCCACCAATTAAAATCTGTACCACCGCTCCACCGGCGATACCTGTCATAAGAATACCTGCAAAAGAACCATGATGTTTAGAAACCGAATTCAAACCCAATGAAACTATTACCGGGTACATTACTGATAGAAAAAATCCTGAAACCGGGAAAGCCCAGAGCGAAATGTTTTCACTTCCCCACAAGCCAAATGATAATGCCACTATTGCAAGAATAGTAAACCAACGCAATACCAATTTACTATCAAACAGTTTCAACAAAACAAGCCCAAGCATGCCACCCACTGTCATTAATCCCCAGAAGTAGGATACAGCATCTGCTCCGGTAGTATCTGGATTGAAGCCATGATATACTTTTAAAAATTTTGACATCCAGTAAGAAATTCCCTGCTCAGTGCCTACATAACAAAATATACCCAGGAAAAAAAGGATGACATATTTATTTTTAAACAATTCTACATAACTGGCCTTTGAGCCGACTTTTTCATCTTCTTTCAATTCTACCTTTGGAAATTTAATCAGTAAAATAACTATCACCATAAGAAGGGCAACAACAGCGAAAACCCAATAAACCGAAACCCAGGACATCGTTTTTGGAACCAAACCACTTAATATTCCAATGAATGGTTTTTGAACATTACCTTGATCCATATTCGAAACCAGGTAGGAATACATCTGCGGACTGATAAAAGAAGCAAGGCCAAAAATAAGCTGGGCCAAAACAGAATTGAACGCAAAATTATCTTCACCACCAGATACCCTCAAAAGAGGATTGATAACTACCTGCAAAGCTGCCATGCCGGTTCCAATGGTAAATAATGAAATAACAAAAACAGTAAACTCTGGCTTGAAAGCAAAGACAAGCGCTCCAAGAAAAGCAAGCACAAAGGCAAAGATCATCATTCTTTTCTCCCCCCACTTTTCCACCAGGAATCCGGATGGGATAGACATTACTCCATAGGCAATAAAAAAAGCAAAGGGTAAAAACCCTGCCATGGTTTCCGTAAGTGAGTAGCTTTGCGAAACATTCGGGTTCAGTGCCCCAAGAATATTGGTTAGGAAGGAGATGACAAAAAACGTCAGCAGAATAAGGGCTACAATGTAATAGTTTCGTTTCATAAAAATAGCCTCAGCCAATCTCCAGATGAATCGGGAGAAAGGATTCTTACGAGTATTTTAATTGATTATGTTTATAATTCCAGGTTACCCCAACCCTTCCGGTATTCTCTTTTTACAAATTGATTGGCCGCTTCAAAATTTGTGATGCGCATATTCGCGCCATCCCATTTATAAGTAATATAACGGCCGGGGGTAGTTATATCTTCCACATCGCCATATACCGGATCGTGCCTCTTAATTTTTTCACGAATATTAAAACTTCTCAATAAAAGATTACCCATCAACACTGTTTCCGTAAGAGGGCCGGCATAACCAACAAAAGGTGAATCCACTTCTACATTACCATAGCCGGCAATACAGGCATCAACCCATTGCCACCAATGCCCATCCATTCCACCTTCTATTCTTGGATATTTTTTTGGAACATTGATATCTTTGTTTAAAGAAAGCGGAAGCAAACGAGGATGACTTCCACCCCAACCGCAGGAAATTTTTCCTTTTGTCCCAATGAATAATGATCCTCCTTCATAGTCATTTTCTTCCGGTATATCAGCCAGGGCTTCATTTTCATTTACATCAGGATCTAGTTCTTCCGGCCTGTCAGGAACAAAGCCACCGTCAATCCAATATAATTTTAAGTCACGTCCATCCTTTAATTTAAACTTATATTCAAGCTTGCTTGAAACGGGAATACTTTCAGGGTAATCGGATTCCTGGAAAATGCCTGAATAAACGGTACTAGCCATCCCGGTAATTTCGGTAGGATATCCCAATTCGAGAAGTTTAAATGAGGGACCAATAATGTGGCAAGCCATATCTCCCAAAGCGCCGGTTCCAAATTTCCACCAACCTCTCCAATTAAAAGGAACGAGGTTATCAATGTAATCAGTATCCGGTGCGGTACCCAGCCAAAGATCCCATTTCAACTCTTTAGGTACAGGAGGCCTGCCTTTGGGCCAGGGAATTCCCTGCGGCCACACGGGACGGTTAGTCCAGTTATACACTTTTTCAATATCACCAATCAGACCTGCCTCAAACCATTCTTTTAAAGTTCGCATGCCATCACAGGAAGCCCCCTGGTCACCCATTTGAGTAACTACTTTATATTTTTCTGCGGCCTGGGTAAGAATACGGGCTTCATAAATATCATGTGTTAATGGTTTTTGCAGGTATAAATGTTTATTCATCTTCATTGCACTCAAACCAACAATGGCATGGTTATGGTCTGGAATGGCCACTGAAACAGCATCAAAATTCTTATGTTCTTTTTCAAACATTTCCCGCCAGTCATAGTAAAATTTAGCATTGGGGAATTCCTTACGCCTTGGCGCCGCCATTCGATCATCCACATCGCACAAATAAGCAATCACCGCATTTTTCTTTGGAGCTGTTGCGTAATGATGAATATCATTTTCTGCTTCCCCACCACAACCAACAGCAGCAATGTATAATTTATCACTGGGTGCTGTATATCCTTTTCCTCCCAACACATGACGTGGAACTATGGTAAATGCTGCCGCAGTCAAAGCAGAATTTTTAATAAATTCTCCACGGGTGATTTTTTTTTCGCCCGGATTATTATTTTCATTCATAATTTATAAATTTATTACACGAATTGAATTTTATCTGCCTGACGGCAGGTGCATATTAATTAGTGTTATTGTATCAAATTATAATTTCCTGATCTTAATATTCCGGAACCAAAGCTTTCCTGTTTCTGTTCCCTGCAATGAGATATGTCCTTTTGTAAAAGTTCCAAAGCCCGGCCATTCAATAAACTTACTGTTTTTAATCATATCACTCCAAAGGTTATCCCACATTTGAGTATCAATAGTTTTATGGCCGTTCATATAAAATGCAAGATGGCCGCGATTGGCTATTATTTCATAATGATTCCATTTGGGGGCCTGGTTCACCCATTCCGTATCTGCTGAAATCAGATCATATAAATCACCTGCCCTGCATTTTAATATCCTTCCATCATCATTGCAGGCAAGGTCAGCTATCTGCATTTCTGGACCAGATTCATATGTGTTCTTAAATTGGGGAGATTCATTTACATAAAACATAACTCCACTGTTGGCGCAAGGCTCCATTTCCCATTCTAACTTTAAATCGAAATTTTCAAATTCATCATCTGTTACCAGGTCAGAAAAATCATTATAAACACTTTTCCTGTTTTTATTCAGCATAATCTTACCATCCTGCACCTGCCATGCTTTTCCGGGCACTTTCTCCTGGAAAGAATGCCATCCTAACAGATCTTTTCCATTGAACAGAAGCCGCCAGCCTTGCTGAGTTTCTTTGGGCGTAAGGGAATTAGGAATTTGGCAAAAAGATAATTTGAAGAAAAGGCAACAAATAATTACCTGTGTTAATAATTTTCCAAGCATCGTTTTGTTTTTATGTAGCTAAGTTACTTCCTATTGGAAATATTTTACCCTAAAATTATTCACCACTTTTTTTAGCCTTAGATTTCAATTCAGTAACCGGTACCGACATCATTCTTCCAATTGGCTTACCATTTCTATAGGTTATTAACTTTAGTTGAACAGCATCTTCAGGAACTAAAAGCGGCTCCGTATATTTCGGATAAAAATTATCAGGAAAAGAATTATCAAATGAATAATAAATATCAAGGTTATTTACTTCGGTATTTAGTTCAACAATTAATTTATTATCGGGTGAGGCACTTGCATTGATAATTGGGTCATACATGCTGGGTGCATATTTTACCCGGGCCACATCAAATCTTGCAAAATGCTTTTCAACACGGTTTACAAAATTATCCCAGTTCTTATTTTCTTTTGGCGACCATAGGTCTTCTGCAATGGCAAATGCCCTTGGCCATGTCATATACTCTGCATGGCGCATGTTATACACCTGCTCCGTCCATAAATTAGCCTGCCCACCTTTAATAAATTTCGGATTTACACTATCAGGTACAGGTTCAAACTGGTAAGCTTTGCTTAATCTTAGGGTAGAATATACATGAGGTTCAATAGCCGGGTCGCCCTGCATATAATCAAAGTAAGCAAATGTAGTTGGGCTCATCACCACATCATGTCCCATTTTGGCTGCCTGGATGCCTCCTTCCATTCCCCGCCAGCTCATTACCACTGCATTTGGCGCTAAACCACCTTCCAGTATTTCATCCCAGCCCATAAACTTTTTACCCTTCGATTCCACTATTTTTTCCAATCGTTTTTCAAAATAACTTTGCACTTCTTCCATATTCTTTAATCCTTCTTTTTGGATCAATGCTTTAACGGCATCGCTTTTTTCCCAGAAATTTTTAGGGCATTCATCTCCACCCATATGTATATATTCAAAAGGGAAAAGCTGTGCAACCTGCGTCAGTACCTTGTCCAAAAAATCATAAACTTTTTCATTAGCAGGACAAAGTGTATTATCCACCATTGCAATAGGTGGCTGGCCATGCGACCAATCCATAATTTCTTCCCCTGAACGAACATGATAATTTTCTGCACCGGGAGTACACGATAATTCGGGATAAGATACCACAGCGGCAAGACTGTGTCCTGGCACGTCAATCTCCGGTAAAATATTTACAAATCTTTCTTTAGCATACTGAACAATTCCCTTTATATCATCCTGCGTATAAAATCCGCCATAGTTGCGGGGCGCATCGGGGGCAGGCGGAGCAAAAGTTCCAAAGTATCCAACCTTCTTAACATTCCAGGCACCCACTTCCGTTAGTCTGGGCAACCCTTTTATTTCTATTCTCCATCCTTCATCATCGGTAAGGTGCATATGCAGCAGGTTATATTTATACCGGACCATTTGATCTATATATTGCTTCACTTCATCTTTTGTAAAAAAGTGCCGGGATACATCAAACATTAATCCCCTCCATCCAAATCTTGGGTAATCAGTGATAGAAACACATGGCGCTTCCCATTTTACATCTTTTACCTTTACTGCACTTTCTATTTCTTCGGGAAATAATTGAATCAGGGATTGAACTCCATAAAATAAACCGGCAGGCTCATTGGCTAATATGGTAATATTTTTTGGAGTAACAGTTAAGCGATATCCTTCTCTGCCAATTACATCATCCTTTTTTTTATTCAATATTAATTTTAAAGTAGCGACAGGAGCAATTGATTTCACTGTAACGGGAAAGCCTGTTGGAGTTGACATCCTCTCCTTTAAAAAAGAAACTACTTCTTTCATTTCTCCGCTTGATGCAGATTCAATAACAATATTTTTTGGAAGGGTAAAATATCCTGCATTTTCAACAACCGAAACTGGCTGGGGTATAATCGCAATTCGGGGCGAACTATTTTGGCCAAATGAAATTACTGCGATAGAACAGAAGAAAATTATTACTGAAATTTTTGTCATAATTCAAGCATTTTTAAATATTGTAAGCAGATCGTAAAATGAACAAGGTTGTAAAATAATTAAAAAACACTTATTTTAATTAAATAATAATATCTACCTACTTATATTTATTTCAATTGCAAAATTTCAGTAAATGAAAAGGAATTCTAAAAAAGAAGGGCCAATTAATAAGGCTTGATGTAGCGAATTTTCTATTTTTTAAGTCCTTTAATTTCCACATGCTGTTCAGTTCTGCACGGATTTCCGAATTCAGAATCGATTTGCTTTTTATTGTTGATAGTCTTGTAAAAATCATCAATAAACCGATGAACAAACTTAACATACTTGGGACTTAAAAGGTTGCAACTATCATATACTTTATAGATATCCCGTTTCAATCGATTATACAATTCAAAAGTTGATGCAAAATTATTCATATCATTTTCACAGTAACCACGATATAATCTTACCAGGTCAGAAGAAATGCCGAGTTCGGGTGCCGGCCCTGCGTAAGGGGCGTCTACAATTCCTGCGTGATCAAAATCATACGGGACTGGAATGGGAAGTATCAACGTATCTTTCGTTATCAAAACTATGTTCTGGAGGTAAGGAATCCCCCAATCAGTATTGCCGATCAAATATTCAAATACAGCCATCTTTCTAAACTCATCGGCTTCTGTACTCTGCATCTTCAACATTTTCTTCTTCCAAACAAAGGATTTATTCCTTGCAGCCATCGGTTTTTCATCTTCCAGCAAAAAACAATAATGAGATTCTGTTTTGGCAGGGTTCAGCGAGTCCACAAAATCTACCATGGCCAATCTTGCTCTGAAGCTATGGGGAGAGATAAGGTTATAAACTTTATAACAAAGAAATTCTTTAACTACATAATCATCTCCCTGGCATGGCACTATGAGCTTCAATTTAGACTGGTTTTCAAAAACAGTATTTTTTGTTGAGCCATCCTTTGAAAAATCCAATAAAAGAGGGGGCTGTGTGCACATTCCTTTCATCTTACGAAAATGGCCCCTGGTTTTTGCCTTCAATTGTATAGAAATAAGGCCACCATCCTTTTCATGGTATTGCAATAATATCGGGTGATAAGAATTTTTTGCACTGATATCCTTATAAAGCTCTTTTAATTTCCCGGCGAGACTGAAATGAAGAATCGTGTCACTTTCAAAAAGTCTGCTTGCAGCAGCTTCCTCAGGTGTTAGAGACTTAGACCCGGTAGTTCTCTGGGCAATTAATTCGAGGGAATTAAAAAAGAAAACCTGGAAGAAAAAAGTAAGAAGAATATTCCTTAAAGTCATATTCCCTGGTTTTGGGAACAAATCTATTCCTAATTATTGATGTTTGTAGTACTCTTTTAAAAAAAATCCAGGAATAGTTGGATTGGATTATTTTAATTTTTCCAGAAAGATTTGATTTTCGAAATGCGAGAATTTGAAAACGGGATTACACCCAATCAGAAACTTCCCATTATGCCTCTCTGTCCCATAAGAAATGTGCAAGCTCTTTCAGGGGCTTTTTCCTGTCAGAAATCACAGCAATTTCCTCCAGGCGCTGCAAAGCATTTGTAAAGTAATTATGCTTCAATTCTTTGGCCCACTGATCTACTTTACAGGATTTGTAAATACTGGTTACTTTATCAATTTTATTCTCATCATTATTCTTCAATAATTCATGCAATTCTTCAAGTTGGCCAGGTGAAGCAACATTCATTGCCTGAATCAGCAGGAATGTCTTTTTATTTGATGCAATGTCGCCCCCTGGTTTTTTACCAAATTTTCCAGCGTCGCCAAAAACATCCAGGTAATCATCCTGTATTTGGTAGGCGATGCCCAGGTTTTTGCCAAAATCATACAAATGCTGTTGATTGCCCTGCCCCGCCCCGCCCAGGACGGCTCCGAGTTGCAGGCTGGATGCAAGCAATACGGATGTTTTAAGACCAATCATCTCAACATATTCTTCAAGACTAACGTGTTCCCTTTTCTCAAACTCCATGTCCAGTTGCTGACCTTCGCAAACCTGCATCGCATTTGTATTAAATATTTTAAGGACGCTTTGCAAATGATCCTTGTTGATATTTTTTATACGATCATATGCCGCTACCAACATCACATCTCCTGAAAGCAATGCCGTAGAATCTCCAAATTTTGTATGAACCGTTGGCATTCCTCTCCTTAGGGGCGCTTTGTCCATAATATCATCATGTACCAGCGTGAAGTTGTGAAAAAGTTCTATCGCATTGGCGACATGCCATGAATCGGGGTTTATTTCATCAACCAATTCGTTACCCATGATACACATAACCGGCCTGATGCGCTTGCCACCAAAAGTCAACAGGTATTGGGCGGCATCGTAAAGCAATTTTGGGTGCCCCGGGAAATGACGAATATTAAACTTTTCTTCAAATATTTTCGATAGATCTTGAAAAGAATGCATGAATGATAATTACAGGTTTTTATGATTCAAAAGTTGAACAGTTTAAGATAATTGCAAATGAAAATCCCGGTCTCTGGAAATATACCTAGCAATTGTCTTGGTTTATAATAAAGCCTATTACTATTTTGATAATGTTAAGGTGAAGTAATAATAAATATAAACTCTAAGCCTGTTTAAACTTTATTTATTTTTTCCATTTTTTTGAATGGCTCGTGCCTTTCCCGCTATGGATTCTATCCTTTTTATGAACAGCTTTCTCTATTAAATTTTTGACTTCCGGGATCCATTCAAAATCAAGTTGTCTTTTCTCAAGATTAGCGGCAACCAGTTTTATCCTTATTTTATCTCCCATCCTGAATTTCTTGCCGGTTCTGAGCCCCACTAATGCATAGTCAGTATCATCGTGCCGAAAATCATCATAGTCCGAAAGGTCTCTCACAGAAACAAGGCCTTCGCACTTTTCATTTACTGTTTCCACCCAAAAACCGAATGAAGCTACTCCGCTGATTACGCCTTCCATATCTTCACCGACCTTGTCCATCATAAATTCGACTTGTTTGTACTTATTTCCGGCACGCTCTGCATCCATGGCGGCTCTTTCTTTTGCACTGCAGTGCCGGCATTTATCTTCCATTTTTTTATCAGGTTGTATCTTATTTTCGAGCACATCCTGCAAGATCCTGTGCACCATCACATCAGGATACCTCCTTATAGGGGATGTAAAATGGCAATAGTGTTCAAAGCCCAAACCATAATGCCCGATATTTTCAGATGTATAAATAGCCTTTGCCATCGTCCGGATACCCAATTGTTCCAATACATGTTGCTCGGGCTTACCATGAACATCACTAAGTAATTGGTTGAAGGACGCAGCCACTTCAGCTTCATTGTTCATATTAAAAGTATAACCGAATTTTTTTGCAAAAGCTACAAAAGGTTTGAGTTTTTCATCATCCGGGGTATCATGAATGCGGTATGGAAAAGGGAGCGGATTTTTATTTATTTTAATTTTGGCGATATGTGCGGCCACTGTTCTATTTGCTAACAGCATGAATTCTTCAATAAGTTGGTGTGCTTCCTTACTTTCTTTTACAATTATACCGATCGGCCTGCCTTCAGCGTCAAGGCTGAATTTAACTTCCGTAGACGAAAAATTGATTGCACCGTGTTTAAACCTTTCTTTCCGAAAATGTTTTGCCAGAGTATTCAGGTGCAATATTTCATCGAAATATTGCCCAGATTTCAATTCAATAATTTCCTGCACTTCATCATAGTTAAACCTGTGATTGCTGTGAATTAAGGTTTTTCCCAGCCAGTAATTTTTTATCTTTCCTTTACTATTAATATTGAAAATTACTGAAAAGGTAAATTTGTCTTCATTCGGACGAAGGGAGCAGAGTTCATTTGAAATTATTTCAGGCAGCATGGGATTTACCCTGTCAGGTAAATAAACACTCGTTGCCCTTGTATATCCTTCCTCATCCAGCGCTGTTCCCGGTTTAACAAAATGACTGACATCTGCAATATGTACTCCGATTTCATATTCATCACTACCTGCTTTTTTAATAGAAAGTGCATCGTCAAAATCTTTCGCATCTGCAGGATCAATAGTGAAAGTGAGTACATCCCGGTAATCTTTTCTTTTTACCAATTCGTTAGAATCAATGGAGGGGTTCAATGCTGCGGATTCATCCAGAACTGCTTTTGGAAATTCAAGAGCAAAACCATTCTGAATCAGGATCTCTTTCATAGCCATATCGCCCTGGTCTTTAGCCTTCATTACCATCACCACTTCACCCTCTGGCTTTTTGGCGCCTTTTTCCCAATTTAGGAATCTGACCACCACCCTGTCATTATTTTCAGCGCCATTTAAATTTCGGGTACTTATATAAAAATCAGGCATTGGTTTCTGGCTATCCGGCTTAAAGAATGCAAAGTTTTCTTTAACTTCAATATTGCCAATAAATTCAATTTGTTTGCGCTCAACAACTTCCTCCACAACTCCCTCCACTCTTCTGCCATTGGATTTCCTGACCTTTACCCTTACAGTATCTCCATGCATCGCCTTATTAAAATCATTTGGCTTCACCAGCACATCATTATCGCTCCCTTCTGCAATAACATAACCGATTCCCGATCGCGTAATTTCCAAAACTCCTTTTACCAGCGGGTCCTGCTTCTTCTTTCCTGTTTTTTTACTCATAAACTTCTATCATCCACATTTAGTGTCTCTAACCGCAATTTACACAATCTATTGGTAGGAATATTTTTGGGCTATAAGCTCCCGGGTGCAAAGGAAAAACAATATCCCTTTTACCGAAATTCTAAACCGTTGGCAAGGAACCTGATTCTTAATTCAAGGATCATTAAATTTGTAATAAACCATTTCTTATGTCAAACTATGATACTCTTTCGGCAGCCGTTAATAGTTTAAATGAAAGAGGGTTTACCAAAGATTTTAATATTGCGTTTGATAAGCTAATTTGCCATGAAACTAATGAATGCCTGAATCCGCATGAATTTGAAATAATGGAAGTATACCGCTTTGAAGGCGAAACGAATCCATCAGATGAAGCTGTAGTTTACGCAGTTGAATCAAAGGATGGAACGATGAAAGGGACAATAGTAAATGCTTATGGAATCTATGCTGATCCAAAGTCTGACGAAATGATTAAAAAGCTTTCTATGCGCCGTTAAAAAATGGTGGATAATCACTTAAATTTAGTTAAACCAAACAATATGCTAAACAGAAGAAAATTTTTACAACTTTCCAGTCTTTCTGCACCTTTACTTTCCGTAAAAGGTATTTTTAAAAGCAGTACAATACAAACGAAACCTATTGTCGTCTCAACCTGGGAAACCGGAAAGGACGTGAATACGGAAGCCTGGAAAGTTTTGTCAGCCAATGGCAGGGCCTTAGATGCCGTAGAAGCGGGAGCCCGCCAGGTAGAAGGTATTATTAATTGTTGCGTCGGACTTGGCGGATACCCCGACAGGGACGGGATTGTAACTTTAGATTCCTGTATCATGGATGAGCATGCAAATTGTGGATCAGTTGGAGCCATCGAACAGATTCTTCATCCGGTTTCCGTTGCCCGAAAAATTATGGAGACTACTCCGCATATTATGCTGGTAGGTGATGGTGCACAAAAATTTGCTGTTGAAAACGGATTTACAAAAGGTCCCCAAAAATTGTCTCCTGAAGCTGAGCAGGCTTACAAAGAATGGCTGAAAAAAAGTAATTATAATCCGGAAATAAATATCGAAAATAAGAAAGGGAATGGTCCATTTTCTCCTTCAGCATTTGAGGACGGCTCCCCAAATCATGATACGATGGGATTGGTAGCTTTGGATGCTTCAGGCAATATGAGCGGCGCAGTAACAACAAGCGGCATGGCATTTAAGATACATGGTCGTGTAGGAGATTCACCCATCATAGGCGCCGGGCTGTTTGTAGATAATGAAATAGGCGCCGCTACCTCTACCGGTGTTGGTGAAGAAGTAATGCGCATATGTGGTACGCACCTGGTAGTGGAATATATGCGCCAGGGGTACTCCCCTGAGATCTCTTGCCGGAATGCTGTTGACCGCATTGTCAATCGGGATAAAGCAAAAGCAAAAACATTTCAGGTCGGTTTTTTGGCGCTCAATAAAAAGGGAGAATACGGAGCCTTTGCCATACAAAAAGGGTTTGTTTTTTGCGTGAAAAGTAACGGCGAAGAAAAAATTATTCCATCTAAATATATTTTTGAATAACCAGATTGCTGCTAAACCATTTCATTTTTTTCCGCACCTAAATCATGTTAAAAACCAACTTTACAAACGGAGCCATTTCTTCTTGATAACAAAGAAATCATGAAACTTGAAATAATCGGTTTTAACATAGAAAGTTGTGCTATTGCACAGGAAGCCGGGGCCCACAGGATAGAACTGTGCGATAACCCTGAAGAGGGCGGTATTACTCCATCCTTTGGATTTATAATGGCTGCACGCAAAATGCTTACCATCGAATTGTGTGTAATGATCAGGCCGCGGGGCGGCGACTTTTTATACTCAGACGATGATTTTACTATAATGAAAACTGATATAAATATTTGCAAGCAATTGGGGTGTGATGGTATTGTAACGGGTATTCTGACTGAAGAAGGAAATATTGATAAACAAAGATGTAAAGAACTTGTCGATTTGGCCTATCCGTTAGGTGTTACTTTTCACAGGGCTTTCGATAAAACTGCCGAACCTTTTCTTGCACTTGAAGATATTATTGAAACCGGGTTCGAAAGAATATTAACTTCAGGGCAGCACGCTACCGCCTTAGAGGGTGCAAAAGTGGTTCGTGAATTAATCCTAAAAGCGGAAGACAGGATTTCCATAATGCCTGGTTCCGGAATAAGTGCGGATAATATTATCACCATTGCAGAAATAACCGGCGCTACAGAATTTCACAGTTCTGCGAGAATGATCAAAGAAAGCAAAATGAAAAATGGACACTCGCTGCCGGGGGAAAAAACGCATCATATAATTGTTAATGGAGAAGCAGTAAAAAATATGACCACTCTCCTCAAAAATTTTGCTTCAGGGAAATAAGTCAATTTCTTGAATGAGATTAAGAGAAACTATATTAAAAGAACATTCTAAAGCCCAATGCAATAAAATAGTGAATTGGGTAGGCGATGACCTGCATAGGTTTGAAGAACTTTTTCAATTGTTCTTAAAAGGCGAATACAGGGTTACGCAGCGTGCAGCCTGGCCATTGAGCTATTGTGTCATTGCCCATCCACACTTTATGAAAAATAATTTGAAAAAGCTGCTGGATAATTTAAAAAACAGCGGACTTCATGATTCCATAAAAAGGAACAGCATTAGATTATTGGCGGAAATAAACATTCCTGAAAAGTTCGAAGGCAGCGTTATGGAAATATGCTTTGCCTATCTTGAATCCCCAAATGAAGCCGTTGCTACAAAAGCATTTTCATTAAAAGTGCTAGAAAACCTTGCAAAAAAATATCCGGAAATAATCCCCGAAATAAAATTGATTATTTCAGAACAATTACCTCATCAAAGTGCTGCATTTAAAAGCAGGGCGAAATCGTTTTTGAAATTATTTCCCTGACTATGATTTCACTTTTCAGCACTCTATAAATATTGAAAGATTGATAAAATGACTTGGCCTTCTTAAGCAAGATTTCTATTTTATTGAATCAATCCTGGTTTTTCTAAAAATACGGAATATCAGCCGCAGATTTTGATCATAGGTAATATAATTATATATCCAGTTATAAAAAACTGCAAGCCGGTTCTTCACTCCAAGCAATAAAAAAAGATGAAGGCCCATCCAGATAAGCCATGCGAAAAATCCTTTAAAGTGTAATTTGGGTTTTGGAATGTCAACTACCGCAAGATTGCGGCCAACAGTAGCCATAGATCCTTTATCATGGTATTCAAATTCCTTAAGATTTTGCGAGCGATCAGTCCTCAAAAAATTATCAGCCAGAACCGAAGCCTGTGCAATCGCTACTGATGCAACCTGCGGATGGCCATGAGGATATTTATCAGTTTCCATATAAGCAACATCTCCAATAGCATAAATATTTTGAAGCCCTATTACCTTATTGAACCTGTCCACCCTAATCCTGTTTCCTCTGGCGATCAAAGCCGGATCAATGCCTTCAGGAACATTTCCTTTTATTCCTGCCGCCCAAATTACCATGGATGATTCAATTATATCTCCATTTTGCATAGTAACTTTTTGGCCATCATAATTCTTTACCTCAGTACCGGTCATTACTATTACTCCCAATCTTTTCAGATATTCCAATGAATTCATACTTGATCTGGCACTCATGGCGCCCAGAGTTTTCGGACTTCCTTCAAGTAGATAAATTTTCATTTTACTAAAATCCAATTCAGGGTAATCCTTAGGAAAAACAAATCTTCGCATGTCCGCAATGGCGCCGCTCATTTCAACCCCTGTTGGTCCGCCACCCACGACGACAATGGTCATCAGGCTTTGCAATTCTTTTTCATTTTTTGCATATAGTGCATCCTCAATATTCTTTAAAAGCCTGTACTTAATTTGGAGCGCCTCTATAGTGCTTTTCATTGGAAAAGTGTTTGCCGTCAATTCGCTATTTCCAAAGAAATCCGTTTCAGCGCCGGTGGCTATTACAAGCATATCATAAACAAATGTATCTTCATCAGCAATTACTTTATTCTGGGACAAATCAATAGATTTCACCTCCGCCATTCTGAAGTGAATATTTCCTTCTTTATGTAAAACTTTCCGCAGGGGAAAAGAAATATGGCTCGCATCAAGCCCGGCTGTAGCAACCTGGTAAAATAATGGCTGGAACTGGTGGAAATTGAACCGGTCTATAAGGGTGACCTCGAACTCCTTTTTGTTGGCAAGCCTTCTTGATAACCTCAAACCTGCGAATCCTCCTCCAATAATAACAACTTTCATGAATTACGTTCTTTTTCCTAATACAATAACCTCACTTTAATGGTTCCCTTAACTTTCCTGAGCAGTTCAAGTGCATTTCCTGAAATATTCTTACTTACATCAAGGACAACATATCCTACATCATCATTGGTTTTTAGATATTGGCCCAGGATATTTATTTTATTCACTGAAAGTTGTGTATTAATTTCAGATAATACTCCCGGCACATTATCGTGAATGTGAAGTATGCGATGCGTACCCTCCTGCGGAGGGAGACTCAGAGCTGGTATCGTATGGGAACCGTTAGTAATTCCCTTTTCAAGAAAGTTAAATAGTTTGGAGCTGACATCCTCTCCTATATTTAATTGAGCTTCTTCTGTGGAACCGCCAATATGCGGTGTCAAAATCACATTGCTTAATCCCTGCAATGGCGTTACAAAAGGATCACCGGTTTTTTGTGGTTCAACCGGAAAAACATCTATTGCCGCACCGCCGAGTTCATTGTTAACAAGGGCATTTCGCAAAGCCGGAATATCCACCACCTGGCCTCTTGCATAATTAATGAGCATTGCTGTAGGTTTACAATATTTGAGGTTTGTTTTATTGATCATGTTCCTGCTAGACGGTAAATCAGGTACATGGAGCGTGATTACATCAGAAAGACTTAACAAATCCTTAAGTGAGCCGATTGCTTCGGCATTACCAAGCGGCATTTTCGTCTCCACATCATAAAAAATAACCTTCATCCCGAGGGATTCGGCAAGTACGCTTACCTGTGAGCCAATATTTCCATAACCAATAATCCCAAGTGTTTTGCCCCTTAGTTCGCGGCTGCCTGTTGAATCCTTTATCCATTTACCCTCGTGGGCAGCTTTATTCTTATCAGGGATTTTCCTGATCAGCATTATAGAAGAAGCAATTACCAATTCTGCAACCGAGCGTGTATTGGAATAGGGAGCATTGAAAACGGTAATCCCCTTTTTGGCTGCCGCGTGAAGATCAACCTGGTTTACGCCAATACAAAAGCATCCTATTGCCTGAAGCCTGGTAGCATGGTTTAATACTTCACTGGTTATTTTGGATTTGGAACGGATGCCCAGCAAATGCACATTCCTGATTTCCTTAATCAGCTCATTTTCACTAAGAGCTCCGGGAATCTGCTTCACAGATGTGTACCCTGCATCCATAAATTTCTTCACGGCGCTTTTACTGATATTTTCAAGAAACAGAATATTAATTTTTTCTTTAGGGTAACTGGTAGATTTTTTGTCGGCCATATAAATTTTGTATAGTAATATTGCAAATATAATCCCTTAATCTATGAATCTTTTATGGGCAATGTGATTCGTTTACTTTTTATTTTTATACCCTTTTCTCTGCTGTTTTCTGATTGTAAGAATCTTAATGCAGATAAAATAAAAAATAATAAGGCAGACTCGTCATCTTATATGTCCCCCCAGCCTGGTGTAATTTCCAAATACGATTTTGACAGATACTATGATTCAGTGAAGGATTTTTATGATAATCACCTGGTGGCAAAAGGATTTAATGGTGGGATACTTGTTGCCAAAAAAGGACGTGTCATTTTTGAAGCCTATCATGGATATTTTAATCTAAGAAAGAAAGACTCCCTCACACCACACAGTTCATTTCATCTTGCTTCTGTTTCTAAAACTTTTACTGCGATGGCAATTCTGAAGCTTGTTCAGATGGGCAAATTGTCCCTGGATGATGATGTTAAGAAATACTTTCCTGCCTTTCCCTATGATGGGGTAACTGTCAGATTACTTTTAAGCCACAGAAGCGGATTACCCAATTATATTTATTTCATGGAAAAACTTGGATGGGATCCCAAAAAATATTGTAGCAATGAAGATATGCTTTCTTACATGATCAAATACAGGCCAAATCCTAACAGCACGCCTAATACTCATTTTGAATATTGCAACACCAATTTTGCGTTACTGGGATTGATCATGGAAAAGGCCTCCGGCATGAATTATGCAGATTTCCTCCAAAAAGAGTTTTTCACACCGCTTCACATGAAAGACACTTACGTTTTTGATTTGAAGGACAGTGCGACAGCTATGCCATCTTATGATTGGCGGGGAAGGCAGGAAGGATTAACTTACCTGGATACAGGGTTTGGGGATAAGAATATTTACAGCACCCCGGAGGATCTCCTTAAATGGGATCAGGCAATGTATACAAACGAGATCTTCAGTAAGAAGACCCTGGAAGAAGCATATACGCCTTACAGTAATGAAAAACCGGGAATGAGAAATTATGGTTACGGATGGAGAATGAATGTATACCGGGACGGCAGGAAAATTATTTACCATAATGGGTGGTGGCATGGTAACAATGCGGTTTTTATTAGAATGGTTCAGGATTCAGCAACCATTATTGTACTCGGTAATAAATATAACCAGGCTATATATAAGTCAAAGAAAATGTCAGAAATTTTTGAGCCTTCATCTGTTATGGAAGATGAAGAGAAAGAGCCAGGCACAAAATAGGATTACCTATTCCCAAAAAACAAGTATGCCAAAAATATGGAAGTTATAATTCCAACCAGATCTGCCAGCAGCATAGCTCCAATAGAATAGCGTGTATTCTTGATAGAAACAGCCCCGAAATAAACAGCGATTACATAAAATGTGGTATCGGAGGTTCCCTGCAAAATGGAAGATAACCTAGCGGCAAATGAATCCGGCCCGTATGTAGTTATCGCGTCAATCATCATCCCCCTGGCAGCACTGCCGCTCAAAGGTCTTATTAATGCAGTAGGCAATGCATCTACAAAACGGGTATCAGTGCTTAAGACAGAAAAAAGGTGCCTCATCCCGCTGACGATTACATCAAAAGTGCCGCTTGTACGCAAGAGGCTGATTGCTACCAGCATCCCAACCAGGTAAGGAATTATTTTTACTGCTACTTCAAAGCCTTCTTTAGCACCTTCAATAAATGAACCGAAAATATCTATCTTTTTATACAGCCCTCCCAAAACAATCAGGAAAAAAAGTAATAAGATAATCCCATTGCTTAAAATACCAGAGAAAGTCTGAACCCCGGTGAAACTTAATGTTTTCAGATAAATAACCATTAAGGCTATAACTGCCGAAATCCCCATTACCCATAGCAGAATGACCGGCTGAAAGATGTTTATCTTTTGTTTGAATGATACTATTAACATAGCCGCAATGGTAGCTACAAAAGTTGCTATCATACAAGGGATAAAAATTTCGGTAGGATTGTGAGTGTTTAAAGAAGCCCTGATGGCAATGATACTTACAGGAATAAGCGTAAGCCCCGATGCATGCAAACAAAGGAACATGATTTGCGAATTGGAAGCAGTATCTTTTTTTGGATTAATTTCCTGCAAACTTTCCATCGCCTTTATACCGAAAGGCGTGGCCGCATTATCAAGCCCCAGTAAATTAGCCGAAAAATTCATAACCATGTGCCCCATCGCGGGATGGTTTTTCGGAAGTTCAGGAAATAATTTAGAGAAAAACGGACCTACAATTCGTGCCAAAAATCTTATCCCGCCAGCCTTTTCAGCAATGGCCATGAACCCAATGAATAAGGCCATGATACCAATTAGATTTATTGAAATATCAACAGCCGTTTTTGCAGTGGCTATAATCCCATCGCTATTCTGTTCCCTAAAGGAAATATACTTTCCTGCAGCAGTTTTAGTAAATCTGGCATTACCATCATTATAGATTTTCCCATTTTGTAAAGTTCTTACAACAACATCCGGAATGGCAGAAGAATCCAATGATTTTGTTTGGGAAGTATCACCTGATTTTCCTACAACCATACGGTTGAAAATATCAGCATTCCCTTTTATAAACACGCACTGAAATGAAGCTGCTAATACTGATATGATTATAAAGCCTGCCCATATCCTGCTTAATGTCATAGAATAACTTGTAAAAACTAAGGTAGGAAATGATCACTGATAATGGATAATTGTTCCTAGAAAATGAAAAACTCATTATTACTCTTTCGTTTAGACTTTATTCTTAATTAGAAAACCACCTGCTTTGCTGGTGGTTATGTTATATTTTGTTTTACATTATTTTTGTTAAAGTGATTAAGTCTTATAAATATCGGATTTATCCCACCAGGATGCAAATTCAGTCCATTGAACATCAGTTCAACCTTTGCCGCTGGTTGTACAATAC
>OBLT010000836.1_pt1 | contig 19861 bp, 19 predicted proteins | sample 1518721 | NCBI WGS metagenome assembly OBLT01 (sample SAMEA3539307, study PRJEB22396) | soil metagenome | biome: tundra; feature: field; material: soil | place: USA | collected 2010-05 | depth 0.15 m | reverse complement strand
TTGATGTGCACGTCCAGGGTCTTGGTGTCGCCCACGTAGTCCGCGCCCCAGACCCGGTCGATCAGCTGCATCCTGGTCAGCACCCGGTCGGCGTTGCGCAGCAGCACCTGGAGCAGCTCGAACTCCTTCAGCGGCAGCGGCACGGCGCCGCCGCGGACGGTGACCACGTGCCGGTCCACGTCCATCCGCACCGGCCCCGACTCCAGCGCCGACTCGGCCACGTCCTCGGGCTCGCCGCGGCGCCGGAGCACCGCGCGCATCCGGGCGACAAGCTCGCGGGAGGAAAACGGCTTGGTCACGTAGTCGTCGGCGCCGAGCTCGAGCCCGACCACCTTGTCGATCTCGCTGTCCTTGGCGGTCAGCATGATCACCGGCACGTTCGACTTCTCCCGCAGCGACCGGCAGACTTCGCTGCCCGGCAGGCCGGGCAGCATCAGGTCGAGCAGCACCAGGTCGGCGCCGGTCCGGTCGAAGGTGTCAAGCGCGTCGGGTCCGGTCGAGCAGACGGCGACCTCGAACCCCTCCTTGCGCAGCAGGTACGAGATGGCATCACTGAACGAGTCTTCGTCCTCAACTACCAGCACGCGTGTCACTTGAGTCCCTCCTGGGCTCTACCGGTGCTCGTGGGTTCCCTGTGGTCGGTGCGGGCTTGGGGGCCTTTTCCCGGGGTTCAAACCGCGCCGGTACCGGCATGCTCGCTCCGCAGCGGGATGAACAGGGTGAAGGTGGATCCGGCGCCGTCGACGCTGCGCACCGTGACCTTGCCGTTGTGGGCCGCCATCACGTGCTTGACGATGGCCAGCCCGAGACCGGTGCCGCCGGTGGCGCGCGAGCGCGCCGGGTCGACCCGGTAAAAGCGTTCGAAGATCCGCTCGAGATCGCGTTCGGGAATGCCGATGCCCTGATCGGCCACGCTCAGCTCGGCGGTGCCGTCGCTCAGCCTCCTGGTGCTGATCACCACCCGGGTCCGCTCCGGGCTGTAGGCGACCGCGTTTTCCAGCAGGTTACGCAGCGCGGTGACGAGCAGGTCCTCATCGCCCAGGACGGACAGGCCCCGGGCGCCGACGGAGGCGAGCGTGATGCCGCGGGCGTTGGCCTTCATCCGGCAGCGGTCCACCGCCTCGGCCACCACCGCGTCCAGGTCGACGCAGCGCGGGTCGGGCACCGGCTCGGCGGCCTGGATCCGGGACAGCGTGATCAGGTCCTGCACCAGGTTGGTCAGCCGCTGCGCTTCCTGGCGCATCTTGCCCGCGAACCGGCGCACCGCCTCGGCGTCGTCGGCGGCGTCCTCGATCGTCTCGGCCAGCAGCGCCAGCGCCCCCACCGGCGTCTTCAGCTCGTGGCTGGTGTTGGCCACGAAGTCCCGCCTGACCTCTTCCACCCGACGGCTTTCCGTCTGGTCCTCGGCCAGCACAAGCACCAGACCACCGCCGCCGACGGCACCGCCGAGCGGCGCCACCCGGACGGCGAAGCTGGTGGTCCGGCCGCCGAACCTCGGCACCGGGACCTCGACCTCGCCCTCCCTGATCTCACCGTCCCTGCGGACCTGGCGGGCCAGCACGGCCAGCTCGCTGACCATGAGGCGATCGCCCTTGACCAGACCGAACGCGCGGGCTGCGGCGCTAGCCCGGAGCACCCGGTCATTGCTGTCAAGCACGACGGCGGAGGAGGAGAGCACAGAGAGAACAGAGGCGATACCCGGCGGCAGCCGGGCGGGCTGCCGCGCCGCCCGTAGCCGCGATCCGCGTGCCTGCCGTGTATTCGCGCCGACCCTGGTTCTTATCGCCACGCAATCTCCGTTATCCGCGCAGACCAGGACGTTGACCAGTGAAGACTCACATGTCTCATGGTATGCGGGGGGCGGCACGGAGAACAGTGCGATGCGTAACGCCGGGCGATATTCGAAGATTGTTCACCTAACGGTCAATGTCCGGTAATGCCGTATTTACCCGACCGACCCGGCCGGGTTCCCCGGCGGGCCGGTCAGCGGCCCTGGTTCTTGACCGCCTCGACGGCCTGGGCGGCGGCGGCCGGGTCCAGGTACCTGCCGCCGGCCACCACCGGCCGGAAGTCATCGTCCAGCTCGTACAGCAGCGGGATGCCGGTCGGGATGTTCAGCTCCGCGATGGCCGCGTCGCTGATCCCGTCCAGGTGCTTGACCAGCGCGCGCAGCGAGTTGCCGTGCGCCACGATCAGCACCGTCTCGCCGCGGCCGAGGTCGGGCACCACGGCGTCGTACCAGTAGGGCAGCAGCCGCCCCACCACGTCCTTCAGGCACTCGGTGCGCGGCCTGGCCTCCGGCGGCAGCACCGCGTACCTGGCGTCACCGGCCTGAGACAAGGGGTTGTCGTCGGCGATCGGCGGCGGCGGCACGTCGTAGGACCTGCGCCACAGCATGAACTGCTCGTCGCCGAACTCCTTCCTGGTCGCGGCCTTGTCCTTGCCCTGCAGCGCGCCGTAGTGCCGCTCGTTGAGCCGCCAGGACCTGCGCACAGGGAGCCAGAGCAGGCCCGCCTCGGCCAGCGCGATGTTGGCGGTCTGGATGGCCCGGGTCAGCACCGAGGTGTGCACCACGTCCGGGCGCACGCCCGCCTGCGTCAGCAGCTGGCCGCCGTGCGTGGCCTCCTGCTCGCCGGTCGCGGAAAGCCCGACGTCCACCCATCCGGTGAACAGGCCCTTGGAGTTCCATTCGCTCTCGCCGTGACGAAGCAGCACCAGCGTCCTCATAGCGGCAAAGCCTAGCCTGGGAACAGGCAGCGCTTCTCCGAGGTTGCTTAGAACGTGCTCGAAGTGGGTCTTCCCAGCGCGGGGTCGCGCACCCCCCGCCGCATCGCGACCATCAGCCTGCACACGTCACCCTTGGACCAGCCGGGCACCGGCGACGCGGGCGGGCTCAACGTCTACGTGGTCGAGGTGGCCAAGCAGCTGGCCCGCCGCGGGGTCGAGATCGAGATCTTCACCCGCGCGGTCTGCCCCGACTCACCGGCCGCCGTCGAGCTGGCCCCGGGCGTCCTGGTCCGCAACGTGGTGGCCGGCCCCTTCGAGGAACTCGACAAGAACTCGCTACCCGCGCAGATCTGCCCGTTCACGTTCGGGGTGCTGCGCACAGAAGCCGCCTTCGCGCCCGGCCGGTACGACCTGCTGCACGCGCACTACTGGCTGTCCGGCCAGGTCGCCGCGGTGGCGGCCGAGCGCTGGGGGGTTCCGCTCGTCCAGTCCATGCACACCCTGGGCAAGGTCAAGAACCTGGCCCTGGCCACCGGTGACCGCGCCGAGCCCGCGGCCAGGATCCGCGGCGAGGGCGAGGTCGTCGCGGCCGCGGACCGGCTCGTCGCCAACACCGCCGAGGAAGCGCGGCAGCTGGTCGAGCTGTACGACGCCGACCCGCGGCGGGTCAAGACGGTCAGCCCGGGCGTGGACCTGTCCCTGTTCTCGCCCGGCTCCGTTTCGGCGGCGCGGCGTCGGCTCGGCCTGCCTGCCGACGCGGTGGTGCTGGCCTTCGCCGGCCGGATCCAGCCGCTGAAGGGCCCCGACATCGTGCTGCGCGCCGCGGCCGAGCTGCTGCGGTCCTCCCCGGCGCTGGCGGACCGGCTGCTTGTGGTTTTCGTCGGCGGCCCGAGCGGCACCGAGGTGGGCGCCCCCGGACGGCTCGACGGGCTGGCGGCCACGCTTGGCATCGCCGATCGGGTCCGGCAGGAACCGCCGTGCCCGCAGCGCGAGCTGGCGGACTGGTACCGGGCCGCCACGGTCGTGCTCGTGCCGTCGCACTCGGAATCGTTCGGCCTGGTCGCGCTCGAGGCTCAGGCCTGCGGCACCCCGGTGGTCGCGGCCGCCGTCGGCGGCCTCCGCACCGCGGTGCGGGACGGCTACTCCGGAATCCTGGTGGACGGGCACGAGCCCGCCGCCTACGCGCGCGAGCTGGAGAAGCTGATCGCTTCGCCGAGCCGGCTGGCGGAGCTGTCGCGTGGCGCGATCGAGCACGCATCCGCGTTCGGCTGGCCCGCGACGGCGGACAAACTGATCGGCGTGTATACCGGAGCCATGAACGCCATGGACGAGGCCGCCGCGACCGTGCGCGCATGAGCTCGCCGGCGGAAGATACTGCGGGCTCGATCGAGGCGGCGCTGATCGAGCTGGGGCTGTCGTTCGAGAATCCGCGGCCCGGGGCCTACCTGATCCGGCTCGAGGGCCAGCACAAGCTAGCCACCATGACCTGGCTCGTGGTCGGCGAGCACAGCCTCGGCGTGGAGTCGTTCTTCTGCCGCCAGCCCGATGAGAACCACGAGGCCTTCTACCGCTTCCTGCTCGAGCGCAACGGGCGCATGTACGGGGTCCACTTCACCCTCGACCCGGTGGGTGACGTGTACCTGACCGGGCGGCTGCCGCTCAGCGCGGTCAGCGTGGCCGACATCGACCGGCTGCTCGGCTGCGTGCTCAGCTACTCCGACGACAACTTCGACACGGCCCTGGAGCTCGGCTTCGCCTCCGCCATCCGGCGGGAATGGGCGTGGCGCGCCAAGCGCGGCGAGAGCCTGGCCAACCTGCGTGCCTTCGCCCGTTTCGCCGACCCGGACCGCCCAGGAGCGGCGGACGACGAGGCCGCGGCCGGCCCCGGGCGCTGACCGCAACCTCTGCCGCCGCGTGATCGGGGCTGGGAAGGGCTCAGCAAGATCACTATTGGATCGCGCGCAATACGGGTACATTGACGACCGTGAACCGGTTGGGTGATCTAGAGCGGGCCATCATGGACGTCCTCTGGGAAGCAGATACGTCTCTCACCGTGCGCGAGGTCAGTGCTAGGCTGACCGAGCGCAACCTAGCTCACACCACCGTCATGACGGTGCTTGATAGGCTCGCGAAAAAGGGCTTCGCCAGACGGGAACGCGATGGGCGTGCCTGGCGTTATCGCCCCGCCGCTACTCGCGAGACCTATGTCACCGAACTTATGCTGACGGCGCTCGAACAGACCGGAGATCGCACGGCAGCCTTGACCCGGTTCGCGCAATCCGTATCTGGCGTCGAGGCCGAGGCACTGCGCGACGCCCTGGAAGTAATCGAAGGCAGCGGCGAGAAGGATGACCGGACTTGATGACGCGGCACTCCTTGCCGTAGTCGCTATCGGAAGCCCGTTCGCAGCTTCGGCGCTCGGGCAAGCCCGCTGGCCGCGCCGGTCGCCGGCCGCGGCCATTTTGCTCTGGCAGGCGCTCGGCCTCGCCTCTGGGCTGGCCGCCGTCGGCACGCTGCTCGGCCTGGCCATGCCGGACAGCACCACAGGCGTAGTCCGGTCGGTCTGGTACCTAGCCGCCCTGTTCCGTACCGGCGGCCCGTTCCGGGTGGTCGGCGCGTTTGCCGCGGCGGGCACCGTGCCGGTGATCGTGGTCGCGATCCGGCTGGCCTGCCTGGCCGGCGGGCTGGCCCTGTTCGGCTTGCTGTGCTGGGTGCTCGTCGCCGCGTCCACCGCCGCGCTGCAAGCCAGGCGACGCCAGCGGGCATTGCTCACCCTGCTGGCCCACGGTGACCCGAAGGTGCCCGGCGCCCTAGTCGTGGACTACCCCACCGCAGCCGCGTACTGCCTGCCGGGACTGCGGTCGCAGATCGTGGTCAGCGTCGGCACCCTGGAACTGCTCGGCCGCGGCGAGCTGGCGGCCGTGCTCGCACACGAGCGTGCGCACCTGCGCGAACGGCACGACCTCGTGCTGCTCCCGTTCACCGCGCTGCGGCGCGCCTTCCCCAAGTCAGTTACCTGCACCGACGCCCACCGGGCGGTCGCCCTGCTGGTCGAAATGCTGGCCGACGACCACGCGCTGCGGTCCCGCCCGGCCCGGGAACTGGTGTCCGCGCTGGTGCGATTCGGCACGGCGGGGCCCGGCCCGGCGCCGGCCGGCACGCTGGCCGCCGGCGAAGGCGAGGTGACCGCGAGGGTCACCCGCCTGCTTCACCCAGCCCGGCCGCTGCCCGCCTTCGCCGTCGCCGCGATCTGCCTGGCCGCCGCCCTGCTGGTCACCGCGCCGGTCACGCTGCTCATCCGCTGATCACCGGCGCACCCTTACGGGGGCCCGCTACCAGGGGCCGTACGGTCCCGAGCTGGTTCCTCCGCCGTTGCGGAATTCCTTCACCTTGGGCCGCACATCGGCGAGGTAGACGGCGGCCGCGACGAACGCCGCGACCGGCAGGATCGACGTCGGGCCGATGCGGTACACCACGCCGGCCAGCCCCACCACGACGGCCACGCCGAGGATGATGAGCCACAACCGCTTGGTCCGCTTACCTGTCGCCACGAAGGCCTGGCTTGGCCTGGTGATGGCGTCGATGAAGGCCCACAGCTCGACGCCGAAGGCCGCCACGCCCAAGGCCAGGAAGAAGTAGGCAATGGGGGTATAGGAGGAACTGATCACGGGATCACGCTACCTAGTCGGAGGCACTGTCTGGTCTGATCGTAGGTGCCGCCTGGCTGGAGATGCCTGGCTCTGACCCGGCGTCCGCTGCTTCGGCGTCCGCTGCTTCGGCGTCCGCTGCTGCGGTTTCCGGCGCTGGCTCCGTAGCCGTCTTCGTCGCCATCTGGGCGAGGAACGCCTCCGCGCCCGGCGCTCCGTCGGCGAGTGCTGATTCTCCCGCGTCGAGCGCGGCTGCTTCTGCTTGCGCGCTCTCGCTGGCGGCCACGTTCTCCCGGCGGAACGACTCGTAGATCTCGATCAGCACCTGCTTCTGCCGTTCCGACAGCTCCGGATCGGTGAGCAGGGCCGAGCGGACACCGGAGTCGGCCGGCCGGTCTTCCAGGATCCCGGCCTGCACGTAGAGCGCCTCAGCCGAGATACGCAGCCCCTTGGCGATCTGCTGCAGGATGTCGGCGCTGGGTTTGCGCAGGCCACGCTCGATCTGGCTCAGGTAAGGGTTGGAAACCCCGGCCGTCTGGGCCAGCTGGCGTATCGAGATCTTCGCCTGCTCCCGCTGTTCCCTGATGTATTCACCGATCGAATTCACTGTCACGTTACGCATGCGTTAAGTCTGCCACCGCATGCTTGCAATTGCAAACGCCTAGCAAGCGGTTGCCGGCGCGACGGCCGGATGCCGGCACTGGCATGAAGGGATGCCGGCCCTGGTACGAATGTGACGCAGCGCGAGTCAAACATACCTTTATTCGAAAAAGATCTTGGAAGATCCGGGTTCCGTGGAAATCTTGGTACCCCCCAGTTGCCCGGATCTTCCGCAACGCCCGGATCTTCCGCGCAAACTCCGGGTCGGATCGCGCGGAAATCGGAGTAACGAGACTGATGGGTTTTACGGGGCGAACGGGACGTTCGCTGGGTCGGGTGGCCCTGAAACGGGCTCGGGCGGGGAGCTAACTAGCCTGGTCCGCGCCCGGTCAAGCCGGGCTTACGGGCCGAGCGGGGCCGACGGGGGCCGAGCGGGGCCGACGGGCGGGGACGCCGAGGAAGGCGCGGGCGCCGGCCGGGGGCATGGGCGGGCGCTGGACGATCCTGGCCAGCTCCGCGGCCCGCTCGACCAGTTCTGCGTTACCCGCGACCGGGCGGCCCCGGGCGAAGGACAGTGTGTCCTCCATCCCGACCCGCAGGTGACCGCCGGCGCCGAGGGCACCGAACATCACCGGCAACGTGGTGCGGCCGATGCCGGTCGCCGACCAGGTGGCGCCGGCGGGCAGCGCGGCCACCGCGGCGGTCAGCGTGGCCACGTCGCCCGGCATGCCGCCCGGCACGCCCATCACCAGGTCGCAGTGCACGTGGCCGCCGGCCGGGGGGCCGAATTCGGCGAGCAGCCGGTGCAGCGTCGCCACCTGGCCGAGGTCGAACAGCTCGAACTCCGGCACGACCGAGCGCTCTTGCGTCAGCTGGTACAGCTCCTTGATGAACGACCAGGGGCTGGCGAACACGTCATCGCCGAAGTTCACCGTGCCGCAGGTCAGCGAGCAGGCGTCCGGCTCGGCGTCGAGCACGGCCAGCCTGCTGGCGAAGCTGTCGGTCACCGCGCCGCCGGTGGAGAGCTGGACGATGAGATCCGTGCCGTCCCGCAGCGCCGCGACCGTGTCCGCAAGCCTGCTGACCTCAAGCGTGGGCCGCGCCGTCTTATCCCTGATGTGCACGTGGATGACCGCCGCCCCGGCCGCCTGGCACTCCTTGGCCGTGGTGACGAGCTCGTCCAGGGTGACCGGCAGGGCCGGCACCGCGGACTTGTCCGCTTCGGCGCCGGTCGGGGCCACGGTGATCAGGGTCTGGTTGTCAGCGCTACCGGCCATGCCAGGACATTACCCCCGGCTGGCCTGGCCGGCCGGCAGGGCCAGGTGCCGCCGGGCGAACGCCAGCGACTCGGCCAGGTCGGCGACCCTGGACTCCTGGGTCGGCGCCCGGGTGGTCTTCACCTCGACCACCACGACGCCGTGGTACCCGGTCGTGGCCAGCCGGCCGAGCAGCTCGGCGCAGGGCTGGCCGCCCCGGCCTGGCACCAGGTGCTCGTCAGGGAACGGCCCGGCGGGCGTTCCCGTGCCGTCGGCCAGGTGCACGTGGGCCAGCCGGCCGCCGAGCTCGGCGGCCATGGCCAGGGCGTCAGAACCCGAGGCGGCGGTGTGCGACAGGTCCAGCGTGACGTGCGCGCAGTCGAGCGCCGTCGGGTCCCAGTGCGGGGCGTAAGGCACCATCTCGCTGCCGCCGGCCCGGAGCGGGTACATGTTCTCCACCGCGAAGATGACGTCGGTTTCCTCGCCCATCGCGGCCAGGCCCTGCTCGAACCCGCGGACGTACTCGCGCTGCCAGCGGAACGGCGGGTGCAACACCACCACCCGGGCCCCGACGCGCTCGGCGAGGTCCTTGGCCCGCCGCAGTTTCTCCCACGGATCACGGCCCCAGACCCGCTGGGTCAGCAGCAGGCTCGGCGCGTGCACGGACACGATAGGGACCTGGTGGTAATCACGCAGCCCCCGCAGCGCGTCAGCGTCCTGGCTCACCAGATCCGTGTAGACCATGACCTCGACCCCGTCGTACCCCAGCCGCGCGGCCATCTCGAAGGCATCAGGCGTGCGTTCGGGGTAGACGGACGAGGTAGACAGGGCGACGGGCGGAATGGGTACCTTAGCCTCGCCGCTCACCGCTGGACTCCCTCCGTAGGTTCCCTCTCAGCTTACTGAGATTGTCAGAGGCGACCGTTAATGTGCGGGTCATGGCGAAGGCGACGGCGGGTTCGGCCGGCTACCGGTGCACGGAGTGCGGCTGGCAGTCGGCCAAGTGGAGCGGGCGGTGCGGCGAGTGCCAGGCCTGGGGCACGGTGGAGGAGGCGGGGCTGGCCCGGGCGTCCGGGGCTTCCCGGGTCGGCATCCGGGCGGTCGGCATCCGGGCGGTCTCGCACCGGATCGGCGCGCCGGTCAGCACGCCCGCGCTGCCCATCGGCCAGGTCGACGCCACCGGCGCCGCCGCGCGGGCCACCGGGCTCGATGAGCTGGACCGGGTCCTCGGCGGCGGCCTGGTGCCCGGCGCCGTCCTGCTGCTGGCGGGCGAGCCAGGCGTGGGCAAGTCCACCTTGCTGCTCGAGGCGGGCGCGCTGGTCGCGGAGTCCGGGCCGGTGCTCTACGTCACCGGGGAAGAGTCGGCCGCCCAGGTGCGCCTGCGCGCCGACCGGATCGGCGCGGTCAGCGAGCAGCTCTACCTGGCCGCGGAGACGGACCTCGACGCCGTGCTCAGGCACGTGGACCAGGTCAACCCCAAGCTGCTGATCATCGACTCGGTCCAGACGATCGCCGCCGCCGGGGTGGAAGGGGTCCCTGGCGGGGTGACCCAGGTACGGGAGGTGGCGAGCGCGCTGACCGCGGTGGCCAAGGAACGGTCGCTGGCGACCATCCTCGTCGGGCACGTCACCAAGGACGGTTCGGTGGCCGGCCCGCGGACCCTGGAACACCTCGTCGACGTGGTGCTGCATTTCGATGGCGACAGGCACTCGCAGCTGCGCATGGTCCGGGCGGTGAAAAACAGGTACGGGCCGACCGACGAGGTCGGCTGCTTCGAACTGGGCGAATACGGCCTCATCGGGCTGCCCGATCCGAGCGGTCTTTTCCTGTCCCAGCACCCGGAGCCGGTGCCTGGTACCTGCGTCACGGTCACGCTGGAGGGCCGCAGGCCGCTGCCCGCCGAGGTGCAGGCGCTGGTGGGCCCCTCCGCGCTCGAGGTGCCGCGCCGTGCTACCTCCGGACTTGACGCCGCCCGGGTCGGCATGGTGCTCGCCGTCCTGCAGCGCCGGGCCGGGCTCAAGCTCGGCCGGCAGGACGTGTACGCGGCGACCGTCGGCGGCGTCCGCCTGACCGAGCCGTCGGTGGACCTGGCCGTGGCGGTGGCCCTGGCCAGCTCGGCCGCCAACCTGAGCGTGCCGCGCGGCGTGGTGGCGATCGGCGAAGTCGGCCTGGCCGGCGAGGTCCGCCGGGTCGCGGCGCTGCCGCGCCGCCTGGCCGAGGCCGAGCGGATGGGCTTCCGGCGTGCCATCGTCCCAGCGGCCTCCGGCGGCTCCCTAGAGCCCGCTGACGGCCCTTCACGCCTGATGGAGGTCCAGGAGGTCCAGGACATCCGCCAGGCGCTCTCGGCCGTGCTTGGCACCGATCTCTAGGCGGCCGCGAGCGCTAAGTGCGCAAGCTTGAAGGTGCGCACGGGGCTGGCGACGATATCGGTCCTGGCCTGGACCTGATAGGTGCCCGGACGGGCCGCCGACGCCAGCGTGACGCAGCCGGGCAGGCTGATGGTCCGGTTCCAGCTGACCGACTCCTGCGCCGGGACGCCACGGCGGAGCTCGGCGACCCGGTTGGCCTGGCCGCGGGCGCAGTCGGCGGAGTCCCAGATGATGCGGCCCGAGGACATCACCACCACATGGAGCTTTTCCGGACTGGTGTCGAAGGGGCAAGCTCCGGACGCGGTGGAGACGGCGTAGAGCTCAAACTCGGGGTCCTGACCGCCGTAGTAGTCTGGCCGGCTGGTGAACAGGCTGAGCACCACCGCTCGGGGCGAGCAGCCGCCGCCCTGCTGCGGCCCGCTGCCCGCTGCCGCACCAGCCTGGCCAGAGGCCGATGCGCGGGGCTTGCCGCCCGCAGATGGCCGGGAGCCCGGGGACGACGTGGGCGAGAGTGACGGAAGGCCGGAGGCCGGGGAACGGCCTGTCACCGAACCCGGCGACGCCGAGCCGGTGACGCCGTTCGACGGGGACGGCGCGCCGCTATAGGCCGCGGCCGGCAATACGCCTGACGCCTGCGAAGTCTTCGCCGCCGGATTCACGGGCTTCCCGCCGCCGCCGGAGAAGGCCCAGGCGAGCAAGCCGAGCAGGCTCAGGCCCGCGGCCAGCGTGATCACCCTCCGGCGCCAGTAGGAATCGGGCTGGCCCGTATCGCCTTCGTCACTATAAGTATTCAGATCCATACAGAGAGTATGCAAGTTGGCTGGCGGCTAGCGGCGAAGACCCGCCGGCCGGAGAACGGTCCGTTCCGTCCGGCGCCCGGGGCGGTGCGCGTGCCACGATAGGCAGCATCATGTCGACGCCATACCCGGAGCCGGTGCTGGCCTGGTACGCGCGCCACGCCCGGGACCTCCCGTGGCGCGCCCCCGGCAGCACCCCCTGGTCGGTGCTGGTCAGCGAGATCATGCTGCAGCAGACGCCGGTCAACCGGGTGATTCCGGCCCACCGGGAATGGATCGCCAGGTGGCCGGCGCCGGGCGCGCTGGCCGCCGAGCCGCCGGGCGAGGCGATCAGGCAGTGGGGCAGGCTCGGCTACCCCAGGCGCGCGCTCCGGCTGCATGCGACCGCGACCATCGTGACCACGCGGTACGGCGGGACCATCCCGGCGGACCGCGATGCGCTGCTCGCGCTGCCCGGGATCGGAAGCTATACCGCCGCGGCCGTGGCCAGCTTCGCCTTCGGCCAGCGGCACGCCGTGCTCGACACCAACGTCCGGCGGGTGCTGGCCCGGCTGGTCGCGGGCGCGCCGCAGGCGCCGGCCGCGACCTCGGTGGCGGAGACCAGGCTGGCCGAATCGCTGCTGCCCGACTCACCGGCCGTCGCGGCACGCTGGTCGGTGGCGGTGATGGAACTGGGCGCGCTGGTGTGCACGGCCGCCCGCCCGCGGTGCGGAGCCTGCCCGGTAGCCCTCGACTGCGCCTGGCTGGCCGCCGGCCAGCCGCCCGAGGCGGCCAGCCGACGGGCCCAGCGCTACGACGGCACCGACCGGCAATGCCGCGGCCGCCTGCTGGCGGTGCTGCGCGATTCCGGCACCCCGGTCAGGCGGGCTGATTTCGACGCGGCCTGGGCCACCCAGGGAGCGGGCCAGGGGGACCAAGGGGGCCGGGCCCAGCTGGCTCGCGCTCTGGACGGGCTCGTGGCCGACGGCCTGGTTGATCCGCTGCCGGACGGGCGCTACGCGCTGCCCGGCTTCGGGATTCCCGCCGAGACAGCATGAAACCCGGGTCTTGCGGTGCCGCGGCACCGCAAGACCCGGGTTCGGAAGCCAGTAGCGGCCAGCCGGCTAGCCGAGCGCGGAGGCGGTCCCGCCGCCGTCGGTGGTGCCCGGGCTACCCGTCGAGCTGCCGACCGCGCCGCTCTTGGTGGTGACGGCCTCGCTGGTCAGCTCCGCGGGCACGTCGGGCACGACGTCGGGCTTAGGCTCGCCCTTGAAGGTGAACTTGGCGGTCTCGCCGCTGCCCTCGACGTCCACGACGACGATCTGGCCCGGCCTGAGCTCGCCGAACAGGATCTTCTCCGACAGGCTGTCCTCGATCTCCCGCTGGATCGTCCGTCGTAGCGGCCTGGCCCCGAGAACCGGGTCGTAGCCACGCTGCGACAGCAGTTCCTTGGCCTCCGGCCGCAGTTCCATGGCCATGTCGCGGTCCTTGAGCCGCTGGTCCACCTTGGCGATCATCAGGTCGACGATTCTGAAGATCTCCTCCCGGAGGAGCTGGTGGAACACGATGATGTCGTCCACGCGGTTCAGGAACTCCGGCCGGAAGTGCTGCTTCAGCTCCTCACCCACCCGGGACTTCATCCGGTCGTAGGAACCCGTGGAGTCACCTTGCCGGGCGAAGCCCACGGTCACGCCCTTGGAGATGTCGCGGGTACCGAGGTTGGTCGTCATGATGATGACCGTGTTCTTGAAGTCGACCACCCGGCCCTGAGCGTCGGTCAGGCGGCCGTCTTCGAGGATCTGCAGCAGCGAGTTGAAGATGTCCGGGTGCGCCTTCTCGATCTCGTCGAAGAGCACCACCGAGAACGGCTTGCGGCGGACCTTCTCGGTCAGCTGGCCGCCCTCCTCGTATCCGACGTACCCGGGCGGCGAGCCGAACAGCCGGGACACCGTGTGCTTCTCCATGTACTCGCTCATGTCCAGCTGGATCAGCGCGTCCTCGTCCCCGAACAGGAACTCGGCCAGCGTCTTGGACAGCTCCGTCTTGCCGACGCCTGACGGGCCCGCGAAGATGAACGACCCGCCGGGCCGCTTCGGGTCCTTCAGGCCGGCCCGGGTCCGCCTGATCGCCTGCGACAGCGCCTTGATCGCGTCGTTCTGGCCGATCACCCGCCGGTGCAGCTCGTCCTCCATCCGGAGCAGGCGCTGCGACTCCTCTTCGGTGAGCTTGAACACGGGAATGCCGGTGGCGGTGGCGAGCACCTCGGCGATGAGCTCCTCGTTCACCTCCGCGACGACATCCATGTCGCCGGCCTTCCATTCCTTCTCCCGCGCCGCCTTCTTAGCCAGCAGCTGCTTCTCGTTGTCGCGCAACGCTGCTGCTTTTTCGAAGTCCTGCGAGTCGATGGCCGATTCCTTCTCCCGGCGCACCTGGGCGATCTTCTCGTCGTACTCGCGCAGGTCCGGCGGCGCGGTCATGCGGCGGATCCGCATCCGGGAGCCGGCCTCGTCGATCAGGTCGATGGCCTTGTCCGGCAGGAAGCGGTCGCTGATGTAGCGGTCGGCCAGCTGGGCCGCGGCGACAAGCGCGCCGTCCGTGATGGACACGCGGTGGTGCGCCTCGTACCGGTCCCGCAGCCCCTTGAGGATCTCGATCGTGTGCGAGATGGTCGGCTCGGCCACCTGAATGGGCTGGAACCTGCGCTCGAGCGCGGCGTCCTTCTCCAGGTACTTGCGGTACTCATCGAGCGTGGTGGCCCCGATGGTCTGCAGCTCGCCACGGGCCAGCATCGGCTTCAGGATCGAGGCCGCGTCGATGGCGCCCTCGGCGGCCCCGGCCCCGACGAGCGTGTGGATCTCGTCGATGAACAGGATGATGTCGCCCCGCGTGCGGATCTCCTTGAGCACCTTCTTGAGCCGCTCTTCGAAGTCACCGCGGTAACGCGACCCGGCCACCAGCGCGCCGAGGTCCAGCGTGTACAGCTGCTTGTCCTTGATGGTCTCGGGGACCTCGCCCTTGACGATCTTCTGGGCCAGTCCCTCGACCACCGCCGTCTTGCCGACGCCGGGCGCGCCCACCAGGACCGGGTTGTTCTTGGTCCGCCGGGACAGCACCTGCATGACCCGCTCGATTTCCTTCTCCCGGCCGATGACCGGGTCGAGCTTGCCCTCGCGCGCGCCCTGGGTGAGGTTCCGGCCGAACTGGTCGAGGACCAGCGACGTCGACGGCGCGGACTCCGCGGCCGCCCCCGATGCGGCGGGCTCCTTGCCCTGGTATCCGTGCAGCAGCTGGATCACCTGCTGACGCACCCGGTTCAGGTCGGCGCCTAGCTTCACGAGCACCTGGGCAGCCACGCCGTCACCCTCACGGATGAGGCCGAGCAGGATGTGCTCGGTGCCGATGTAGTTGTGCCCGAGTTGCAGCGCCTCGCGCAGCGAAAGCTCAAGCACCTTCTTGGCGCGGGGCGTGAACGGGATGTGCCCGGACGGCGCCTGCTGGCCCTGGCCGATGATCTCCTCGACCTGCTGCCGCACGGCGTCCAGGCTGATCCCGAGCGACTCGAGCGCCTTGGCCGCGACACCCTCGCCCTCGTGAATGAGGCCGAGCAGGATGTGCTCAGTGCCGATGTAGTTGTGATTGAGCATCCTGGCTTCTTCTTGCGCCAGGACAACAACCCGCCGCGCTCTGTCGGTAAACCTCTCGAACATTTCGTCGCTCTCCTCACAGCACGGGCGGGCCCTATCCTTGCCTACTCCGCATAGTAGCCGCGTGCCCACGGTTGCAGCCGCGTGCCCACGGTTGTGCTCTCAATCCGAGTATGCGCCACGCACCACAGGACGTTCCCTGGACACGGGCCGTTCACCCCTAACCAACCCTCCTGACCAGGCCCGTGTTCCCGGTACGCCGCAAGCGAACGCCCGGCCGCGGCCCCTCGGCAGCCCCTCTCGCGGGTCGTGCCCGCAGCTGGCCGGAACACCCGGCCCCGGACAAGCAAACGCACCGTTGGCCCCTGGACGGTCAGAGCCGTCCCGCTGGGCCAACGGTGCGATCTCCGGCCGGCCCGGCCGCGGGAGGATCCGCGAGGACGATCCTGGCCGGGGCCGATCCTGGGTGACACCGCTTGCTATGGGAGTCGCTCGCCACAAGGCGATGAGCCCGGCGCCCGCTTAAGAACTCGCGGACTCCGGTACCTAGGTATACGTCCGTACTAGTGCGCCGCTTCATACTCAGCGACGATGTTCGCCGGAATACGGCCGCGCTCATTGACCTTGTATCCGCGCTGCTTCGCCCACTGCCTGATTTGGGCACTGCGCTCGCGGCCAGGACCAGTGCGCGCCCGCCGGCGCCTAGACGGAGCGCTCGCTTTGCGCGCGTGCTCCACATAGTGGGCAAGCTCTTTACGAAGCTTGCCTGCGTTGCCGGTACTCAGATCGATCTCATACGAGGCACCATCGAGTCCAAACGCGACGGTCTCGGTGGCCTCGCTACCGTCGAGATCGTCGACGAGAAGCACCTGCACCTTCTGTGCCATGGAATCAGCCCTTCTGACGGAGCAACCTATTTCAGTTGCTAAATGTATACCCAATCTCTTGATGTTGACAATTCCGCAACAAGTGCCTGGTTGTTTTTCTCAGTGCGCTGCCATCGGCGGCATCCGGGAGCCGTCACTCAGCGTAATCAGGCATTGGTGGCATCGTTAGCACCTCTGCGAGACACAGATCATGCGCTCCGCCGATACTTGGATCAGCCGGCCAAGCGTTTACCCGGTTCGAGCAGTTCTACCTGTTCGGATAAACCCGTCGTGGCATGACATTTCAAGACCGCTGGTCGCGGGATCGGCGCTTGTCGTTCCTCTCCGCACGGCGCTTGGGGGACATCTCCCGCCGTAGGAAGATCGCCAGGCCGATGAGGAAGGCAACACAAACTACCAGCGGCGGAGTCAGCGCCGCGAGATCCTGCCACATAGCCGGGTCCTCTCTACCTCCGGCCCGGCGGACGGTGCTCCCGCTGGGCTTGTATCGTCTCGTGCGCCACGCCGATGCTCATTTTTACCGTCCGGTAAGAGACGCAACAGCATGCGGGTGTTGCCGAGCGTGTTGGGCTTTACCCAGCCCAGGTCGAGAAACTCCGCGACGCCCTCGTCATAGGAACGCAATAGCTCCTGGTACACCTCTGCGGCCACCGGAGTGCCGTTGATGGGCCGGAATCCGTGCCGGGCGAAGAAGTCCACCGCGAAAGTCAGGACGAACACGCGATCCACGCCCAGGGCGCTGGCCCGCTGCAGGAGAGTGTCGACGATCCCGTGACCGATACCGAGTCCCTGGCAGTCCTCGCGCACCGCCACCGTCCTGATCTCGGCGAGATCCTCCCACATCACATGCAATGCGCCACATCCCGCCAGCGCGGCATCGGGCCGGAGTTCCGCTACGCAGAACTCCTGGATGTCCTCATAGAGCGTGACGGGAGCCTTACTCAGCAAACGTCCAGACTCAACATTGCCGTCGATCAGCTTCCGGATCACGGGCACGTCCCGCGTGCGCGCGGGCCTGATCGTGTACGCCATAGCGCGGTCTACGATAGCCGCTGCGCGGACGGGCCAGGCGGGCGGCCGCGGACGGCCGCGGACGGCCCAAGGTAAAACTTCCTCCTAGTCGGTGGCGACCGGGCTTTGATTCCAATATGGTGCATCGCTGTGCGCAAACTCAGCGGAGCTGCCTGCCTGGCGGCGGCAACAGCTGCGCTCGCCCTGGTCGTACCGGGCGGGAGCAGCGCGGCGCAGACGACGGCGCCCAAGCCGAACCTGACCACCCTGGTCGCAGCGGCAAAACAGCTCGAGTTCCAGATCAACGCGCTGAGCGAGCAATACGACGGCCTGCGCATCCAGCTCACCCGCGCTCAGGCGGACGCCCGGATCGCCGAGAATGCCGCCGCCCGGGGCGCGTCCGCGCTGACCGTCAGCCAGCAGGCGGTGGCCCAGCTGGCGGCCGAGAACTACATGAACTCCGGGCTCGATCCGACGCTCCAGGCGCTGACCACCGGTAATCCGGAGCAATTCCTGAACCAGGCGTCCACGATCACCGAACTCGATCAGTCAAGCGGCACCAAGGTCAATACGCTGAGCAACGAGGTCAGCCAGGCGCTGCGGGCCAAGCAGACGGCCGACCAGCAAGTGGCGGCGGTCAAGGCGCTGCAGACTCAGATGAACGCCAAGAAACAGGCCATCGACGCCAAGATCGACGTGATCAACGGCGCGGCGATGAAGCAGGCGATGGCGGTTTTCACCCAGACCGGGAATTATCCCAACATCAGCATCCCGACCGCGAATACCGTCGGGGCTCAGGCCCTGCAGGCGGCGATGACCAGGCGGGGCGACCCCTATATCTGGGGCGCGGCCGGCCCGGGCGAATTTGACTGCTCCGGGCTGGTCGTGTGGGCCTACGCCCAGGAAGGCATCGCGCTGCCGCACTATACCGGCAGCCTGTGGAACTCAGGCGTGCACGTGGCCCGCGCCGACCTGAAGCCGGGTGATCTGATCTTCTTCTTCGCCGACATCAGTCACGTCGGCATTTACGTAGGCAACGGGCTGATGATCGATGCTCCCGACTTCGGCCAGACGGTGAAGGTCGAGCCGATCTACTGGAGCGCCTACGTCGGTGCCGTCCGGATCGGCTGAGGCCGCCGGAGGACGGTCACCTCAGCCCCCGGGTCTCGGCCTGGCCGGCGTTCCTTTCGTAGACCAGCCGCAAGCCGATAAGGGTGAGCCAGGGTTCGAAAGCGTCAATGACGCTGACCTCGTCCATGACCAAGGAGGCCAGCCCGCCGGTGGCGATGACGGTCACCGCGTCTGGGTCCTCGGGCGACAGCTCGCGCGCCATCCGGCTGGCAATTCCCTCCACCTGCGAGGCGAACCCGTAGACGATGCCGGATTGCAAGGACTCCACGGTATTTTTCCCGATGACCCGAGGTGGCCTGGTCAGCTCGACTTTAAGCAACTGCGCGGCCCGGCGTGACAGCGCGTCCACGGATATCTCGATTCCGGGCGCAAGTGCGCCGCCGACGAACTCGCCCCGCGCGCTCACCGCGTCAAAGTTTGTCGAGGTGCCGAAATCCACGACTATCGCCGGGCCGCCGTAAAGGTGGACCGCCGCGAGCGAGTTCATGATCCGGTCGCTGCCCACTTCCTTGGGGTTGTCGGTCCGCACCGGGATGCCCGTCTTTACCCCAGGCTCGACGATGACCGTTTCCAGGTCACCGTAATAGCGCTCGCACATCTCTCTCATCTCACGCAGCACCGAAGGCACGGTTGAGCACAGCGATATACCGTGAATATCCCTTTCGGCAAACGCGTTGCTGGCCGCGAGCAGGCCGTGCAGGACGACGGCAAGCTCATCCGCGGTCCGGTCAGGGACCGTCGCGATCCGCCAGTGCTCGATCACCCGATCCCCGTCGAATACGCCGAGCACCGTGTTGGTGTTTCCGATGTCAATGGTCAGCAGCATGATGAGCCCGCCCTTCCCTGGCCGCGTCACCGGGCCGTGTCCCGGCCGGCCCGGTGACCCCGGCCGGCAGCACGACGGGCACGTTGTCGATCAACCGGGTGCCGCCTGCCCTGGCCGCCGCGATCAGCAGCGCGGGCCCGGCGTGCGGCGACCGGACCGCGGTAAACGTGCGCGGGTCGACCACCGCGACGTAGTCGACGGCCAGGGCCGGCTCGGCCCGCAGCACCTCCTGGGCGGCGCTGAGCACCGCCGTCGCGCCTTCGGCCGCCCGGGCGTGGCCCGCCTGCAGGGCTCGCGGCAGGGCGAGCGCTACCGTCCGCTCGGCCGCGGACAGGTAACGGTTCCTGCTCGAGGTGGCCAGCCCGTCGGTGTCGCGCACGGTGGGCACCGACTCGACGGTGATGTCCAGGTCCGTGTCGGTCACCAGGCGGCGGACCAGCGCGAGCTGCTGCGCGTCCTTCGCACCGAAGACCACGATGGCCGGCCGGGTCAGGTGCAGCAGCTTCAGCACCACGGTCAGCACGCCGTCGAAGAAACCCGGCCGGAACTGACCCTCGAATACCCGCCCGGCCGGCCCGGGCTCGACGGTCACCTCCGGCTTGCCGCTGGGGTACATCTCGGCGGCGGACGGGACGAAGACCAGGTCCGCCCCCTCCGCGGCGCACATGGTCAGGTCCTCCTCCAGCGTCCGCGGGTAGCGAGCAAGATCTTCGCTCGGCCCGAACTGGAGCGGGTTGACGAAGATCGACACGATCACGCTGCCGTCCGGCCCCGCCATGGTCCGGGCCGCCCGCAGCAGGGTGCGGTGGCCGATGTGCAGCGCGCCCATGGTCGGCAGCAGGACGACGGGGCCGCTGCTGGCGTCCAGGCCGGCTCGCACGGCGGCCAGTTCGGCCTTCGTCCGGGCCAGGACCGGCGGCGCCCCGTCGCGGCCGGTCGCGCCGTTTCTCGCCGGGGCGCTCACGGGCGGCCGCCGAGCACGTCGAG
>OBLT010000835.1_pt1 | contig 19867 bp, 13 predicted proteins | sample 1518721 | NCBI WGS metagenome assembly OBLT01 (sample SAMEA3539307, study PRJEB22396) | soil metagenome | biome: tundra; feature: field; material: soil | place: USA | collected 2010-05 | depth 0.15 m | reverse complement strand
GCATCTCGCGAAGATCGCGATGCAACTCGGCTTCGCGATTGCGTTGAATCGTGACGTGGACGAGCGGCAATGCGGCTGTCGCGAGCACCAGCAGGATGCCGATGGCAACGATCAATTCGAGCAAGGTCATGCCGGCGGACGGGTTTGCGACTTTGCGGAGGCGGAGCATTTATTGATTGCGAATTTCTTAGCAGCGCGTGTGAAAATCACATCCTATAATCATCATTGCTCGGCTCCTTTCTTTCGAGCCTTGGGCGTTTACCGCTGCCAAGTTTATTCGGTCAAAGGAGCCGACGCCGTCATCCAATCAGCTCTCGTTCAATCTAAGAACCTATACTTTCTATCGAAGATGACGATCTCTCCTGGACTAGCGGAAGCCACGGCTTGAAGCTTCCCACACCTTTGGCTGTATTTGGCCAGGATGCCAGAGCGGAGTGCGTCCTCAACCGAGAATCGCTCGTCTGAACATTCACGAAGTTCATCAGGAGAACGGAACGATAGATGCTGGGGGAGCGGGTCCTGAAGGCGAACAAGCACTCTCCCATTTTTATCGGTTTTGCCATTCCAAGTCTTTATGATTTTTTCTGACTTTGGATTCGACTCATCAATTGCCCATGCAAGGAGTTGAATCTGAACCCCTGTTATGGGCTTACCAGTTCTCCCGTCGAGAAAACGCATTATAATTTCGGTCGGCGATGCGCGGCTCACCGCAACTGCATTAGCTTGAAGGAACAGCGCAGCGATTACTAAGAGCATGCGGATGTAACGGTTGTGGAAAATGCGGCGTCCGTCCCCAAACGAACTCGATGTCAGATTATTCAGGCTCATACGGCCTCTACGAAATAGAAAAGTGGTTTTCCCATCGCTTTTCGACATCGGCTCATAACAGTCCCCCCTAACGAATCGTGCAGCCACCGACGATTGAGCAGGTCGCTACACCTGGAGGCCCTGGTGGCAGCAGATATCCGATTCCGATCTGAATTATGTAATGGAGAGGATTTAGTGGCCCGAACGGGTCAACGTGTGCACTTATGGTCAGGCCATCAACGATGTGCGGTGTATCCAAGAAATAGCCAGAGTACCAGGAGTCATTACCGCCGTGGAATGAGTTCAGCGGATCCTTCCAATAACCGTCGAGGTTATCACGGTTTAGCTTGCAATCGCCAACTGGGCAGCTATCAAGCCAAACGCTGTACACGAGACGGATATCTCGGAACCCAACGGAAACCAATAGATTTGGATCGAAACCAAGGTTCTTCGCGATCGCTAGAAATGCTTGGTATATCGGACTCGTTTGGTTGATAAAGGGTATACCATTAACGGTGACTTTGTAGCCCATGTTGAAAAAATGTGTTGCCTGATCTAAGACGTAGGACTGCAAATCCTGGTAAGCGAGATACTCCTGATGTGCCTCGAGGAAATCGGAATCGAACTCGCATTCGATGCACCCACCAAAACCGATAGCGTTGGGGGCTTGACCCGTGTCCATGATTGACTCAGTGCAGACTGGTGGCATCGGGCTTTGCAGAGTGTACTCCGAAGGATCACAACTCGAAAGTCCAGTCGGATCCGTTGAGTTCACGGGATCATTTCCTGCGTACGCGTAGTGATTCAAGGACTGCGGATTCGCTGTCGAGCCACTGAGAGGGTCTGGCGAACCGAACCGGCCGAGACGATTCACGTCGTAGCGAGCTTGCGCATAGTCGTTGCCCGACTCCGCGTCGCGTTCGTAAGTGGTGAAAACCCATTTTTCGCTGCCGGTATCGTACCAACTTTCGCCGAACGGTAAATGTCCCGTTTGTTCAACTACGCCGCCACTGCTATTTGTGACCAAACGATTCGAGAGGTGATCTTGATGGTAGTAGGTTGTGGTGCTGCCTGCAATCTTCGCGATCTGAGAGCCGCCGGAATATATGTTTTCCCGGCTCGGTGAGCCAACCGCCGCCCCGTTGTCGTACTCGGCGAGGACTTTGGCGCCAGAGAAGATGTATAAAGTTGTGGTTGTGGGGCTGGAGCAGTTCGGTATGCACTTTTCTACGCGCATGCCCTTGCCGTCGTAGGCGTACGCACCACTCGAACTAGTGTTTGTCGCTGCGATCAAACGACTCGCGGCGTCGTAGGTCATTGCGTTGTAGCCGTCGTTTGTCATGTTGCCGGCAGAGTCATAGCTATAGCCAGTGCCGGTTACGCGGTTCGTAGTTGTGCTGACCGTGAGTGAATTAGTTGGACAGGTGATTCCGCTGCACCCTGACGCAATGCTCTGCGCGGTGCGGTTGCCGTAACGGTCGTAAGTCCAGGATAATCCCCAGGCGGGATAGGCCGACGAGCCGGTGGTTGAGCCGGACGAGAGGCGGCCCAGCGAGTCATAACTGTAGCTGGAGCTTCGTCCGGAGTCCATGCCGTCTGTGATGCCGGAAATCGCTCCGTTGTTGGCCCCCGAAGAGCCGTAGCCATACGTGAGCATAAACAAAGCGGAGCTATCCTTGGTGCATGGGTCGCTGACAGAAGTCGTGTCGTATTGCAAACAGTGAAGTTGGAGGCGATCGGGACTGTAAGAAAGGTTCGCCACAACTCCGTTTCCATAGTTGAATCCTGTTACTTCTCCGGCAGAGTTGTAGTTGTAGCCGCTGGCATAGGTCGTGCCGGAAGAGCAGGTGCTGCCGCTCGCGCCAACTCCACAAAGGCGGCCGAGGGCGTCGAAGGTTTGCTTGACGACGCGGCTCGAGGGATAGGTGATTTGCGTCATCTCGCTGGCCAGATTGTAGGCGTATTCGGTTGAGTAGGTTGTGCTGCCGACGACCTTATCCAGTTCGGTCACACGGCCGAGGATGTCGTAGGAATAACTTTCCGAGCCTGTGCCGTCACTCATGGTGATGAGTCGGCCGTTGTTGTTCGAGCTGGAGCTGGTGCCGTACGTGTAGCTGACCGACGAAGTAGCCGTGACTCCCGTGGTTCCAACATTATAGCTCAAGCCAGTGATTCGATTTAGCGAATCATAACTGTAGTTCGTAACTACGCCGCGCGCATCGGTCGTGCTGGTGACAAGATTGAAGCCGTTGTAGGTGGAGCTGACGGTGCCTGCTTCCGGTGTGGCAGCGCCGGTCAATCTGCCCATGCCGTCATAGGTGTAGCTGCGCGTTTGGGAACCTTGGGATACTCCGGTCAACGCGCCGAGCAAATTATACGTGTAGTCGGTTTCATAGTTCAGCGTACTGGGATCCTCGTAAACCGCGGTCGTCCGGCTCAAACCATCGGAGCAACTCTTGCGAGACTTACCGGTTGGGTCTGTGGCGGTCGAGCAATTTCCGGAGTAAGCGGCGGTACTGTAAGAGCTGTCCGGCAGAATCGTTTTAAGAACGCGACCGAGCGCATCAAAGCGCGTCTCCGTCCAGTAAGAGGGCGAACTTGTATAGGGGTTGCTTGTCTTGTAGCCCCTGCCGATTGGATCGTATTGTGTCTGCGTAATTGAATAGACGCTGCTGCTAGCGTCTTCGAGTGTGCCGCTAACCGGACGTGCAAGGCCGTCGTAGGCGACGATGCTTTTCTGGCTGTGCGTGCTATCTATCGGCGTCGTCGAGGTCACGGTGAAATTGGTGTCGTCGTAGCTCGTGGTCAACTGAGTGCTGTCAGGGCGCGTGCCGGTGGTCAATCGCTTGTAGACGTCGTAGCTATAGCTGGAGGTTTGACTGTTTGGGTCAGTTGTCGAAGCAATTTGTCCGGTGTACGAATTGTACGTGTAAGTAGTCGTGAGTTGGGGGCCACCGGACGGGCCGACGACGATATAGTCTGGCGCCGAGTAGACGGTCGTTGAGGAGTAAGTGGATTGCGTTTGGAGGGTGCCGCCCACTGACGCGGTAAGCAGGTTTCCAAGCGTGTTGTATGTGAACGTCTTCGCGACGCCACCACTGGGCGCAGCTGGAGCCGTATAGGTAGTAAGCGTGGTGAGATTTCCCCGCGAATGGTAAGAGCATCCAAAATGGGTATCGTCATGTTGCGTGACGCCCGACACGCACGTCGGAGTTGTTTCGTCGTAAGCGCGGTCTTCCCGGTATATGATATTGGCGCTACCATCTTTTTCAAACTTTTGCGTGAGTCTGTAGCCCCCAGGGTTGGCGTAATACATATCCGTCTCTCGCAGGAGTGCTCCTGGGGCAGTGGGACCCAAGTCATATTCCTTTACCAGCGTGAGGTTGTGAAAATCGTCGTAAATCGTATCAACTTCTGACTGCTGTCCAGTTTCTAGAGTTGTGATAGAGGTTGCCGGGCTTCCGTTAGAAGCCCAAGTCTTGTCAATTTCTCTCAAAGGTGTGCCAGTGGCGGCGCCTTGATAATATTTCCCCTGTGTCTCCTGTCCGAGGAAATTAAATACAAAGGCCGATTGGTTTCCCGTGGAATCATAGGGCAACTGCGGGGCCGTGATGGTGGTCGTGCCGCTGAGTCCGGAGACGCTGGAGCGTGCGTACGTCCATTGGGAGGAAGTTGATCCGTCACTGTAGGTGCGTGTCATGCCGAGAGCCGTGCCGTCAGCGCAGTTGGTGCCATCGTTGGATCCTGTGTAGTCATACTGGTAGTAGCCGCCTGTGGGAAGGGTGATGCGTTTGAGACGTCCGGTGGTGTAACCGGAAAAGCCCGGCGTGTCCTCGTAGGTCATAGTGAATTTGTTGCCGTTGGGAAGATCAATTTCGTACGGAAGGCTTACGGTATTCGCCCATTCGGATACGCCAGAGCATCCGAAATTTGTTTGGATATTGTAGCTCTGATACTTGACGTCGGTTATTTGATAGGCACCGGTCGGGTCAAGGTATTCGTATTGCGTGTCCGACGAATTTACGATGATCTTCAGAGCAATGCGGCCGACCGTATCCGTCCAGTCTGTTTCGCTGCCGGTTGTGCTCGGGGAAATTTTATTGCCGTTCGGGTCAGCGAAAGAGGTTCCGATGAGGCCGGTGCCGTCAGGGAAGATAAGAGCATTCCCGACTGGATTGTAGGAGATTCCGGACCCGTCCTCGGCGGTTGCGGAGTAGGGACCGACGGGACTGTAATCGCAGTTCGTGGCGCTCGAGAAGTAATCAATATCGAAATTATGAACCGCACCGCTGCCGTCGGTATAGACGAAGTTGTAATATTGTGTGGTGTACTGGTACGCCCAGTGAGGCGTACCGATAGTGTCCCAGTAGCGGCATTGGGATTGAGCCGATTGATGCGAGACCGAGCCTCCTGCGAATTTCGTAGTCGACCATCCCCACGCCGGATAGCCGTTGCTGTCGGCGCCGGGGAGCCATGCGCTGCCCGAATTACCCCAAAACGAGGAGTTGTAGATAAGCGAGAAATCAAAGTTCATTCCGCGGCCGGGAGAACTGACGATGGGGATGGCAAAATACACGTTTGCGTTCTGTCGATTCACCATGTCAAACCCACCGGGCTGGAAAGAGCCGTATGGCGGAAGGCCAGCGGCGAGGGACTGCGCGAGGGCGCTGGACGGCATAAGGAGAAAGGCACATACAAATACGGCGAGAAACAACGAGGTCTGACGGGCAACATGTTGGATTTTCATTGTTGCCTCGCGCTGGCGGGCATCGGAAAGTCGGAGTCCGTGAGTCCGGTATTCAGGGTCACAGTAGAAATGTGGATTGTCGTCCAGAGCACGCCGTTGAGATTCTTTTGAATTTGAGTTGGGTAGAGGATGTCGCCGAAATTTTGATATTCAGAGTATGAGATTTCCATTCGAGTTCGGGGAGAGGATCCGCCGCCCACGCGTTTTTCGTAAGCCAATTTTTGCGGCAGGCCGGTAGAGGGATCGATCCAGAGATTCATGAGCGTGAATTCGGCGTATGGCTGAAGCTGCGGAGTCGACGTCAAAGTATTCCAAATCCGAAGATGGTGGAGCTTCTGGCCGCTTAGGGATTCGAGGCCGACGTAGCTCATAGCGGCGTCAGGGTCGGTCAAGGCCCAAGCGATGATGGCGAGCGGAAAGTCCGGCGTCTGACTGGTTGCGGACGCTTCAAACGAAAGTAACTTGGTCGCACCGGCTTTTGTTTCAGCTGCCGCTGGGCGCGAGAAGACAACTACGCGGTGATCACTTGACAAGGTAATGTCTTCGCCAGATTGATCCGGGCCTCGCGTGGCAACGCGAATCGTGCCTTCCTCTGTTCGGGACCCTTCGACGATGGTGACCGTGCCGGTGGCGACGGAGTCAGCGGGCAAGGTCTTCCCCATAGCCGCTAATGACTGCTGCAGTACGGCGACAGCTTGCTGGTCGCGCATTGGCGCGGTCGCCGTTTGGGCGGACTGCTGCGCGAGGAGCGAAATGGGCAAGCCGAAAAACACCGGTAGGAACACAATAACAAGAGAGCGACGCATTACCACCTCCGGGACGAAGAGCGTCTCATCACTCCTAGCGAGTCCTCGTTAACTTGTCAAGTAATATATTTATTTTTATTTATGTTAATATAAACAGAGGAATTGTCCAGCTAAACGGTCGGGGTTCGGGGACACGGCCATGCACATGCTTAACGTGAAGTAATGGAATCTCTGGACAATTTTCAATTTGGCGACGTGCCCCTCCGGACTAGTGACGAACCGAGAGACTAGTGATGTATTTGGTCGGAAGCCTCGGAATTGGGCAATACAGCAGCGATATCGCCACACGACGCTTACGTGAACGAGATGGGGCTTCTACAAAGTGCGCTGGGGAGGGGGACTCAAACACCGTCCCCTTCCCCAGGCCCCAACCCCTGCTACAAGATGCAAGGAAGGCTGAATGAACTCTGCAAGTGTGCCCAAAGAATTTGTCTCACTTTAGGGGTTCAGCCCAAAACTTGGGTCCAACTTGGGTCCATTAACGCCCGAATACCATACAAAATTGTTATACATCAGGTACGCAGAGCCAAGACGAATCAACGAGATAGCAAACTAGAATCTAGCTACGAACCAGAAGGTCGGGAGTTCGAATCTCTCCGGGCGCACCACATTCTTGGAGCTGTGCATTCAACGAATTTACTTGTGATCCTTCTCGCGATAGGCGAAGTGATTCTGACAGTTTTGGTTAAATTTTCGCGGTATGTAGGCTTCAGCTCTAGACATTCGACTCACGCTCTGAAAGAGAAGGTAGACGCCGCATCTGCCCTATTGCGCCGCGTTCATCGGCGGATTTGAAGAATTCAACAGCTTGAGGTCGTCAGTATATTCCCGAATCCGAAACCCAATCAAGGTGTGCAAATCTGTGGGCGTGGCGCTTTGCAGGTTCTCGTTGATGCCAAGAATAGCGACGCGATACAAACCGTCTGCGATTTGCCAATCGTCCCGATCAGGCGTCGCCGCGGTGAGCGGGTCTTTTGCTTCTCTGGCGGCTTTTAGATCAGCGAGTACCTTTTCCACTGGGGCGTTCTTATTTTGTTCCTCTTGCATGAGGGCCAGAATTTCCGTCAGGTGCGTCCAGTGCATTTTTCTAGTCGCCAGAACTCTTGCGATCGATTCAGGTTCGCCGGCGGAAGTTCCGTCGGCGAAAATGACCGCTATCAACTGAATCGTGCGCTGCATCTTTGAAGGCGACACCGGCCACGCGAGAAATGTGTCTACTTCATTTGGGGCGATTGCCCCGTGTGCCCATGGCATTGTGATGCAATCAGACAGGTGCTCACTATGAACCCTCGCTACCACGGATTTCACCTGTGCTTCCGCCGCAGCTTTTAATTGTTCGGGCGACATGGTCTGGCGAAGGTCGACCAGATATGCGGTGATCGGTTGCGAATTAAAGTTCTGGATTCTTACAACGGTACCTGTTGGTCCATCTTCCACCGTCGCTTGAACGCGAGCGTCTGTGAAGCTCTTGTTCTCCGTTTGCTGCGCCGAGACGGAAGTCACCCCGAGAGCGATAGCTAGAGGGAAGAAAGAATAGCGAGAAACTCTCACGATTGATTCTCCTCCGATTGAAAGAGCAATCCGAGCGCATCTTGCGCGTCTCTCGAAGATTACAGCGAACCGCAGTCCTCTTCAAGATCCTTAGCGAACAGGTACCCTGTCGGCGGAGGAAATCTCTTATAAAATGGTCTGAATGGTTAACCCAAGATACTTTAGGTCAACGAACTTGGTCTCGGATTTACTGAGGCACTCTATTAAGCAAGGCCCTGGGAGCGATCGAACAGGCTAGAGTCTCAATCCAGCCGGAGACTCAGCCTGTGTCAAGCTGGCCACGAATTCACCCAGAAAAGTTCTAAGATAGTCTCCTTGGGCGCACCACTTTTTAAGGCAGTTTATTTTCAACGACTTTAGACGATACCCGTTTGCTCGTTTCGAACTAAAACTCCACTCTGGGTCCACACGCAACCAAGCAAGCTTTAAATTGTCTGGCGTGCACGCTAATCAGGACTTGGGCCGGGTGAGCCGAGGAGAATTTGATACCATCACTTAGAGAGATTCGTGGAGAAAACTACTTGAATCCGACCATCTCAAAAGATACGCACGTTTTCAAAGGCTCACTGGTCAGGGCTGCGGGGTCGATTATTGCATTCTGGGGACTCATAGGAACATATTCCGCGGTTTTAGCCTTCGTCGTTTTGGATAGCCTCCACTCTGGTCAAATAGTTCAAAGAAATGGGACTCCTTTTGTGCTGTTCTTAGCGGGCTGGTTTTTGTTGATCCTTGCTCTTTTTCCCGGAAGATGGCAGGCGGCGGCGCCTTACGCAGTTGCTCTGGAACCAGGAAGAGGAATCTGGGTTTTTGGTCCGCCGAAGGTGTGGATTCCGCTCGACGAAATTACTGGCATCCACACCTGCTCTGGCTGGTTCGGCCGATTGCACGGTATTGAATTGAGTCGCTCACACGGTCTAGTTAGACGGGTTCATCTCTTCTCGCTGTCTTCTCCCGATGAACTCGCCAATGAGTTACAGTCTTCAATCGACTGCCGTGAGGGCGTCTTTCAACCAACCAAAGACACGGCCCCGCATTAGGTTAACTCCTGGTAAATCGGGTTTCCGGATAAGTGCCCTCGGGGTTTCCCAACGGACTACAGGCTAAGTCCGGCAGGCAGCTGAAATTGCGACATATTTGCTACGAACTCAACAAGGAAAGTTCTAAGATAGTCTCCTTGGGCGCGACACCCACTACCAAAGGCTAGCCCACCCGCCCAGTCCGTGAGTGATGGCAACCGCCGCACCCTTGCCAGCGTCGCATCAACGGGCTAGTCTGAGTAAGCTTTCACGACCGAGGATATGCGGTTAATACGCACAATTCCGAGGCTCCAGATCACGGAAGTGGTGCTCGTGTTCGTCGTGTCTGCTCTGGTATGCGCAGCCCAAACACTTTCACCCGGTGAAGTTCACATCAGTACCCAGCCTTATCATCCCGGGCCTGCCCTTCGCTCTGTGAGCCGTCTTGTTCAGCTTGAGGTGGTCGTACGCGATCGCCATGGGCGGGCCGTTCCCGGATTCACTAAAGACGACTTTTCCGTTTTCGATGTAGGAAACGAACGTGAGCTTACGGCATTTTCCGTGCAAACATTCACTGCGGTGACCTCGGCACCCGCGAGATCCTCGACCGCGCCCAAAGACGCGGCAGTGCAATCCGCCGCGCCGCAGCCGCCCCCGCCTGTCCAGAACCAGGCCAATGGCAGATGGATTGCCCTGTTCTTCGACGACATCAATACAGCGCCTGGCGACCTGGCACACGCAAGGATTGCGGCTACGCGGTTTGTACGGGAAGCCATTGGAAGTGGCGACCGCGTTGCCATATTCACCACATCAGCCGGCAGAGTTTCTGAATTTACGAGTGATTCAACGACGATCCTCGCCGTAATGGCAAAAGTGCAAGCTCATCCACGCACGTCGTCGGGCGGGTTGGCGCTATGTCCCAGGATCACAGCGTACGAGGCCTATCAGATTGTGAACAACGATCCGATGGCAATGCAGGCAAAGGTGGATGAGGCATGCCACTGCGGCGGAACGGCAAGCTGCGATGTGAGCACCATGCTTCCTACCGAGCTCATGAACCCGACCTCAAAAAGCGCTGGCAACACATACGGAGGTGCTGGTGTACTCAGCAGCCTTATCAGCTCGGTAAAATCACAAGCTCAGCAGACTTGGGAACAGGCACGCCTTGGGTCGCAGGCCACGCTTGACGCAGTCAAAGGTGGCATCACCCAGTTAGCCAATCTGCCCGGTAGACGCATGCTGCTCTTCGCCTCGTCGGGTTTTCTTTCGGTTACGCTTGATGAACAGCAGGACTCTATCGTCAACGAAGCATTGCATGCCAGCGTGGTCATCAACTCGCTCGATGCCAAAGGCCTGTATGCGGAGACGCCTGGCATTCCGATAAATGAGTCGGTGGAGGTCGTCGAACTTCCGGTGAGCAGCATCGTATTCCAGGTCCGATCGCTTGGCGATCGCCTCGATAGTCTCGACTCGGCCATGGCGAGGTTCGCAGAAAGCACCGGCGGCCTCCTATTCCGCGACAACAATGATCTCGACCTTGGATTTTATCGATTAGGTGTCTTGCCCACTACCACCTATCTGCTAGGATTTACGCCTGTAGAAGACGGCAAATATCACAAGATTAAGGTGGAGCTGAAGAACGCGGGCCGCGACTTTGTGCAGGTGCGGCCCGGCTATTTTGCTCCATTGGCGGGATCCAGCGAGCAGCAAAGCCCCGCGGAGAAATTGGATGCTGTCATGCGCGGCAGCGACGAGAAGACCGATCTTTCATCCATAGTGAGCGAAAAGCTCGAGGCTTCCAAATCAGGCGAACGCCAACTTACCATTCAAACGCATATTGATATACAAAAGCTTCCCTTCCAGCAGCAGAAAGACCGGCACGTGCAGAGACTCACTTTCACGGCCGCGCTCTTCGACCTGCAGGGCAACTTTGTCACCGGCAAGCAATCGGATATGGATCTGGCACTGAAACAAGAGAACTTCGACCGTTTCTCGACAACCGGCATTAACGGGGTGATGTCGCTCGATGCTCCTCCTGGGACGTACCGCTTGCGTGTTGTTGTGCAGGAGGCCGTCCATGGCACCGTGAGCGCAATCAGCCGCCAAGTCGAAATCCGATAATTCTTCCCATTGCTAGAGTTATAGCGGATTAGCTTTCGGAGGGCTGGCACTGTTAACCCTTTGTTTCTGAGGCATGGTGTAACTCGCCAGAGCTGGTGGCCGCATCCTGATCGCGGCCTATTTGTTCTAGGTATCGGAACAGAGATCAAGTCCGGGTCACATCATAGAAATCATTCGATCGCAACCTCTACCTCTGTCAAGCTGGCCACGAACTCGCGGGCAAAAGTTCTAAGATAGTCTCCTTGGGCGCACCACTTCTTTCCCTCTGAAAAAAGTCTTTATGAAGTCTACCGCGCTCGGATGCCGCCCTAAATTTTGCACACTTGTTGCACACTCGCTCCCGCGAACCTCCGTTCTCGCTGTTGCAGTACGCTCTGTGACTGGAATGTCACGGTGACGCATGTCCCGAGTGTCACCCGCTACCGCAACCGTTGACCAAATTGCTCGTGCGCGGTGGCAACCTAGAATAGTTTTAGAACACCATCTTTGAACAGCTACTGTTGCATCTCGCGATCACAATCTGAGAACGCTATTGCAACTTCGCCATGCGCAGTATTAAGGCGAAGCGGGAATCGCCGCGCAAGGAGTCGAAACCAGGCTCCACTTTGAGATAAATTACGTTTACGTCGTGGTCTTTGACGCATTGCTCGAGCGTGGCAAATGCGTGCGACTTGTCGCCAAGCGCCGCGAAAATCAAGACTGCTTCAAAACCTGAACTATCGGCGTTTGGAGGAACTTGCGCCAGCGCCTCGTCTTTCTTCCCTTCGAGGGCATAGAGTTGGCCCAGAAGGATTCCCGCGATACCGGGAGAAGATGCGCGAATTTTCAATAGCTCCGCCTCTGCTTCGGGAAAGCGGCCTTGCTGTATGTAAACGCGCGCCAACCGCAGATGCGCCCAGGAAAAGTCCGGGGCAAGTTCAATGGTCTTCATAAGTGCATTACGAGATGCATCATAGCGCCGAGCGTAGAACAGAGCGCTGCCAGCGGCTTGATTTGCAAGCACAGAAAGCGGGTCAATCGCAACAGCGCGATCCACCTCGGCGATCGCTTCGTCGTTCTGCCCCGTCGCCTGCAGACGCTGCGCGTGAAAGAGCCGCGCGACAACAGAATTGGGATCCAAGATGAGTGTGCGCCGGAATTCGTTTTCGGCGCCCTCCCAATCGTATCCATACATTTTCAGGAGCGCGTTGGAGATGTGCGCGTCAGCAAGAGTGTTATCCAGAGCGAGTGCGCGGGCTACGGCTGGCGCGGCAACCGCTTGCATTTCCGGCCAATTAGCGCCGGCATAGGTCTCGGCAAGCCCCGCGTAGCTGCGGGCATCCGAGGGATCGAGATGGATCGCGCGCCGGAAGTAATCGCGTGCCTTGTCCGTGGATTCACCGTTTCGCTGATTCCAGAAGTACCGCCCTTTCAGATACAGCTCATTTTCCATCGGATCCACGCGGTGCGTTGCCGCCAGGCGTGCGCGGGTGGCCGGAGTAAGCCTTATTTCCACGCTGCTCGCGATGGCGCCGGCCACTTCATTCTCGACAACCAGCATGTCACGAGCGTCGCGATCATAACTTTCCGCCCAAATGTGCGTCTGGTCGCGTACATCAATCAACTGCGCGCTGATGCGAATCTGGCTGCCTTCATGGCGAACGCTGCCTTCCAGCAGGTAATCCATGCCAAGCTCGCGGCCAATTTCGGCCACGCTTTTTTGGGAGCCACGATAAGACATCGCTGTGGTACGGGCGATCACGCCAAGCCGTTCAGGGTTCAAGCTACCAAGCTGGGTAATCATCTCTTCCGTCAGGCCATCAGCCAAATACTCCTGTCCGGGATCTCCGCTCAGGTTTTCAAACGGCATCACGACGAGCATGAGCTTTCCAGTTGGTCCGGGGCGGCCGTCCCGCTTCCAAAGGAAGTAGCCCGTCATGACAATTAATAGACCTAAAGCCGTGACGGACCACCAGAGCCCGCGTCGCGGTGCTCTTGCCGCGGCGGCGCGAGCCGCGCCCGGCGGCATTTCCAAACGCTGAACGGGTTGTATAAAACGGTATCCGACTTTGGGAACTGTTTCGATGTATCGCGAGGCTTCGGTGGCGTCTCCAAGGACCTTGCGCAGAGTGGAGATGTTTTGGGTGAGCGTGGCTTCCTCGACAAACGTGTCCGGCCAAACCCGCTCCAGCAATTCTTCCTTTTCAACCACGCGGTTATCGCGCTCTACCAACACTACCAGAGTGTCGAAGGCCTTCGGCGTTAAGGAGATGGTCTGGCCATTGCGACGAAGAATGCGTTCGGCCGGATCCAGTCGGAAGGGGCCAAATGCGTAGAGCATCCTGGTTGGCGAATCAGATTTCACGGCGGAATCTCTGGCCCCCGATCGTTTTCAGACAGATTTGAGAATGATTTCAGGCCGCTTTCATGACTTCGTCGAAGCAGCCGGCTAGCCTCCGGTGTTTTAGTTATCCTGCAAACGGCATCATTCTATGCCGATTGCAGGAACCGGGCAACGTTCCGGGAAATTGCATGTAACTCTAACTCACTTAAGAGGTTCCAGGGAACGCATTTATTCTCAAGAAGTTTGTTTTTGCGCGCGGAAATTCTGGATTAGTACCGTTTTCACAAGAGGCTACTTTATGGCGCAGCCGAGCCACATAACGCCAGCGCAGATGCTCACTCAACCCAAGAGTTGGCTGGCAAGAAAATGGAAACTCGTTCTCGCATTGTTCGTAGTCCTGTTGTTGCTCGGAATTGTCGGCATGTTTGTCATCTACTCGCCCATCATGTCTTCAACAAGAGGATAAATGCTCTGCCCAAAATGCAGAAACGATAACTCCGCAGATTCCGCCTTCTGTCGGTATTGTGGCGCAGTTTTATCCGCCCCGCCCGCGCCGTCTCCGAACGTCCGATTAGAATCTCCAACAGCTCCACCGATCTCTCTTCACGCCGCTCCGCCGGGGCATGGCATCGCGGCAAATTCTCCGGCTACGGCCGCCGGAAGCTCGCCTATCCGCGGCTCGGAGATTAAGCCGAGCGCCGGCGACGCCGCACTTGCTGGAACGGGAGACCGCGCAATCGCAGCCCTGATGGACATCGTCGTCGCAGCAGCGTTGTTTCCGCTGGTTGGGATGTGGGCGGCGTTGCGGTGGGGTGGGGTTACGGCCAACGGATTCGAACTTCACGGAGCGGCTGCCTTCGTCACAATGTTCATCGTTTGCACCATCTGGTTTTTGTACATCTGGTTGCTGGAGGGCCTATTCGGGGCCACTTTGGGTAAATGGCTGATGAACATTCGCGTTCGGCGCGTGGATGGGAGTGCCGTCGGTCTGGGAAAGTCTTTCATTCGCAATTTGCTCCGGCTGATCGACGGAATCGGCGTCTATCTGGTAGGTTTCTTGGTCGCCATCATGTCGCGCCGACGGCAGCGCCTTGGCGATCACGTTGCCGGAACGCTCGTAGTCCAAGGCACGGCAGGAAAGCCCGTTCGAATTGCTGCGGCGACCGCCTGCGCCGCGATTATCGCGGGTTGTTTCATTGGCGCTTTCAGGTTGCATTCGGGCGCGCCTGTGAGCGCCCCGTCAGCGGGGACATCGCAGTCCACATCCCCAATCGCTAGGCCCGCGACGCAGGTGGTTCCAGTTTCCAATGTGTCTCAAGTCACGCGGGCGGAACTGGGAACAGACAGGACGGACGACTATCGGATCGTCGGGCCCGCCACGAACTTCTACACCAACACTCCGAAGATCGTTTGTGTCTGGGACATCCAGAGCAACGATTCCAGCGTGCCGATCAGGTCGGTTTGGATAGCCGAAGACGTTGGCGCCGTGGCACCGCCAAACTACCAAATCGCGGAAAAGTCGCTGGCGGGCTTCAAGGAAGGCAGCTTCTCTCTGGACGCACCGACGAACGGCTTCCCCGTCGGCAGATATCGACTCGATATTTACATCGGCGAGAAACTCGCAAAACAAATCCCCTTTACGATAACGCAGAGGTGAGGCTCATGCACAAAACGAATCGCATAATGTTCTTTCTTGCTTTGGCACTGGTGACCGCCGGACTTTCGGGTTGCGGCCAGAACCAGCCAACGACCGCCACGGCGCCATCGCCAACAGCGCAGCAGCAGGCTTCGACGCCAGCCCCGTCCGCACCTCCTCCAGCCGCAGCGACGCCCCCAGTTACCGCTTCGACCGAGGCCCTCGGCACGGCTGACGGCGAACAGACTGGAACAAGAGTTGTAATTGATGACCTCAAGCGGGGAGGAGGGACGCTTACCTTGAAATTCACACTCTATAACAACTCGAATGATTATCTGAACACCGGCGGCAGATTCAGCGCCGACGGCTACAATCAAAATGGCGGCCGGAGCTTTTCAGGGGTTACCTTGATTGATGGTGTCTCCAAGAAGAAGTACTTCGTAGTGGCAGATAGCGACCGTAACTGCGTGTGCAGCGAGCATGTTGATGACATCAAGTCAAAAACACAAGCGTCCCTGTGGGCAAAGTTTCCCGCGCCTCCGGATAACATCCAGAAGATTACCGTAGTGATTCCACATTTTATTCCCGTAGACGATGTTCCGATCCGCTAACGCAAACTGCGCGAGGACAACTTGGAAAATCCCTGGACTTCGCTCATCGAGCTGGCAATTGTGATGCTGGTGATTGCTGCGCCCGCCCGTGCTCAGCAATCGGTGGCCGAGCCCCATGCCAAAATCCTCGATCTCGTTTTTCGAGTGGAGGATATGGGCGGGAAAGTTCAAGACCTCGCGGTGAAAGAGACCCCCACCGAGGTGCGCATCGATCTGGCGGCCGATGTCCTGTTCGATTTCGATAAGGCTGACCTCCTCCCCAAAGCACAACAGACCCTCTCGCAGGCCGCGGGAATCATTCGCGACAAAGCGAAGGGCAGCGTCCGCATAAATGGATATACGGACGCAAAAGGGTCGGATGCATACAACCAGCGCCTTTCCGAGCGCCGCGCGTTAGCCGTCGAGATTTGGTTCAAGACGAAAGGTAATCTCAAGTCGATCGCATTTGTCACGCAGGGATTCGGTGCAAAAAACCCGGTCGCGCCCAATGCCAAGCCCGATGGATCGGATGACCCGGATGGGAGGCAGAAAAACCGCAGAGTTGAAATCATTATTCAGAAAACGAGTTCGTAGGGGGATCGCTCGGCATGAAAGAGATTTGGTCGTCTATTCATCACAGAATCGTCTTGAAGGCAGCGGCAATCGTACTCGCCATCATCGCTGTGCCGGCGATTCTTCTTCTTGTGCTGAAAGCTCTCGGATTGGCTCATGGCGCCTCGTTGCATTCGTGGCTGCTCGATGTCGGTCAAAATGTCGGGCCTCTCGGAGCAGCAGGAGGAGCGGGGGCCGGTGTTGGCGGCTCGGGTGGACCAAATCCAAATCCGCAAAAGGGCAAAGATCCCGACCCTTGTGCGGGACAAGAGCGCGCGGTGCTCGCAGCTCAGGGTACCGTCGACATGTTGAAAGGGCAGCTCAATTCCTATGCCAATCGGATCAATCAACTTGATGCTCCCTCACAGCGACTCGTGGCCCAGGCCACCGCGTTGGCGCCGGCAGCGAAATCGGAGGTCGTACAGCAATTCGCCCTGACGGCGATTACCAAGCTGATCCAACTCGTGGCGGAAGCGTCGGGCCCATTGGGAGAAGGCGCTGCGGCTGTCAACGCGGCGGTCGGCATAGCCACGAATCCTGTTGGCACGGCGAAGGGAGGCTTGCCGGGATACAGCCAAGTCGAGAACGCTAGTTTTTTTAAGGAGATGTATCAGTATTTCCAAGTGTCGCAGGGCGATCTGAAAGCCCTTGAAGAGCTCTGCAAAGAGACTCCCGGCGGACTGCCTGATGCGCAACAGTTTCTAAATGTGATGGAACAATTGAACGAGCTTGTCGCGCAAGGTAACGCGCTTGTCAACACCATGAACTCGATTCAGGACCAGCTGAACCAGGCACTGGAAACGCTGAAGCAGGACCAGCAAGACCTCGCGGACTGCCAAGCGACCAATTCAGGAAGCGACGCGTCTGCAGCGGCAGCTTGAACACAGCTTAAGCCGAGTCATTCGTTCGACAGCAGGAAAGTTATGACGGAAATCTCTATATCTCACCGCCTTAGTCGCTCCGGGACCATCACGATCGCCGGTCGCCAGATTCCAATCCGTGTGTGCCTCTTTTGGGTTGGCGTGACGTTTTGGATCGGCAACATGATCGTACAGACAGGTTGGGCCGGGATAACAGAGCTCCGGGCATCTCTTTATTTCGTTGCCGAGATGGTGGTCATTACCAGTGCCACGCGAACGATTACCATCGATCGCGTGGCTTCGGTCTACTGCCTGGGCGGAGCGATGATGGGAGTGATGTGGCTGGTCTCAGTTGTGTTCACCAGCTTTGTGCCGAGCCCGGACGCGGTCAGCCGCCAATTTGTCGTACCGATCTTGGAAGAGTCTCTGAAGCTCGCGCCCGTCATCTTCATTCTCTGGCGACACCCTGCCTCTCGCTCGTGGACCATGGGAGCGAGCGACATCATGTTGATGGCGGCCACGAGTGGCGCAGGCTTTGGGTTGGTCGAAGAGGCCTACTTTCACCATGCCTTGGGTCCAACTCGTGCCCTCGACTGGTTCCCACTTACTCGCATCAACGGAGTTACCTTAACGGTCGGGCACGGAAGCTGGACGAGTCTTGCAGGTGCGACCTTAGGTCTTGCGCTGCTCTGTCGCCCGCGCAAACCTCTTAATTATCTTCTCGCGGGCAGCGGAATTTTCTGGTCCATACTCGATCACAGTCACCATAACTACGGAGTTGATCGAAGTGGATTCAGCGTCGACTCGTTCAATTTCATTACGGGGCATGGCTGGTTTTCACTGTACTTCTTCATCCTAGGTGCGATTGCAGTAGTAGGGACTGACTTGTATGCCGTGCGCAGGATGCAATCGTCACGGCCTCAACTGAAGCTACAGGGATTGAGGCCGCCCGAGAATCGCAGAGAAGGCAACCCCCTAAAGGCGTTGTGGGCATTCCTGGTCGAAAGGCGAGCCCTTGCGTATGCGCTTTTCCGGTGCCAGCGATCGACGGGACTCGCCCAGGAAAAACTGACGCGCCTTACAGCACTCCTCGAACGCCGGCTGTTGAAGCGCCCTTGCAGTCCCGTCTCACCGAACAACCCTACTGCCGCGGCGGCAGATTAGGATGAATAAGTTTCCTTATCACGCGCGGGCGGTAGAATCCGCGCAGGCATCTTGGAGGCCCCACATGAAGAAAGTTGACTGGCCATGCCTGGCGATTTTCCTGTTGGCGGGCGCGCTCTTATCAGCGGTTCCCCTTCGCGCGCAGGATTACCCGCTCGCGCCCGGAACACGCTGGACCTTCCACTTACGGAAAGAAGTGAGCCCCGGCGTCCATTTCGCTGGCGAGGATGGCCGCGTTGCAAGAAATGGAGTCGTCGAGGTTACCATGATTGCTCACGTCGCCGGTACCGAGCAGATCGGCGGAAAAACCTATACGCGCGTCGAAGCCCTACGCGAGGGCAAGGTGGCAAACGTTGACTGGTATGCTTTGACGCCCGCGGGCTTGATGCACGCAAAAAGCGTAGATTACATTGCGGATAGCCAGTCCGAGTTTGACCCTCCCGAGGTACTTTTGAGCCCGACCCTCGCGCCCGGCGAAAGCTGGAACTGGCAGGATCGGTCGGGTCCAGCCACTTCCAGGAAAACTGCTTCCGCGCCCGAGCAGATCACCGTGCCGGCAGGTTCCTATCGTGCGACTCCCGTGCACACGGCGATGACGATTCCCACGGAGGGGGAGTCAGTGACCGTCACGATCACGCAATGGTTTGTCCCCGGCATCGGCTTTGTCAAGCAAGAGTTCCGGCTCGAAATTGCTGGGCACTTATTGATACATAACACGATGACGCTCGAAAAATTTGAGCCCGCACCGGGAAGATAGACTGCGGCAAGTGCGGTAGTGAGAATTCTGCGGGTGTGACTACCAAAAACTCCATCTGAGTTGAAAAGCTCCCAGCTAATGGCGATGAGGAAGACAGACTTGTCCCTCGCCAAAATACAAAACGGGCTCCAGAAACAAGGTGCCATTCGCCAAAATGCTAAATGGATGCGAGTTGGTTGTTTTCGGAAGTGTAGATAATTTCGTAGCTGCGAAAGCCTCTAACCTCAACAAAGTTCAACAGACTTCAACAAGCAGGCCGCAAACGATTCAACAGCAATCACTTAGAATCAACAAAAATCTATAGATTTCAATAAGCGTTGGAATCTGGTTCGGGACCAGGTGCTCGGCGGGTCAGTCCCATCCCTATTAAAAATTGAGCATGGAGCCGACACCTCTCGGGCCTGTTGGTTGCTAACCAACCGCACGATGCACAGAGTTACGGACAATCTACGGACAATTGAGAAGGCCCAAAGGGCGTTTCCGATTCGTAAGCGACACCAGAGAAAGCACTTAGATTTTGTGCTGCTCTAGCTACGAACCAACTGAGCGAAAACTCTAAGCCGTTTCTCTGGCGTCGCTTACGGGCAAACACGGTGTACGTTTCTCTTCTGAATTGTACCGAGATGTACCGAGAATGATCGACGGAAAGAGATCCGATAACTCTGTTGGTTACGCATCTGTCTTCTAAAAAAGAGGACAAGATCTTAGATGCTTCTCTCGGCGCGCCTCTAGGTACTGTCTCTGGAACTTTTTCGCTTAGGTCACAAGATCGTGACCGAATTCCCGACACTGTGGTTCGTAGCTAGAGCTGTCCCTACCAATAACTCATCCCACGCGAAGGAAGATGTCGGGGACAGCCCGTTCAGGTCTTTTCCTC
>OBLT010000834.1_pt1 | contig 19868 bp, 13 predicted proteins | sample 1518721 | NCBI WGS metagenome assembly OBLT01 (sample SAMEA3539307, study PRJEB22396) | soil metagenome | biome: tundra; feature: field; material: soil | place: USA | collected 2010-05 | depth 0.15 m | reverse complement strand
CCGGCAACGCGACTGATGGATACATTACTTTTCGAAGCTATCCCGGCGAGACGGCTGTCCTCGACGCGGAGCATTTTGCTCCCTCTGCAAGACAAGCAGTACTCACGATTCACAACCAAAGTTACGTAAGAATCGAGGGCTTTGAAATTCGCAACTTCCGCACTGCCGAGCATCGGCTCAGTCCACTGGGCATAAGCATCATTGGATCCGGGTCCCATATAGAGCTGCTAAAGAACAATGTCCATCATATTGAGCAGACCTTTCCGGGCCGCGATGCTCCCGGAAGCGGCGCCAACGGGTTTGGCATTGCTGTATACGGTACCGACGCCAAGACTCCTATCAGTGAACTGGTCATTGACGGGAATGAGGTGCATCACCTCAAAACCGGTTCGAGCGAGTCGCTGGTTGTGAACGGCAACGTTACGAACTTCCGCATTACGCACAATGTTGTCCACGACAACAACAATATCGGAATCGACGTTATTGGTTTTGAGCGAACGGCGCCCGACCCTGCCGTCGACCAGGCTCGCGACGGAGTAGTAAGCGGGAATTTGGTTTACAACATTACCTCGCGCGGCAATCCGGCGTATCAGAACGAGGAAAACTCCGACGGCATTTACGTGGACGGCGGCACCAGAATCCTGATCGAACAGAACGTCATGCACGATGTGGACTTCGGAATCGAGCTGGCCAGTGAGCACAAGGACCGCGCCACCAGTTACATCACTGCGCGAAACAATCTTATCTATCACTGCCATACCGCAGGGGTTTCCATTGGAGGCTATACGCCGGAGCGGGGACACACCGATCACAGCACGGTGGTCAACAACACGCTCTACGACAACGATACGTCGGGAACAGGCTCCGGTGAGTTCCAGATGCAGTGGAACATGGCGGACAATATTTTTGCGAACAACATCGTCTACGCGGGGACCCACTGCCTTATCGCGCTGAACAAATCTTACGTCGATAAAAACCACCCTCCCGTTGCTATCGATCACAACCTTTATTACTGTGCGTCCGGAGCGAAGGCGAGCACATGGGCGGAAGCCTCCGGAACCGTGACCGGATTCGACAAGTATGTTGAGTCCACGGGGAGTGACCGTCATTCCCGATTTCTGGACCCGCATTTTGTTGACGTCACCAAGGACTTTCATCTGCGATCAGATTCTCCCGCGATCGTTGCTGGCACGAATGACGGAGTACCGGTGGGAGAACTGGATATTGAAGGCTCGCCGCGAGTCAAATCCGGAAAAATCGACATCGGCTGCTACCAAAGTAAATAGGAGTAGTCCATTGTCATTCCGTCTCTTATCGAGAAGAGGAGCAAATTCGATCTGACTCCAGCGCGGGAGAAGGATGCGCTGCATTGCGGCATCCTTTGGAAACCTGCTTGCGTCGGGACCACTGGTCTGCAATGGTCTCCTTCAATACCATCGCGATTCAGTGCGGCAACGAGAAACTGAACACGTCGCTCCCTGCGGACACTGCCACATACTGCACACTATCCACGGCATAGGCCATGGGCGATGCGCGCATCGTCTGGCCCGTATTGAAGTGCCACAGCGCCCGGCCCGTACTCGCGTCGACCGCTTCGAAGGATTCGCTATCGTTCCCAAAGAACAGGATCCCCCCAGCCGTCGTCAACGTCCCGCCCCAGGATTTTCCTGGGCCTACTTGAGGGTAACTCCAGACCGCTTTTCCATCCGACGGGGAAAGTGCCAGCAAAATCTTCTGGGACTTTTCGGTTGGTGGAAGAGTGGTACCGGTGTCATAAAACGTCTCGCCTGGTACGAATTTTCTGGTCTTTGCGAAAAAAAGATCACAGCTCTCCAATGCGACTACGTAAAAGAGACCAGTATCCGGATTGTAGGAAGGCGAAAACCAATTCGTAGCCCCGTTGATTCCCGGGCAGATATACGTGCCTTCAGGCGTCGGAATTCGTCCGGTGAGAATGGGCCGCCCCGATGCGTCCACGCCTTTGGCCCAATTCAATTTCTGGACAAACGGCGTCGCGCGAAGAAACTTGCCATTCGTGCGGTCGAGGACATAAAGATAGCCATTCCGGTTGGCCTGCACCAAAAGGCGCCGTACCGTTCCGTTCTCGATGGTATCCATCAGAATCGGAGTTTCCGTCGCATCGTAGTCATACAAGTCGTGCGGCGTGAATTGAAAGTACCACTTCAGTTCCCCGTTGTCCGCGTCAAGGGCCAGGATGCAGGCCGTATAAAGATCGTCGCCGGGGCGCGAATCGCCCACAAAATCGGGTGACGCGTTGCTGGTTGTCCAATACAGAGTGCTGAGTGCCGGATCATACGTCCCGGGCATCCAGCTGGTGCCCCCGCCGTGCAGATAGGAGTCGCCCGGCCAACTGGAGGAGCCAAATTCTCCCGGTCCCGGAATCGTCCAACGCTGCCATTTTCTCGTTCCGCTGGCGGCATCGTACGCAGCCACAAATCCCCTTACGCCGGAGTCTCCACCGGAGGTTCCCACAATAACCTGGTTCTTCACCACCAGCGGGGCGCTGGTCGCTCCGTAGCCCTTGGTCTTGTCAGCGTATTCCACGTCCCACAGCAGGCCACCCGAGCGCGCGTCGAGAGACAGCAGATGCGCGTCATCCGTTTCGACAAAAACGGAATTCTGCCATACCGCTACCCCGCGATTCTTGTGCGCCGCGGCATCATCCAGCAGCCCGGAACTCACGGGCCGATGATAGTGCCACAACTCGCGTCCAGTCCGGGCATCCAGAGCAAACACATCGTTAGCGGATGTCACGAACATCACGCCTAGAATTACCACCGGTGTTGCTTCCAGGTTCTGGGAGTTGCCGGGATGGAAGACCCAGGCAGCTCGGAGTTGGTGGACATTTGCGGTGTTGATTTCCCGCAATGCGCTGTAGCGGCGCCCAGTGTAGTCCCCGTTGTATGAGGTCCAATTTGCTCCGGCCGGACTCGCCAGCAGGTCTTCGGCGCGTACTGCGCTTGTACCGTCGACCACGGAATGTTCCTGTCCCGTCAATGGGACGCTAATCATCAAGGCAAGAAGCGCGAACAGCGTTACGCTTGGCACTTTCATTTCAGCGAATATCCCCTGTCCGGATGGGAACTTCCTGAAGGGCGCCTCGATCCAATCCGCCCTGATCTTCCAGGTGTAGAGAGACTCGCGTTGGCTTTCCTTGCGGCGCTGTCTCCATGTCCAGCACAACCAGATCCGTTGGACTCACTTCCGCCAGCGACAGGGTTCCAGTGCTTGAGCCGTGTTCGTTATAAAAGTGCGCGAGAAGTTTGCCGGGAAAAAATACCCCAAAAGAACCTGACAGTCTCACCTTGCCATTCTCAAGACTCACTGCACGAAACGGCCTGGTTATGATTCCCGCGGCCGTTACTCCGTGAAATTCGCTGTCTGTCCGCGTTGGGAACCAGTCTGTTTCTAGTTGGCAGGCCTCTCCCGGACGCAAGCGGCACATCGGGCTATTGATCTCTGCTTCCATGTAGAACGGGGAAACGCCCTTGGAACCGTCTGTCACCGACGCCACACCGTCGCTGCTCAACTTCAGTTCAGGGCCATTGGTCCAGAAAATGACGGAAGCATTCCCCGGATAGGGTTTGCCCTTTTCGTATTGAAAACGCTCGACCATCGCATAGCGACTGCTTCCATCGACGACAGCCAGCCAACCATCCGTCGAGTCCACCCAAAACTCGGCCGCCAAATGGGAATAGTGCAGTGAAAATAAGCCGTCGTCTCGCATCGTGGCCGAAGGGTTTTCTGCGGGACCCGTGCGAACGTGATAGCGATTCAAGTATTCACTGGATGGATTCGAAGGAGTGAATCCCCAAATTTCGCGATTGCCGTGCGCGGGATCAGTAGTGTCGCCTGTGTCGTACTGCGAAACCGACTGCATCGACCACTCCACCGTGTGGCCGCTCACGTTTTTCATCGACGCGCGAAAAGCTATATAAGGCGAGTCAGGGTTCAGTCGAATGGTGCGCGAAAATTGGATTCCGGTGTGGGCATCAGGCGGCCCGGTGAGTTCGATCCCACACCCCTGCCCATCCGAAAGTTTTCGAAAGGTGAACGGACCGTCATCCAGCAAGTCCGAGTTGCCCCGCCAATGTTGTTCGTCGTCGTCGCCCTCGGGCAACAACCAAAGCTTGTCCCCGCCGTAGTTAAACCACTGGTCTTCCGATGGTGGCATGTACTTTCCCGCGAGCTTTGGATTGACGAAAAGATAAGCATGCCCGTTGAAGCTCACCTGCATCAGACGCCCGCCATTTTGCGGCACGATGACGAGTTGCACCCATCGGTTGGAAATCTGCTGCGCCTGCCATCCCTTATAGTCAACACTTTCTACCCGGCACTCCGCGTTCTCCGCGGATTTGGCTTGCGTCGCCGCCAGTGCGGCGGCCGGTGACGTTTTGGCTCCGCCAAGCAAGACCGCCGCCAGGAAAACTGCTTCAGCGATTTGTCGAGACCAGCCCATACTCCGCCCCGCCGCCAGGTCTTCGGACGGACACGGTCTGCCAAGCGAGACTCGCGAAAGCTTGCCCAAAACGCCGCTAAATCGCCAACGACCGAACGGGCGACTTGCATAGCCCGCACCAATCGAAGATGAACATTGCCGTTTTTTTGATCTACCCGTAATACCCCTCCAACTACGGCGAACACCGCCGTCAAGACCTACGGAATATACTCCGCAAACTAACAACATGAAAGAATTCAATATAAAACAAAAGAAAAAGATTGGCGTCAGGAAAGTTCTGTGTTAAACCAAGAACCTGAGTTGGCGGCCTTCCTTCCGTGGATACGGACTCGCTCGCTAGGAAGTTCGGCTTGCGTTCGGACATGGCCGATGGACAAGACCATCAGGAGAAATCATTATGGCTGGAAATGGTTCTAGTCGGCGTTCTTTCGTCAAATTGTTGGCTGCGACACCGTTGCTGAGTCAAATTGCAGCCCACGATCTCTACGCACAAGCCACCACGGCGATGGGAATCAGGGCACAGCAGAACGTCTATTCCCGGCTCGGCGTGAAGACCGTCATCAATTGCCGCGGCACTTGGACCTATCTTAGCGGCTCCTTGGAGTTTCCTGAGGTCCGCCAGGCCCAGCTAGAAGCCAGTGAATATTTCGTGAACATGCTCGAACTCCAACGTGCCGTCGGACGCCGCTTGGCGGAGTTGACGGGCGCGGAGTCAGGCATTGTAACCTCCGGTTCCGCCGGAGCCATGGCCGTGGCAACGGCGGGCTGCATGGCCGGTACGGACGACAAACTGATCTGGCAGCTTCCCGATACTACCGGGATGAAACATGAAGTTGTCATGGCGGGAGGCCGCAGCGCTTTTGACAGCGCCATTCGACTTACCGGAGCGAAACTTGTTCTCGCGCACTCCCCGGAAGAAATCGCCAACGCCATCAATGAAAACACGGTGATGATCTACACAACCGACCTCGGCGAAAAGCTGCAACAGGAAGTTGCCATCGCCAAAGAGCACAAAGTGCCCCTGCTGCTCGATGACGCCGCCGGTATTCCTCCTGTCGACAACGCAAAACTCTACGCCAGGATGGGAATTGATATGTATTGCTTCTCCGGAGGCAAGGGACTTCGCGGGCCGCAGTGTAGCGGTTTGCTCCTGGGCCGCAAGGACCTTATCGAAGCGGCTCTCCTGAATAGCAGCCCGCGCGAAGGCGCCGTTTGCCGCCCGATGAAGGTGGGAAAGGAAGAAGTCATCGGCTGTCTGACTGCGCTTGAAACATGGTTGAAGGTCGACGAAAAGAAACTGTACGCGGAATGGAATACGCGCATCGACCGCATCCGCAAGCTGGTCGAAACAGTGCCTGGTGTTACGACGAGCACGTATGTTCCCGATGATGGAAATCGGTACCCAACCTTAACAGTTAAGTGGGACCAGCAAGCCTGGGGCTTTTCCATTTCCGATTGTGTACGCGAACTTCGCGCCAGCGATCCCGTCATTGAAGTGTTGGGCACAGACAATCCCAGCTTGGTGACCGCGGTGCGCGAAGGCAATCCCAACAGCAAGGAACGCAAGGGACCCGATCATATCGAACTGGTTTCCATGACGATCAAGCCCGGAGAGGAAATTATTGTCGGGCAAAGATTGCGCGCCGTCCTGGGTGCCGCCCAGAAGAAGGCTGCCTAGGCAGCACGAAAGGAGACCCGTGCACCTGTTATCAATCGCTCGGCACTTAGGTATTTCCCTGCTGCTGGCCACTCTTCTCACCGCGCAGGAGCGAGTGCGCGCCGTGACTCCCGCCCACTCTCCTTCGAGCGGCAACCGTTTTCTCTCGTCAGGCGTGGATACCGGCGATTATCTCTACATCTCGGGCCAAGGGTCCCGCCGTCCTGACGGCACCGTGCCGTCTGCATCCGACGCGCAATTTCGGCAGGCCCTCGACAATGTTAAGACCATCCTGGAATCTGCGGGGCTGACTCTAGCAAACGTTGTCTATGTCCAGGTATATCTGGTGGACATCGGCTCCTACTCGGAGATGAATCGAGTGTTCGCCGAGTACTTCCCGAAAACTCCGCCAGCTCGAGCGGTCCTCGGAGTTTACGCCGTTCCTGATCCGCCTGTGCAAATCAATGCGGTTGCGGTCCGCAATCTGGACGGCCGGAAGGTTGTTTATCCTGCAAATTTTTCTAAAGACGAGTCCGCGTCGCCGGGAGTCCTTACCCATGACCGTCTTTTCATTTCCAGCATGGCTGGGATTGATCCCGCAACTGGCAAGGTTCCCGATGACCCTGCCGCTCAGGTTGATCTGGCGCTCGACCGGATGCAGGCTATCGTAAAGGCCGCCGGCCTGGAAATGAGTCACGTAGTTTTCGTCAATCCATATCTGACGTCGGAAATCCCTTCGCGCATCATGAATGAGAGATACGCCCGCCGGTTCGAGTTCGGCAACACACCGGGGCGCGCCACAATCGAGGTGTCGAGCCTTCCCGGAGGCGCTCACATCGAATACACCGGAGTGGCGGTTCGCGACCTCCAGCAGCGCAAAGCGGTGCGACCGAAGAACATGCCTCCCAGTCCGACCGCCAGCCCCTGCGTTTTTGCTGGCGACACTTTATATTGCTCGGCCAAAAGCGGCTTCATCCCTGGGCCACACGGCGGCGTTTATGCCATCACTACCCAGCATCAGCTCCGGCAGACCATGCGCAATCTTCTCGACAACCTCGAAGAAGCTGGGATGAATTTCAGTCAGGTTGTGGCTACTAATGTTTATTTGGATAATCTCGCCGATGCGCCAATCTTTAACGAAGTTTATGGTCAATATTTCAGCATCATGCCTGCGAGCACCACGGTTCAGCAGATTGCTCCCGCAGAACGGAAAGCGGATCAGAATGATAACTATCCTGACTTGGAGCAAGTTTCACTGATCGCCGTCCGCAGACCCGCACATTGAGGAAGATGTTTGCCTGAAGAGAATCAGATGCAAGTACACGGCCGAGAGGCGAATGAGTTTTCAGGGACTGCACGATCCATCCAGCAGCGTGGAGCCTGGATTGTTGCGGTGCTTATTTGCACCCTTGCTGCGAGCCGCGCTCAAACGACCGCTCCTAGAGCCGAGAACCCGAAGCAGTCCAACCAGGCGTTGGCCGCCGGGCTGCGGGCGTTTGAATCTAGTTGTGCGTCGTGCCATGGATTGAATGGAAAGGGAGGCGAACGCGCCCCGGACATCGCCGCGAAGCCCGGAATCGTGAGGCTATCGGACAACGAAATTCTTAATGTCCTGCGGGATGGAAAACCCGAAGCGGGAATGCCTCCATTTGGCGGGCTGGGTGCCGCGAAGCTCTCCGAGATCCTGAATTACTTGCGGTTTCTGCAAGGCAAGCGTACAGCGCCTGCGGTGGCGGCAAACGCCGGAAACGGCAAGGAGTTTTTCACCGGCAAGGGGGGATGTTCGGAGTGCCATATGGTCCACGGTACGGGGGGATTTCTCGGCCCCGATCTTTCCGACTACGGAGCAAGCCACTCCGCCGATGACCTCCGTAGTGCCATTGTGAGCGCAGACAAACGACCGGAGGTTCGCAAAGGATTGGCCAAAGCAATAACCAAAGATGGGCAACAAATTTCCGGATTGGTGAGAAATGAAGACAATTTCTCCGTGCAGTTGCAGGCGCTGGATGGGACGTTCCACTTGCTGGACAAATCCAGCCTCTCTGAACTTACATTCGATTCCGCGCCCGTCATGCCCAGCGATTATGACTCGAAGCTCAGTAAATCAGAGCTAGACCAACTCGTGGGTTACTTGTTGAAAGTTGGGGATACAAGGCGATGAAAAAACAATTCAAGTTGGCCATGCTTCTGGGATTGCTGATTTCCGTGACGTGGGCAACCGCGCAGCAACGTCCCCGGCAGTTCGAGTTGAAGGCAGACTCGCCCAAATTTTGGGAGCTGTTTCCAAAAAACGCCAAGTTGGAATTAGTCTCCGGCGGAATGGGTTTTACCGAGGGGCCGGTTTGGGATCCGGCTGGTTTCGTTTATGTGAGCGACGAAGTAATAAACAAGATATTTCGTATTTACCCGGACGGGCACAAAGAAGAACTCATTTCACTGGGCGATCCGGATGGCAATACCTACGACGAGCACCGCCAGCTCATCGACTGTGCGAGCGTTCTCCGCGCGGTGATTCGCATCAAGCCTGACGGCACGTATACGGTTCTGGCTGATCGTTATCAGGGCAAGCGGCTCAATAGTCCCAACGACGTAGTAATCGGCCCGGATGGGGCGATCTACTTCACAGACCCCACCTCTGACTTGCCGAAGGATCAGAAACAGGAACTGGACTTCAAGGGAGTTTTCCGATTGGATGCGCAGGGACAAGTCACGCTGCTGACCAAGGAACTCACCGAACCAAACGGGCTCGCCTTTTCTCCCGACGGGAAGAGGCTCTATGTGGACGACAGCACGCAAAGAAATATTCGTGTTTACGATTTTCAGCCGGACGGGACGCTTCGCAATGGCCGCATTTTTGGCGAAGAGCCGGGCATCAGAGGAGAGGGCGTTCCGGACGGAATGAGACTGGACCGTGCCGGCAACCTTTACGTGACTGGTCCAGGAGGAATTTGGGTATGGGATCCCGGCGGAAATCACCTGGGGACAATCATCCTGCCCGAACAGCCAGCAAATCTTGCGTGGGGAGATTCTGACTTGAAAACTCTGTACATTACGGCCACAACGTCGCTGTACAAGCTCAAGACGAATGTAACGGGTTTCGTGCCATACCTAGCAAAATGAAATCAGTTGTGTCGCGATTGGTTTTCTTAGCGTCCTTTGCGGCTTTTCCTGCACTTCCGCGAAGATCGCAAAGAAAACAAAGCCTGCAAGGAGGACCACACTGTGTCCACATTCTTTCGCGGTCTGAAAGCGCTGAAGCAGACCTTCAGGCTGCCTCTCCTGACACTTCTGCTCGTAGGCACTGTCTCGCTGATATGGGGACTCCACACGGTCACTGCACAAGTAGCGGCCAGCAATAAGGATGATGCGTCGCTGCTCGATGCTTACCGACATGTCGAAGTCGCCTCGGTTTCCGATGCTCTGGAGCAGGTGGTTGGCAAGAAGATGTACATGACGCACCGCATGAGGCCAATCTTCCCGAGCAAGTTTGCGGGTATCGCCTTAACGGTCCATCTGAAAAAAGAAGAAAATGACGATCCTGCGGCCCTAAACGGCATGCTTTCGGCCATTGACGAGGGCCGGAAGGACTCCGTCTATGTCATGGTCGTGGATGATGGCGCCGACATCGCCGGCATGGGTGGCCTGATGGGCACGGCCATGTCAGCTCGGAACTATGCTGGTGCTGTAATCGATGGCGGAGTGCGGGACGTGGCCTACCTGCAGAAAATTGGGTTCCCCGTCTTTGCCTTGGGCATCGTGCCGTCCACCTCGGTTCACCACTATCGTTTCGCCGGTGCTAACGTGCCTGTCATATGCGACGGTGTGGCGGTCAATCCTGGAGATATTATTGTCGCCGACGCCGATGGTGTCGCCGTCGTGCCCCGTGCAGCGGCGGAAAAGACCCTCGCCCTGGCACAACAACTGGACTATAAGGAGCACTCGATGTACGCCATCATTGAAAAAGCAAAGTCTATCGTCGAAGCGGTAAAGCAAGTCGGCCGGCTCTGAATCTGTTCGGTTGTTTTAAGCTGTAAATATTCCATTGTCTAAATGAGGAGAGTTCACGAATGTTTTCAACAACACGCAGAAGCTTTGCATCCCGTATTGCTTGCCTATTCACCGGCATGGGCGCGGCCAACCTGTTCGGCGGCTCGGCCCATGCCACAACCGAAGAGCAAGGCGGTGTCCACAAGCTGGGCTACGACGGAAAACCGACCGATGGCACCGGATTTATCACACCGCTGATCGTTCACAATGGAGTCATTTATATCGCCGGACAGGGCGCGCACTCTCACGATCCGGATGGGAAGTTCCCCACCGACATGGAGACTCACACGAAAAAAGTCCTGGATAACGTGAAAACTTTAGTCGAAGCAGGCGGCGGGACCATGGACAGCATCCTGCAACTCACTGTTTTCCTGACGAAGATTGAAGACTTCGACGACATGAACAAAGTCTTCAAAACCTATTTTCCCCATGGCGGCCCCGCCAGAACGACAGTTGCGGTGGCCGCACTTCCCGGCCAGTCTCTTGTCGAAATTAACTGCACAGCCGCTGTGGTTCGCAAATAATTTCAGGAGCCACCGCCATGAATATCAGTTCGAAGCCAACCTGTCGCAGTGTCGAGGATATCTACTTCTGTTCATTTTTTGATATGGAAAATACTCGTGGCTGACGAGCCCGCCAGCCGAGTGCGCTGGTTCCTGGTGTTCTGGCTGTTCGTTCTGGGTGCAGTTTCCTATCTCGACCGGGTCAATATCTCTATTGCCGGTACTGCCTTGGCCGAGGAATACCATCTCACCCAGATTCAGCTCGGCTCGATCTTTAGCGCTTTTCTGCTTGGCTATGCCATTTTTCAGACACCTGGCGGATGGCTGGCGGGCAGGCTCGGCCCGCGCTACGTGCTCACGATCGGCGTTGTTTGGTGGGGAGTCTTCACGGCGCTCACGGCATCGCTGCCTTCGACGATCGCTGGAGCCTTTTCCTGCCTTATTCTTATTCGCTTCCTGCTCGGCGCAGGCGAAGCCATCATCTATCCCGCTTCCAACCAATTCGTTTCGCAGTGGATTCCCTCGCAGGAGCGGGGTCTTGCCAACGGTTTGATCTTCGCCGGCGTTGGGGCAGGCGCAGGCACTGCCCCGATTTTTGTGACCTACCTGATGATCCACTACGGTTGGCGATGGCCATTTTGGGTCAGTACAATTCTGGGATTGATCGTCGGCCTTGTCTGGTATGGTGTTGCTCGCGACGTTCCGGAACAACATCCACTTGTTTCTCAAGCAGAACTTTCTTACACCCAAGAGTTTCGCATACCAGGGTCTGTTGGTAAGCCGGCTTCCGACCTTCTGCCTGAAGACCCCGCGGGCCGCGGATCTTTCCGCCACAGTTGGGGGCAAATTGCCTCCAACCGGAATGTTCTCGCGGTTACCATCAGTTATTTTTGTTTCGGATACGTCGCTTGGATTTTCTTTAGTTGGTTCTACATATACCTGGTGAAAGTGCGCGGCTTAGATCTGAAAACCAGTGCCTTTTACAGCACTCTGCCACCTTTGGCCATCGTAGTTTGCAGCCTCTGTGGTGGCGCCATTAGTGACGCAATGACGAAGTCTTACGGCAGGCGCATCGGCCGCTGTGGAGTAGGCTGTTTTGCGCTGCTTTTGGCCTCGGTGATTCTTGTGCTTGGATCTCGCGTCGCCAACGCTCCCCTCGCCAGCATCGTGCTGTCAGGAGGCGTTGGCGCTCTCTATCTCGCGCAAAGTTCCTATTGGTCCATCACCGCGGATATCGCCGGCAACAACGCTGGGCTTGCGTCTGGTTTTATGAATATGGGTGGCCAGTTGGGAGGAGCTCTAACCGCGTCGCTAACACCCGTGATCGCACAACGCTACGGTTGGACCTCTTCTTTTCTGGTAGCCGCAGTCTTCAGTGGCATTGGCGGCCTTGCTTGGCTGTTGGTCGAGCCGGATCAGCGCCTCGCGCTGGCAAGAAAACAACCGCACTGATAGGGGCTAGGATCGCCCTGAAAATCAAGCCCAAAGAGAACAGCCACTGGATCTTTGTCAACTTCGGCGAGGTAGTGTTGCGCCTTGAACCCGGTGATACCTAATATCTCTACCGAAAGCAGGAGACGCATGTGGAATCGCTTCCACCCAAGGTCACGTTTGCCCACCATGCAGTGCCGAGTCTGATTACTGCTTATTGCGGATGGTTGGTGATGTCGAACACCAGCCCGGTGTTGCTCAAACTAAGCGGCAAGACGTAGCTGTCATAGATTGGATGACCGGCAGCGTTCAAGGCACGGACCTGAAAATGTAAAGCCTTCGTGCCGCCGAGGCCGGCCGTTTCGAAGCTTGCAGCCTGAACGCTTGGATCGAGGAGGTCGAGCTCGGCATTCGCGACGACTTCCACCCAGTTCCAGTCTGTGCCTGTGCCCGCGTACCGCCACAGATGGGCCGTGCCACCGTCGGTTTCGAACCTATATTCCGCGCCAACTGCAATGCCGCCCCCGATGTACCCGGTCTTCGAATTCTGATCGGTGTCGAGAAATATCTGCCAGTTCGCCGCGCTGGCACCGCCCCAACGAATCGAGGTGCGCCCCCGCACCCGAGCGCCCTGTGCGTCGAAGGAGTCCGGCCAGGCACTAGCAAGTGGGGCCTGTACGGCCTGTTGTTCCACCGCCGCAGCTTCGGCCGCCCAGTATTGCGGTGGGCTCGCATACGGATTCCCTGTTTCCTGCGTCAGGTAAACCCATCCCGCGTTACGCTGCTTCGCCAGTTCCAGCGCCGCCTGGAGTTGATCCGCGCTCATGCCATAGACGATGTGCCAGAAGCGGTCGGGTGGGTACTTATGCACCCACGCATAGTCGACGTAGTTGCTTTTATAGTTGGCCAGACCCTTGTCTTCCCAGTTCATCAGGATGTTCGTGATCCCCATCCAGCAGTCGCTTGCACTGTAGGTTCCTGGATTGAGTACGGTGATCCGCGCACCCGCCTTCTCGCGCACGTAGTTCGTCAGCGCCTCGTAATATAAAAACTGAGTGGGAAGAAATGGATTACTGGCGTTGCAATCGGTGGGCGCCTCATCGAAGAACATGCCATCGACCAGGTAATTGCGGTATACCGCATCGATCTTCCGCCGAATGATTTTGGGATCCCGCGCACCGTAGCCCGTGTAGGTGTATCCGACCACGAAAATGCCCTGCTTGCGAGTGGCGCGGATCGCCCGATCTACGCTCGGATAGTAAGTTTCGTCGTCCCCATTGTTGAGGTTGACGATCATGATGCCGATGGCCTTCGCCCCCGGCGCCGCCCACGCTGTCCATTGCCCCGACCCGGGGTCCTGATACGACGGCACGCCCAGCCGTGCCTGGCCTATGGCCATCACGGCTGTGAAAAGGATGATGAGCCAAAGCCAAAGGATGATGAGCCATCCGCTGAACCTCACGCCGCGCTGCACGCTTGTCATGGCTAAACCTCTGGCATTTTGTGGATCCACACGCTAGAACTCGAACCTCAATCCGAACTGGAAGTAGCGCGGCGTTTCCCCTGGCGCGTCACTGGTAACCGTCCCGAAAAGAGAATCTCCGACCGCCGAATTAGGCTGGCCGAAGCGAGGGTGATTGGCGAAGTTGAACATGTCCATCCGCACTTCCAGCCTCATGCCCTCCTTGGGCACGAACGACTTATAAAGACTCACATCCAGGTTGTGGATTCCGTCGACTCGCAAGCTGGAAAAATAGCGTGGCGCATTGCCGGGATTCTGGTCGCCAGGGTCGGCAAGACAGTTGATGTTCAAGAACGGAAGCGGTGCGGCGCTTTGCCAGCTCAGGGCTGCGTCATGCACACTCACGCCAGTCTTGAGTTGGGGGCACACGACGTTGGGACGCTGGCTGCCATTCGCCAGCCGCGCATTCGCCAGACTGAGCGCCATGGGTTGACCCGATTGTTCCGTGATCAAGGTCGAGATCGACCAGCCTCCGACGGCCGCGTCGAGAACGCGGTTCATATCGCCGCCAATCCATTGCTTCCGGCCGATCGGCAAATCAACAATGACTGCGACTGCCAGACGCTGCGGCGCGTCATTGGCGCTGATGCTGTGCTCCAAATTGAGGCGGTCCAATTGTTGCACCGTGCCGCTCGAGAGCGATCCGATGAAGTTGTTTCTGCCTGCCGAAGAATTGTCGGTCGACTTCGATATCGTGTAACTGCCATCGAAACTGATGTGGTGCGTAGTACGCTTCTGGAAACGAATCTGCAACGCGTGGTACCAGGAACTGGCTTCCTCCAACGCCAGACCTTCAAAGTCTCCGGCGAATTGCGGGTAGGAAACGAGCAGATTTCCCAGCGGCAGTTGGGACTGGCCGTAATTCGAATCGGGCTCATTGAAGCACGGGTTGGACGGGGTCGGAGTGCAAGGTGTATTAAACAGGGGGGCAAATGGGTTGGCCACCCCCGTCTGCAGAAAGTTGCTCACACAACTGTTCGCCTGGCAAAGCGGATCGGTTGGAGTTACCGCAGCGGAAATCTTCGCTAACAGAGCCGACGGAATGAAATCCTGGTTATTCGTGCCCGACCACGGCAGATGCGTGCTCCGGTTGGCGGAGTAGTCCACACCCAGCACGATCTGGCTGGGCAGTTCCCGCTGGATTCCCAGATTCCACTGATAAATATTGGCGTCGCGCGCGGCACTTGTGCCCAGATCGTTATTGTTGCCGTATCCCCAATTCGCCAGCTTGCCGTACTTCGTATTCTGCGGACCGGAAAAACCGCCGGGAAACGGATTTTCCAGGGTCGCGGATTGATTGGCAAAATTGTTGTTCGTAAAAAACATGGTTGCGGTTTTGCGGAAGGCAGTGCCGGTAAGCTGAAAATTTGTGGCTGGGCTCATTCCGAAATACACGCCCGCACCGCCCCGCACGACCGTCTTCGAATCGATCTGATAGGCGAAACCCAGCCTTGGTCCGACATCTTTGCGGTATACCGGAACGCTCCTATGGCTGGAAGTGGGGAATACCGTAGTCCCCAGCAACTGCTCAGAGGAAGGGAAATTCACCCCGACCCCCTGTAGAGCTGCCTGGGCACTGCTCAAATCGAGGTTGACGCCGGTGTCCGCCGTAAAGTCGCTGAATTCGATCCGGTTGTGGCGTTCGTTGTAGGGCGTGCTCCACTGGTAACGCAGGCCGAGATTGAGCGTGAGCTTCGACGTTACTTTCCAGTCATCCTGGAAATATAACCCCGTTTCCGCCGACCGGTTGGCCACTGAGGGAGAGACACTCAGAGACGTATTGGCATTGGGGACGGGGTTTATATTGTCGGCGTATCCAAAAAGAAGGCTGGCGAACGGATTGCCTGTCGAATTGTTCGACGCATCGGTATCGGTGTTCGGAGTCGGCGACGTGACGAAATCCGAAAAATTAAAGACGCCCGTCGGATTCTGCGGCTGAAAAAAGTTATTGTAGAAAAGTCTCTGCTCACCGCCGAACTTGATCAGGTGCGAGCCTTTGGAAATCACGAACTGGGACGAATAACTGTATAAGGTGTGGGCAAACGTGGTGTCGACGCAGCACTGATCGAACAGATTGGTCCACGGCGAGGACCCCACCATGTAGAACGTTGGCATCCTGCCCAACCCGTTGGCCGTTTGTAACACGGAAGGCAATCCCTGAACTCCACTCGGCAACGAAGCATTGAAGCTGGAGATCGAGGGGATGCCGGACTTCGACACCTCGTGCACTCGGTCTACAGATATGTGGTTTGTCCAGATTATCCGCGGGTTGATGGTCCAGGAATATTCGAACGAGCCATTTTGCGCCGTGGTTGGACTGGCTGCGATTCCGTCCCCGGAAGGACTATCAAAGCCGTCTCCCAGGACCTTCGGGCTGGTGAAATTGCTATAGCTCCGGCTGTAGCGGGCGTTAATGCGCTGCTGGTCGTTGATCTGGTGGTCCACCTTGATGTCGAACTGGTAATCCGGTTGATTCGATAGGACATTGAAGTTGAAGTTATTCAATTCTCCCGGGAGGTTGGGTTTCGGATAAAGATTGGCTAGAGCCTGCCCGATGGGATCAATCTCGCTAGCAGGTATGACGTCCAGCGGCCCGTTGTTCGAAACGCCGACCTGAGACCTCGAAACGCACGGATTCCCGCAAGTCGTCGGGTCATAGATATGGTTGGGAGTAGGGTCGGTGGCAGTCGCGGCAAAATTGCCCATTCTCTGTTCCATGGTCGGCACCGACGCGTTCGAACTGGTCGATGCGACGGCGCGGACCTTCTCGAAATCGGCAAAGAAAAAGGTTTTGTTCTTAATGATCGGTCCGCCAATGGAAAACCCGCCCTGGTCACGCTTCGCGTCTGGCTTGGGGTTGGGCACGGTGCTGCCCACAAAGAACTTGGGGTTGAAGAAATCGCGGGCGTTCGTCTGTGAACGTTGCAAGAAATACCAGCCGCTGCCATGGAAAGAATTTGTCCCGCTCTTCATGACCATGTTTACGACTGTGCCGCCGTTGTTGCCGAACTCCGCCGAGAAGCTGTTGTTCTGGACTTTCACTTCTTGCATGCTCTCGACCAGCGGCTCGTAGTAAACGTTGGAGTTGCCTCCCTCGCCCTGTTCCGGCGCGCTAATCAAGGCGCCATCCATCCGCACCTCGGCGGTCGCGTTACGCTGCCCGTTGGAAGTGAAGTTGGTACCCGAAGGATAGCTATCCCCTGTGCCAGAACCTGCTACTTCGGTCACGCCCGCGGACAAGAACATTAGGCCGAAGAAACTGCGGTTGATGAGAGGGAGTTCCTTCACGTATTCGCTGGTAATGTCCGTGCCCAGCGTCGCGTTGTCCGTGTCCAGCAGCGGCTGCGTACTCGTGACGGTCATTGTGGCCATTACGCCTGCGACTTCCAGCTTGAAGTTCAGGGATGATTCCTGATCGACAGCCAGAACCACGCCGGTTCGCTCGGCCGCACGAAAGCCGGAGGCCTCGGCTTTGACGACGTATGTGGCAGGGGTTAAACCCGTAAAATAATAAGACCCCTTGTCGTCGGTATGCGAGGAGCTGGAAATATTCGTGCCGACATTCCGGATGGTCACCGTCGCATTGGCGACTGCCGCGCCCGTTGCATCGGAAACAACACCGCGCAACTGCGCCCGGTAATTTCCCTGGGCCCAAACAGAGAGAGCGGAACCCAGGATCGCGACGATTGCAAATAGCACGGGGGCGAGGGGACGACGACGAATCGACAACCACCCCGATCTTCGAACTCGCATGGACGGCCTCCAGCAAAGATCAAGCAGATAGTATTCGTAATACTTGTGTTTTGTAACGTTTACTTTCGCTTACACTATTACTTCCGACCCCACTGTTTTGTCAAGCGTAAACCGCAAATCCGTGTCATCGGCTCCGACGTTAGGTGGCCGAATATCAGGGGATGCCGCGCGGCCATTGTTTCTGTGCGGGCAGGCCGCCCGCGACCCATCAAGCGCAATCACCCCTTTGACAACACCAAACAAATAAAAAAGTAAAACGAATCTATTCGTAATACATCATAATATCTTGATTAGCTCGGACGAACCAGACGGGAACTTTTTCCCTAGACAACTGAATGCCATGCGGGATAAAAGAGAAGTGCCAAGAGTATCTTCATATGGGCAGATCTGCCGTGGAGCGGAGCAACAAATCCTGAATGCTAAACGAAGAGCGGCAAAGAGCGATCCATGAGCTGATGCGTCGGGATGGCCGGGTCGTGGTCGTGGACTTGGCCAGACAGTTCCACACTTCCCAGGTCACCATCCGCAAGGACCTGGATATCCTGCACGTAAAGGGCCTGATTCACCGCACCCATGGCGGGGCACTTCCAGCGCGCGACGGCGCCCTGGAAGACCCCACTTTGCGAGAAAAGGAGAAGCTGCATCGCAAGGAGAAGCTGCAGATTGCCGCGGCTGCGGTGAGCATGGTGTCGGAAGGGCAAGTGGTCATTCTTGATTCCGGCACTACAACTACCGCTATTGCCCGCGCATTGCGAGACTTTCGGAACCTGACAATTATCACCAACGCGGTGAATATCGCCGCCGAACTCTCCGGATCGGCGGTGGACGTGATTCTGAGCGGGGGCAATCTAAGGAAGAACTCGTTTTCTCTGGTCGGGCCCATCGCGGAAGAAACGCTCCACAAATTGCACGCGGACATTCTTTTTCTCGGGGTTGATGGATTCGACGTTCAGTTTGGAATCAGCACACCGAATCTTTTGGAATCGAAAGTGAACCGCGCCATGATCGAGATCTCCAAGGTGGCGGTGGCGGTCTGCGACTCCAGCAAATTCGGGAAGCGTAGTCTCTCGCTGATTGCTCCGACCTCTTCTCTTCAACGCGTCATCACCGACTCCGGCATTCCCAAGGCAGACCTGAGCGCGCTGAAGAAATCCGGAGTCGAAGTGACGGTCGTCTGATGTTCGCTCCGTAAGACGTACGGGCGGGTCAGGAGAGATTTTTCGGAAGAGACTGCAAGTCGGACCAGTCCATCCATAAGTTGCAAATCGGCCCGGCGCGGCCGCGTGGTACTTGAAGATCATATCGAGAGCTTCTCGGCCAACCCGCATGGTGAGATTGACGATCAGCTCGACGCCACATGCATCCATGATTTGCACGGCATCCGAGGTTCCCGGTCATTGACTACCACAACCGCACCTCGTGCTCCGACAACGCGCATGGAGCGGGGATGGTAATCGCTGAGTCGCAAGTCCACTGACACCTTGGCGGTCACATCTCGATGAAAGCATCTTTGCGCGGCGCGTCTTCGCTCATGGTTGTCCCCAGCTTACATCTTCGTTGTCCGAGATTCGCGGCGAACGGCCGCATGACTGAAGTAGCGGTCGAGGCACATCGCCAACCGGGTTGTCCGCTTCCGCCAGTGGACCACGGCGACTTAGTCTAACCATAATGCAGGGCGCTCTTTCAGCAAGTCTCTCTAACTCAATTGGGCATTCGTTCGTTTTATTGCTATAACGGTTGTTAAACGTTATTATATATTTCGCAAATTGACTGGCCGTATAGTGCAATTCGGGCAAAGTTGGGAAGGAGGGATCTTGATCCAGGGGAATGTAAAGGAAGGGTTGCTGGCATTGCTCGGTGCAAGCGAGCAAGAGAAGGAGGCCCGCGGTATCCGCTATACTCCGCACGAAATCTTGCGTCAGCCCTCAACTTGGCAGCGGACGCACAAAATCTGCGCAGAGCGGCGCCCCGAGTTGAGCCAGTTCTTGAGGGCGGCGGGCATCGGGGCGGATCAAGTGTCTCGACCTACTGTGTTTCTTGTGGGCGCGGGCACCTCCGATTATGTTGGTCGAGCTCTCACACCCTTATTGCACCGGCTGTGGGGATGTGAGGTGTGGGCAGTTCCCAGTACCGACCTTCTGACGAACCTTGAGGATCTGGTATTCGCGGATCGGCCTTACTTATGGGTGTCGTTCTCGCGCTCCGGCGACAGTTCCGAGGGATTGGCCGTACTGGAGTCTGCGATCGAAAAATATCCCCTGGTGCGGCACCTAGTCGTGACTTGCAACAAACAAGGTCGGATGGCCGCGGTTTGCAAGACGAAGCCTGATAGCGCCTTCCTGCTTGCCTTGGATGATTCAGCAAACGACCGCGGACTCGCTATGACCAGTTCTTACACGAACATGGTGGTTGCCGGGCATTGCCTTGCCCACGTGTTCTCTCCCGATGACTACGAGGATACGTTTTCCATGTTGC